>Ga0307509_10008157_pt1 | contig 13423 bp, 11 predicted proteins | sample 10_EM_MG_FD_202245 | JGI IMG/M metagenome (GOLD analysis project Ga0307509, IMG submission 202245) | Populus trichocarpa ectomycorrhiza microbial communities from riparian zone in the Pacific Northwest, United States - 10_EM | ecosystem: Host-associated > Plants > Roots > Unclassified | place...
TGTCTTTTCACCAAAATCATTGCTTCGTCATCCCTCTGTTGTATCTCCGATTAAAGACTTCACAAAAGGATCTTTCCAGGAAGTGATTGAGGATGCCAATATGGAGGCGAAGAATGTGAAACGCGTTGTTCTTTGTACTGGAAAAATCTATTACGACTTGCTAGAAGGTCAACAGAAAAAGAAAACAAAAGATGTTGCTATTGTTCGAATGGAACAACTCCATCCATTTCCAGAAAAACAATTGAATGCGGTGTTGAAAAAATACAAAGGAGCAAAATTGACATGGGTACAGGAAGAGCCTGCCAACATGGGTTATTGGGCTTATATCTTGCGCAACATGCAGGGACTTGATGTGATCTCACGCAAAGCCAGTGCATCACCAGCAACCGGGTATTCCAAAGTTCACAAAGCCGAACAAGAAAAAATTGTCAACCAGGCACTCGATTGATCCTGAATTAAAACTATACAATTAAAAAAATTCTGAATGGCACAACAAGTAAAAGTACCAACAGTCGGAGAATCCATCACTGAAGTAACCATCGCCACCTGGCTCAAAAAAGATGGCGATGCTGTGAAGATGGATGAGGTAATTGCCGAACTGGAATCCGACAAAGCAACTTTCGAATTGACTGCACCACAAGCAGGTGTTCTAAAAATTTCGAAACAACAAGGTGAAGTGGTACCTATCGGTACTGTCATTTGCGAAATTGCCGATGGCGTTGGTGCTGTTGCATCTTCACCCACACCAAAATCTGCTGCTAACCCAACCCAAGCTACATCACCAACCCCAGCTGCAAAGCCTATACAAACTACCGGAGTTATTAAAGAAATGAAAGTGCCTGCCGTAGGCGAATCAATTACGGAAGTAACCATTTCTACCTGGTTGAAAAAAGATGGTGACTTTGTAAAACTCGATGAAGTTATTGCGGAAGTTGAATCGGACAAAGCTACCTTCGAGTTGCCAGCTGAAGCTAACGGAATACTGCGCATTGTTGCCAAAGAAAAAACTACACTGCCGATCGGTGGATTGATTTGCAGAATTGAGGTGACTGAAGGGGGTGCACCCGCGGCAACTCCAGTCGTACAAACTACAACTACCACAGCAACAACAAACACTTCCTATGCGTCAGGCACACCTTCACCGGCCGCAGCAAAAATTTTGGATGAAAAGGGAATGTCGACCTCGCAAATTTCAGGAACTGGTGTTGGCGGAAGGATCACTAAAGATGATGCAGTGAAAGCACAGCCTTCGACATCAGCAAAAGAATCTAAACCAGCACCTGTCTTAACTCCTCCAGTTATTACTTCTGGAGGCTCTCGCAATGAGCGAAGAGAGAAAATGACATCGCTTCGCAAAACAATCGCTAAACGCTTGGTTGCAGTAAAGAACGAAACAGCCATGTTGACTACGTTCAACGAAGTGGATATGAAACCGGTGATGGAATTGCGTAGTCGTTATAAAGATCAGTTCAAGGAAAAATACGGTGTTGGACTTGGATTCATGTCTTTCTTCACCAAAGCAATTTGCATTGCATTGAAAGACTTCCCCGCTGTAAATGCTTCGATCGATAAAGACGAAATCATTTATCACGATTATTGTGATGTGTCCATTGCTGTTTCCACTCCCCGTGGACTAGTTGTCCCTGTGATTCGCAATGCAGAATCGTTGACTTTTGCTCAAATTGAAAGCGAAGTGGTTCGCCTAGCTGGAAAAGGACGCGATGGAAAACTTTCCATTGAAGAAATGACGGGAGGAACATTCTCTATCACCAATGGCGGGGTGTTTGGTTCGATGCTTTCAACACCTATTATTAATCCACCGCAAGCAGCCATCCTAGGCATGCACAATATTGTTGAACGTGCTGTAGTGCAAAAAGGTGAAGTGGTAGTGAGACCAATCATGTACATCGCATTGTCGTACGATCATCGCATTATCGATGGACGTGAATCAGTGAGCTTCTTAGTTCGGGTGAAAGAATTGCTCGAAGATCCAGGAAGACTGATTTTGGGAGTTTAACCTTTCAATAATCGGGATGAGAATATTCTTTTTTATTTTATTCCTGATTGGTGATTTCACGCAGGCTACCATCGACAAAAATTATTTACTCGGTCATTTCGATCCTGCCAAGGACCTGCGATTTGTTCAATTGACTTCAACTTATGCGCAAGGCAGTGCCTTAAATGGATTCCTGCGAAAGGAGACGTTTGAAGCTTTTCAAAAAATGAGCGAGGCAGCGAAAAAAGATGGAATAAATCTCTTCATTATTTCAGCAACCCGGAATTTTGATTCGCAGAAAAAAATATGGGAAAATAAATGGAATGGTAAAACAAAAGTAGAAGGAAAAGATCTGACTATCATTTCCGATTTAAAAGCGCGCGCGCGATTGATCTTGTTGTATAGTTCAATGCCTGGCACATCCCGCCATCATTGGGGTACGGACATGGATCTGAATTCCTTAGATAATAATTATTTTTTAAAAGGTGATGGTTTAAAAATCTATCAGTGGCTTTTAACACACGCAAGTGAATATGGATTTTGTCAACCATACAGTCCAAAGGACAATGGCCGTAAAGGCTATGAGGAAGAAAAATGGCATTGGTCTTATTTGCCTCTCTCTAAATTATTCTTAGACGAATACAAAAATAAAATAACCTCCTACTCTGATATCGCAGGATTTGAAGGAAGCGAGCAAGCGCTGTTGTTGAATATTATTACTGATTACGTGGATGGTGTCGCCTGCCGATAATTTATTTGTAGTTTTAAATTCATGAGATCATCCCTTCTCTTTTTTACTATTTTGTTTTCTTTATCTTGTAAAACAGAAAAGCAAGGTTTTGATTTTATTATTCGCAACGGAACGATCTATGATGGATCGGGTGGTAATCCTTTCAAAGCCGACATTGGAATTAATTCTGACACTATCGCCTTCATTGGAAATTTATCCAACGCTACCGCGAAAAATGAGATTGATGCGAAGAGCCTGGCTGTATCGCCAGGATTTATTAATATGCTTAGTTGGGCAGATGGTTCATTACTGAAGGATGGACGTTCGATGAGTGACATCAAACAAGGTGTAACCCTTGAAGTTTTTGGTGAAGGTTGGAGTCCTGGCCCCCGTATAAGAAAACCAAACGATACCATATGGGGAACGCTTGGAGAATATTTTCAACACCTGGAAAAGAAAAAGGTTAGCACTAACTTCGCCTCGTTTGTGGGAGCAACAACCGTGCGTGATTATGTTTTGGGAAAAGAAAATAAAAAGCCAACTATCAAGGAGTTGGATGAAATGAAATCCCTTGTCAAGACTGCAATGCAAGAGGGGGCTATGGGTGTTGGCTCTTCGTTAATTTATGCTCCGGCCGATTATGCTTCTACCGAAGAGCTTATTGAGCTCTGTAAAGTAGCTTCTTCCTATCACGGTATGTACATCACCCACATCAGAAGTGAGAGCGATAGAATATACACGGCATTAAATGAAACTTTCAGAATTTCCAGGGAAGCCGATATTCCAGCGGAGATATATCATCTAAAAATCAATAACACGTGGAACTGGAATAAAATTGATACGGTAATTGCTAAAATAGACAGTGCTCAAAAAGTAGGTTTGAAAATCACGGCCGACATGTACACTTATAATGCCAGCGGCACAGGACTAACAGCGCGTCTTCCCACTTGGGTACAAGAAGGCGGTATCGGGCCTATGTGCACACGACTGAAAAATTCAACTACAAGAAGAAAAGTGATTCATGAACTTGAGCTAGGTATTCCTTCAAAAAATTCGGACCCCAAAGATGTTATGATTCTCGGCTTTAGAAAGGATTCTTTAAATGTTTTGTACAAAGGGAAGCGATTGAATGAAATATCAACGCTACATGGTAAAAACTCAAACGAAACGATGCTCGATTTGATCATTGCAGACCGATCATCTGTGCCCTCCATTTTCTTTCTGATTTCTGAAGACAACCTAAAACGAATGCTGCAACTTCCTTATGTTAGTATTTGCTCTGATGCTGCTTCTATACCCAATGAAAAACCATTCACGGAAGGAGGCATTCATCCACGCACCTACGGAAGTTTTGCTCGTTTACTTGGAAAATATGTACGAGAAGAAAAAATTCTGACACTTCAAGAGGCTGTTCGAAGAATGAGTTCACTACCAGCATCAAACTTGAAAATTAAAAAGCGCGGCAATCTTAAAATTGGCAATTATGCTGACGTTGTAGTTTTTGATCCTATAAAAATAAAAGACAACGCTACTTATGAAAACCCTCATCAATATGCAACTGGCGTAGAACATGTATTTGTTAACGGCATTCAGGTTTTAAAGAATGGTGAGCATACCAATGCAAAGCCCGGTCGATGCATTCGCGGACCGGGCTTTGTTGAAAAAAATAAAAAATAATTTACACCACTTTCTTCCTGATTTGCTTAGCATATGTGCGGCTTACAGGAAAACTTTTACCACTCTGCATTTTTACAACCATGCCACCATTAAAATGACGCTCAATTTCTTTTAAGAAATTGATGTTAACAATGGTAGATCGGTGCACGCGAATGAAGCGATCTGGGTTCATGATTTCTTCCAGCTTTCCAATTCCAGATGAACTTACAAATTGGTCAGCCTTTGTCGTGATGATCGTGTAATCGCCAGAAGCTTCAAGGTGAAGAATTTCCTCTACTGGCAGGCTGAAAAGTTTTTCCGATTTCTGAACAAAAATATGCGATTCATAAGTTGAGCGTTCTCGAACGGGCCGCAGGCTTCCCAGCAAGTCTTCCAGGTTTCCGGCTTCCATTTTCTTTCTCTTGAGCGCACGATCAACTGCGATCTTGAATCGTTCGGCATCTAATGGTTTTAGTAAGTAATCAACAGCATTTTTCTCAAAAGCCTGAATGGCATATTGGTCATAAGCTGTTGTGAAAATTACATAAGGCTCATGATTAATTTCATCGAGCACATCAAACCCGGTCATGCCAGGCATTTGCACATCAAGAAAAATAAGATCGGGTTTAAGTTTATCGATCAGTGCAACTGCATCCGTTCCGTTGCTGGCTTCCCCGGCTAGTTCTATATCAGGAAAGCTTTCGAGAAATTCTGTTAGCAGTTCTCGGGCGAGTTTTTCATCATCGATAATCAGGCAGGCTGTTTTTTTGCTCATATGTTTATATTTTCCATTTCAGTTTCAATTTTTTTAGAAAATTCCCGGTCATCAATAAAAAAATTTACGGAATATCCCTTCTCACTTGCTCTCACTCGTAAATGTGATTGAGGGCCAAAGTAACTTTTCAAGCGGAGGTCAGTGTTAGACATTCCAATCCCGCTGGAACTTCCATCAATCACTTTTTTGGCATTACTTCCAAGGCCATTATCTTTTACTTCAAAAAAAATGATGCTGCCTGACCTTCGCACAGTAAGTGAGATGGTACCCCCTTCCTGCTTGGGACCAATTCCGTACTTAACGGAATTTTCCACCAATGGTTGAAGGATCATGGGTGGCACTTTGGCGTTCAGGCAACTGGGATCAATGTCCCTTTCAAAATGTAATCGGTCTCCAAATCGTACCTGTTGAATGCGAACATAATTTTCGATGAACTCAATTTCTTTTGAGAGGCTCACCAACTCTTCGCTGTGAGCGTCCAAGGCGTAACGAAAAACATCGGAAAGCTGAGTGATTACTTTTCGCGCTTGTTCCTTACTACTATGGATTAACGTACTGATCGAGTTGAGTGTATTGAATAAGAAATGCGGATTGATTTGCGATTTAAGTAATGAGATTTGCATTTCACGATTTCGAATGGTCAGATTACTTTTTTCTTGTTCTTGTCTTTGCAATCCTTGAAAATACCGGATCACATAATAGACACCAACAGTAATAATGTATTGATCGTGAAACCGCAATGCCTCCCAGCTCAGAAGACCCAGCATATGTTCTTTCCAATGATCGAAATAAATGAGGCCGTCCATATAGTCCGTAAAAAAATAATTGAGCGTTCCCATCGTGAGAAAAAAAATGAACAAACCAATTACATGACCGATAACCTGAATAATCGGTTTGAAATTCATTAACCAATGCGACCACAGGAAGATTAAAATGATAAACAGGCAAAGCGCCTCAAAGAGAAACATCGCATTCCACAAAACGTAATAGGCAGGATTAACGAATTGCCATTCGATAATGGCACTGGTGGTGAAGTTGATAAAATACCATAGGCAGATCAACCCATAAGCACGCTTCCATATCCTCGGTATGTTGTCAAGAATCTTCAAGAGTTCAAAATTTCTTCCTAAAGTTAATCAATTGAATCCATTGGCGACCAGCGGTTTACAATACTCGATGAACGGTATTTTTGGGTGGTTAAAGAAACGATAACAACTTCACAATGTCGTAACTTTCGGCCGAATGAAATTGAACTTTATTTTTTGCTTGGCCTTCGTGATACAAGCTACCTATGCTCAGCAGATCACGATTACAGGCAAAGTGGTTGATCTTGAAACAAAAGAACCGCTCCCTTACGCCTCCATAGGTATAATCGGCAAACCCATTGGCTTGATTTCCAATGAGCAAGGTGAATTTGATTTTCACATTCCCTCTGAAATGCGAAACGATATTCTTGTTGTCAGTATGTTGGGTTACAAAACCTTTGAGGCCCCTGTTTGGTCACTCATTTCAACAAGTGCTGTTGCGATTGAATTACAGGCCGGAACTGTAATGTTAAAAGAAGTGGTTATTGTTGACTCGTTAAAGGCTGGTGAAATTCTGAGACTGGCGCTTGAGCGGATTGAATCCAACTACCCTATGGAGCCTTTTCAGTTGGAAGGCTTTTATCGTGACATAAAAAAACTTGGCGGCACTTATATTTCTCTTTTAGAAGCAGCCGTGAAAATTTATGACGAAAATTATTATGCGCCACGCAACAAATTCAAATTGAGAGAACGGGTGGCTCTGCAGGAAGTGCGCAGAAGTATTGGCTACTCCAGTAAGTTCACTGATTTCTTTGATAAAGACAATTTGCTGGAAGACCTTTTGCTAAATAATAATGTGCGCTACCGTCAGTTCCCAGAAGAAGACATTTTTTTTAAAAGCCTCAAATTTGAAGATGATACTCAATTTAACGGTCGCGAAGTTTTTGTTGTCACTCATACCCAGGATTATCTTCTTCGAGTCTTTATTGACAAAGAAACGTATGGAATTATTCACTTAGAATATGTCAACGATCACCAGGCAGAGTTAGAAAAAAAACGTGGACTTGAAAGTCGATTTGTAAAAGTCAAACGTACGATAGACTTTAAACTTTTTGAAGGAAAATTATTTTTGAACTACATAACTGTTACTTCTCAAGTAAATTGGTACGAAAGTGAAACAGGAAAGCTAAAGTTCGAGGCTGAGTTGGAGAGGAGGTTGCTGATCAATAATATCCACTCAAAATCTCCAGAACGAATTAGCCTGGCAAAAAAAATGAAGAGCTACGGTCTTCAATACCAGGACCAACCTTACAATAAAAAATTTTGGGATAATTATAACGTCATCAAAGAAACCCCGCTTGACCAAAAGATCGTCGAAGATCTGGAAAAAGAAGTGCCCTTGGAAAAACAGTTTAAGGAGTAATCAAGTCGATAACTCTTTTAGGGCCTCCTTCATCAATTCATTTTTATCGATTGGCACGACACCAACATGCTGACAAACCAAACCGCCAGCCAGGTTGCTCAACGAAGCAATAGTTTTGGCATCAAGTTTTAAGGCAGCACACAAGGCTGCAACACTCACAACGGTATCACCAGCACCCGATACATCAGCAATTTCACGCTGGTGGGCAGGCAATTTCACTTTTTGATTTTCTAAATCAATATAGATACCATGCTCTGAAAGTGTGACCATAACACCTTGAGCTTGCAATTTTTCTTTCAGCGTTGAAGTTGCCTGTTCTACTTGTTTTTGATTTGATGCAGTGATTTCAATTTTCATTCCCTCGCGAAGTTCTTTCAGATTAGGTTTAAATAATGTGACATTCTTGTAGGCGAGAAAATTTCTTTTCTTCGGATCAACTATTGTTGGAATGGTTTGTTTTATTGCAAGTGTAACTGTCTTATCAATAATTGAAGGGTTGATTGCTCCTTTATCGTAATCTTCGAAAATCACAACCTGGCATTGCGGTAAAAGTTTGATAACCTTATCCATTATCGCCTTCTCTTCAATGGCATTCGCTTCCTGATCAGACTCTTCATCTATGCGAACCACGTGCTGATGACTGGCAATCACACGTGTTTTTACTGTTGTCGGTCTCTCTTTGCTAACAACAATTCCCTCCTTGCTCATTCCGCGCTCCTCCATTCGCTTGAGCAACCTTTTACCATCATCATCATCACCAATCAATGCACACAAAATTGGAGTTGCTCCTAATGAAGAAAGATTCAATGCCACATTGGCGGCCCCACCTAAACGAAAATCTTTCTTCTTTACGTTAATGATTGGGACTGGTGCTTCTGGAGAAATGCGTTCCACTGAACCCCAGATGTAACTATCGAGCATCACATCTCCGATGATCAATACCTTTAGGCTGTTAAAGGACTCAAATATTTTCTCGGTTGACATTTCTGAAGCCAAAATTTTTTCAACTGAAATTGAATTTGCAATTTATTTTAAAGTTGCAAGCACTTCTTTCATTCTGCGCAAAGCCTCGCGCAAATCTTTTTCTGATGCAGCATACGAAAGTCGAACGCAAGTATCATCTCCGAAAGCTCCACCAGGAACCAGGGATACGTGACCTTTCTCCAACATCCATAGACAAAAATCATCACCGTTTTTAATGGTGCGCTCGCCATCTGATTTTCCGTAAAACGAACTCACATCGGGGAAGAAATAAAAAGCACCTTGCGGATAATTAGCTTTCACTCCGGGAATCTCTTTCAAAAGTTGAAATACAATTTCTCTGCGCTTGTGGTATTCATCCACCATCATTTTGGTTGGAGCCATGTCTCCGCTGATGGCGGCTAACGCACCGCGTTGCGAAATGGAACAATTGGCAGACGTAATTTGTCCTTGCACTTTGTTACTTCCATCGGCAATCCATTTCGGCGCAGCAATATAACCTACGCGCCAGCCGGTCATAGCAAAGCCTTTGGCAAAACCATTCACAGTTATAGTGCGTTCAAACATTCCTGGTAAGGATGCAATACTCGTTTGATCTCCCGTGAAATTGATGTGTTCATAGATTTCGTCAGCGATCACTAATAAATTCTCGTGCTTCAACACTACCGCTGCGATCGCCTCTAATTCCTTCTTGGAGAATACTGAACCTGTAGGATTGCACGGTGAAGAAAATATTATTGCTTTCGTTTTTGGAGTGATCGCTTTCTCTACTTGCTGTGCTGTCACTTTAAAATCATTCTCGATGGTTCCTTTCACCAATACGGGGATTGCTTCCGTCAAGCGAACGAGCGCATCGTAACTTACCCAAAAAGGGGAAAAGACAATTACTTCATCACCCGGATTGAGAAGTGCTAACATTACATTCGCAATGGATTGTTTTGCTCCGTTGGATACTACTATATTTTCTGGTTTGTAAGGAACTTTGTTTTCCTTTTGATACTTGGCCGCAATAGCCTCCTTCAAATCTTGATAACCAGCCACCGGAGGATAGGCAAAGTACTTCCCCTCATCGATGGCTTTTTTTGCAGCCTCACAAATATGTAAAGGGGTTTTAAAGTCAGGTTCGCCTAGGCTAAGGCTAATGACATCGATACCGCGATTTTTAAACTCGCGAGCTTTGGCGGCCATAGCCAATGTAGCCGATTCTTCAATGGCATTGATTCGGTGAGAGAGTATCATGTTCGATCTATGTATTTTTATGAAGGCCAAAAATAAGTAAATCATCTGAACATGAGCGATCAAAATTTAAATTTGATAACTTGGACCATGCTGCAAAGAATAGCAACAAAGCTTACCCATCGGATTTTACGAAATGCCAGTGCTTGTGCTCCATAGTCGCTGTTCATGCGGGCAGTTCAATGGGATAAAGATCTGTTTGTAACAGGGAACTACCACTGGAAGGCTAATGCGAAGTAGCGCAATATTCGGAGTGAAGCCCATCAAAAAATTGAATCGTGTGAATTGAGAATGGGCAAAAGTCTTTTCCTGAAAAGAATTTATTTTGAACTATCGATCGTTTTGGACACCTTTAAAAGGGAAGTACCTTGAACTGAATGAAATTAAAGTTTAAACCTTGGAATAAAATAGAGAGACCGCACAAAATTCTTGTTCTCCGGTTTCATGCCCTTGGCGATATCATTATCACATTACCTTACCTTGCCAGTTTAAAAAAATCCGTTCCGTCTATTTCACTTACGTTACTAACTTCGGAGGAATTCAGTGACATTCCCAAAAGCATTACATTATTTGACAAAGTGCTAACTTTCAATTCAAACCGAAATGGTAAGCTTCAATTTTTATTGTGCGCATTAAAGCTTCCTTTCCTTTTCGTGCAAAGATTTGATGTGGTGCTTGATTTGCAAAATAACAAATCAAGCCGGTTAATTAGATTTTTTTTATTTACTACTTGCTGGAGTGAATTTGATAAGAGCTCCCGTCATTCTGCAGGCGAAAGAACGCGATCATGTATTGATTGCCTCGGCCTTACTCCTATCGCTATTGAAAATTCGATCCCATTAAAGAACGAATCTGTCTCTCAGGAATTACTTGAGCTGAACGATCTTAAGCCATTTCAATTTATTGTTATCAATCCAGCGGGTACGTTTCCATCTCGAAACTGGCCATTAGAAAACTACATTGCTTTTTGCAGAATGTGGATATCTAAAGCTCCGGAAATTAAATTTCTGATTTTAGGTACCGATATCATTAAACCGAAAGCCTTAGTTATAAAGGAATCCCTGGGCAATTCCATTGTTGATCTTTGTAGCCAAACTACGCAGTCAGAAGCGTTCGGGCTTTTAAAAATGGCAAAGTTAATGTTAACTGAGGATGGCGGCCTTATGCATATGGCGTGGGTCCAGGGGGTTCCTACGCTTGCTCTGTTCGGGTCATCTCCCAGCTATTGGTCAGCACCACAAGGAAGATGGTCATTATGCCTTCATTCTTCAGATATGCCATGTGGCGATTGCTTCCTCAAGGTCTGTAAATTTGAGAGCAACCCTTGCCTCACGCGCTATTCGTCGCAAGGGGTGTTTGAAAAATCAGTTCAGCTTTTGTCCTCGATCAATTGAAAAAGGTCATCGCTATAATCACGCCTGGAGGCATTGGTGCAGGTCTTGAGAATCAGGGATTCCCCGCTATTGTTCAGATTACTAATCGGCTAACGGATAATTATGAAATCCACATTTACAGTAACTCATTTATTTCCAAAAAGGAAAATAACATAGAGTATCATTATGCACCTCAGTGGATTCGCTTTTCTTTAGTCAGATGGATTTATCTAATCTTCTCAATTTTGTTTAGTCAATTCAACAAAAAGAAATACGACCTTTTCTTTTCCTTTTGGGGATATCCATCGGGAGCAATTGCAGTAGTATTTAGCAAAATAGTGAACAGACCCTCGATCGTCATTTTATTAGGGGGAGAATCGTCTAGTCTTCCCCAAATTAATTATGGGCTGATGAGATATCCCATAACGAGATCAATCATTTTGTGGACTTGCCGTAGGTGCACGAGACTAATCACCCTAACCAAATATCAAGCTGAGAACCTCTTTAAGTATGGAATGAGGAGAGAAGTGGAAGTCATACCCATGGGATGTGATTCAGAAATATTCAAGCCCACTATAAAGGAGAGGTCCGCTCAACTAAAAATAATTCACGTTGGTAATTTAAACCCTGTCAAAGATCAAAAAACACTTATAGACTCTTTTGCTCTTATTTGCAAAAGTATAGATGCTACCTTGAGAATCATCGGGCCTGATTTTAGAAATGGAGAATTGCAAAACTATGCCGAATATATTGGGATTAATCATAAAGTAGATTTTATTGGAGCTATGCCTTACACGAAAATTGTTGAGAACCTTCAGTGGGCTGATTGCTTTATTTTGACTTCCCTCTCAGAGGGTCAAAACAATTCCATTATGGAGGCGATGACTTGTGGCCTGTTACCTATGAGCACGAAAGTCGGGTTGATGGCAGACTTAAATGAGGAATATGGAATAGTTGTGGATATTGGTGATTACAAATCCTTGAGTGAAAAAACGATTTCCCTTTTCAACAATCGGCAAGAATGGGATAAGCGTGTAGAAAAGTCAACCGCGTGGGCGAAGGAACATGACTTGAATTGGACACTTGGCAGGATTATCACCCAGATTGAAGACTTGACAAAGTCATTTGTAAGATGAAAAAGAAAAAAAAGAGAGTAGCTTTTTTCGGAGTCGGCGTTGTCAATGTTGGTCAACATTCTGGCGTTCCTTCTTTCGTCATGCTATTGGATAATTTAGGGGAAACATATGATATAACTTTGTACCGCCTTTCTCTTGGTAAAGTTTTTTTGAAAAATATTAAAATATGTTCTTTACCATTCTCATTTCTGCCTTCACGAATAAACTATCTGTTTATTATTTTAACTTTTATTTTTCATCATATTCAAAAAAAATATGCTGTGATCAATGCATTATCAGCACGTCCATCAGGGAAAATTGCGGTCTTTCTTGGAAAAATTTTTAAGATACCTGTGGTCCTTCACTTGTTGGCCGCAGAAGTAATCTGCCTGAAGGAAATTGAATACGGCGATATTTGTAACTCGGCAGCTAGGTCAGAGACATTAAAAATCTGCGAAGGATCAAATACCATTACTGTACTTACGCAATTTCAAAAGAATATTTTAGAGAAGACATTTTCTCTCAAGGTTCCAACAAAAGTAATCCATCACGGATGCAATCATCAATTATTCACCTTCAATGAAAATGAAGTTCGGACTCCATTGCGCATTCTTTATGTTGGCTACAATGAAAGAGTCAAAGATCCTCTCGGAGCATTGAAAGCCTTTTCCCTGATAAGAAAGGAAATGAACGCATCTCTTACGATGATTGGCCGTGGGCTGAAAGAAGTATTGGAAATTAATGGGATTTCGTGCGATAATATCATTTTTCAAGAATTCCTTGATTTCACTCAGATGCCCTCATATTTTCATTCAGCCGATTTTTTGATGGTTACTTCTCATTGCGAATCACAATCATCAGTTGCAACCGAGGCTATGTCATGCGGCGTGTTGGTTTGCGGAACTCACGTAGGTATACTGGCCGATCTTTCTGGAATTACCTGTTTAACGGTGAAGCCTGGGGACTATATTAACCTGGCAAGAACAATCATTGAATTGTCAAAAGACAGTAAGAGACAAAGAATGCTTCGAAGAAATGCCCGGCAATGGGCCGAGAAGTATGATTATGTTTGGTCTGCGCATCAGTACGAACAAATTTTTGATTCTTTTTGAT
>Ga0307509_10008158_pt1 | contig 13421 bp, 5 predicted proteins | sample 10_EM_MG_FD_202245 | JGI IMG/M metagenome (GOLD analysis project Ga0307509, IMG submission 202245) | Populus trichocarpa ectomycorrhiza microbial communities from riparian zone in the Pacific Northwest, United States - 10_EM | ecosystem: Host-associated > Plants > Roots > Unclassified | place...
GTCATCCAATCAAACTAGAATAGTAAGAGAAAATTTCTTTCAAATGGATTAAAGTAATTATTTCGGTTACTTTTTTATAGTAAATTATATACATCGAACATTCATATTTCAAAAGGTTGTCTCCATCCCTCTCAGGAATGAAAATGTCCAAAACAGTGTGGTCAGGGAGGAACTAGAATTTCTTTACTAATATCCTGTTTAATTTATATTTTAAAAGTATTTTAAAAAAAATCAATTTTTATTTTATTTTTTTCCTGACTTTAAAATAATTGTTTTTTGTTTTTCCAGATCGTTTTAATGTATTGATATTAAAAATAATTTTTAAAAAATAAAAAATATTATTTTAATATATTTCCGAGCGAAAAAACACTTTAAAAAACAATCATTATTATATTAACAACAAAATGGTTGGGAGATATCATGATAAAGGTTGACTAAGATGATTTTATTGCCTCAAATTTTATGAGGTTTGGTGGTGTCACGAAGATATCTGGAATAGAAATGTAGTTGTTTTTTTTATGAAATCTATATTAAATGTATGTATTTATTATTTTTACAAGGTGTAATTTATATTTTTAAAAAATTATACCTGTAAAAAAAAATCAATAATATCTCTAAATCAAATACACATTAGCCGTAGATTCGCCCTTGAGAGGGTGGTGATGCATCTAGGCAGGCTGCTAGGGCTGCAAGAGCATCCATACTCTGACCAGACTCCATGGCACCATAACTAGCATAGCAAAAGAGACTGGAAGTAGTTTCAATGTCAATAATAATGTTATGTGTGCACGTTTCGAACTTACATAGCTAGATAAAGCATCCACGTTAATTAGACTCGGGTGCTATATTCTACACACCAGTGTTTATCTAGAACCTTTCTAGGAAAAACACAATTGTAGACTTTGGAGCTCTTTCAAAGACTTGGAGTCTTTGTTTTCCAAGGATGCCTCGAGTATTCCTTGAACAATTCTTACGTTTAAAAACTATTTTTTTTTAGTTGAATTTGCTCCAATTAAATAAACAAATTTAATGTTGAGAGATTTTCTCACGGGTATTTATAATTTGAATTCAAAATAATAATATTAAAAACAAATTTGTTGACTATATCATTGAGATATATACCTCAATGAATGAAAATTTAAATCTGAAATATTGTAGTCATGGGTATGAAATATGGTATTGATTTTGGAGTGAATATCAAAAGGATATGTAAATTCATAAGTGAGGGGATAAATACGAGTGTTTCTGTTTTTTAATGTTTTTAAAAGTGTTTTTAATTTAAAATAATATTAAATTAATGTTTTTTTAATATTTTTTAAGTATTAATGTAAAATTTTTTAAAAATACTTTAATATATTATAAATAAAGAGCTATCTTGAAAACTTCATTCACACAAAAATTCAAGCGTTGCCGCATTGCGACACGTGTTATCATTTTCTTAGACGAAAATTCCCTCTCTTTTACGTGTCCCCGCGTCCAAGCGAAGATGCATGGACCGCACCCTTCACCATCACACCGCATCATTTCTATCGTGGCTCGGACAGGTGAAAAGGAGGAAGCTTCGGTTCATGAGCTCTTTTCCTTCGTTCCAACAGCTACAGCCTCCATGATTGTGATTTAGCTTCTGTTTTGTAATAAACTAATCTTAGATCTTTCCCATGAATCAATAAACTTGCAATGTGTGACGCTGAATCAAAATCATGAAGATCATTACAGCTGGTTCAACCATAACCTCATGTTTATTATACAATAATAATAATAATTAGTGCTCTTCCATGTTTTTTTCTCAATCCGCCATGATTGATCACGGCGATCAAGGCTGCCTATGGTTTAAAAAAATAAAATGAAAGAGACAAGAGACAATATTTAACTAATGGGGTTGGGGAAATGGTCTCCAAATTTATTGCTATAATTAGGCATATAATTGCCGAGTTGGATGCCTCTTGATTATAATATTTTTCAGTTCCCTTTGCTTGTTAATTCACAGGGACACAACTATCCATGTTTTTCTTGGATTTCTTTTTTATTATCATATTTTTTTAAAATTATTTTGATATGTTGATTTTAAAAAAATTAATATATATATATATATATATATATTATTTTAATATATTTTTAAACATAAAAGCGTTGTTCAACCATTCCTATTTTTTTATTGGAAATAGAATTCTCAAAAAAAAAAAAAACAAGACATGCATAAATCCAAACAATTATTTTTAAGCCAAGTGATTTTTTTATAAGCATCTACCCTGATTGGATTGAAAAATCGAATTGATTATAGAAACATAAATTTTAAAATAAATAAAGAATTAGTGAATAAGAAAAAAATATTATCTAAACAAGTGAATAAATTAATTTTAAAATAATAACGATTAATTACTAGGGTTATAAATCAAACTTGTATTTTATCTTCATTATTCTTTTTAATAATGAAAGATAATTTGAAAAAAACAAATTGGATAAAGTAAAAATAAATAAATGTTTTTTATTAAATGTTTTTGTTCTGATAAAAGAAATGTGCATTAATGATGAGCTTTTGGGAGAAAAACATAGGGGGAAAGGGAAAGGAAAAGCTATGTGCATCCCACAAAAATAATATGTAGCCAAAATCTTTTTCTTTGACTTGAATTTATATTCAAGTTTTTTTGAGTATATATTCAAGGAGAATTTATACTATTTGGTTTTATATAATAAAATATCATTTTATATTTTCCTTGAGGATTAAAAGGATTATCATATTTCTAATTAAAAGTAAAATTAAGAGTAGCCGTTCAGGACAAGGTGCGCTGTCAGCACCCCAAGTGGTGACCTTACGAATTTTGGCTCATCCATGGTGAGACATGTCCCTGGTCGGTGCTAGCTGTGGCTAAGAAGGCATGAAAGGCCAGGAAGAATTATTGCCAAGGGGTAAAGATGGCTCTTCGTATTAAATAATTTCTTTTCTTTTCTTTTTCTTTTCACAGAATGACCGAGGAAGGGAAAAACAGTGGGTTTGGTCCCTCTGGGGGGATTTAAATATTCCGAGCCCCCCTTCCTTCGCCCCCCTTATTGAACATAAAATTTAATTCCTAAACCATATATTTTTTTATTTATTTTTATAGCCACTTAGTATTTTCAATCCCGCTTGCATGCTCGGTTGACTATCCAATTAAGACTAGAGAATTAAAATAATAATATTTTACGACCCAAGTTGAGTTTTGAATATGCATTTAAAATTGTAAAAAAATCTAAATTTTGTTTTCTTTTTTTTTCGATAATCCCAAATCTTGTCACTAAATTTAATGATTTCAGTGGTTTAGATAATTATAGATATAAAATTTATGATTTTGTTTGGTTTGTGGTTCTCAATATTTGAGAATTTGTTTTTTGTGTTGATTATATGTTTTTGTTCAAGAACCCATGATGAATCAGAGTATGGATTTACAATTTCAAGTCGTAGAGTTATCATATTTATAGTTGAAAAGAAGTTTCGGTGCCTTTTTTATAGTTTTGTTTCTTCTGTTAATGGAACTGTTGTAGTTTTATAATGACTAATCTTCTTGGTATTTTTTTTTAATTAACGTAAATATTCGGGTCAATTTGTATGTATTTTAATTTATTTTACGAGCCCTGAAGTTAACGACTATGTAAACTTTCAGTGATCATGAGGTTTATAGAGCTCGAACTGGTGATCTCTACGGAGCACACCTAGAACCTAACCAATTAAACTACATCTATTAGAGTTAATTAACTTAATGGTTTCTTTTATAAATTAATATAATTTACTTTTATATAAACACTATTTGTTTTTGAGATAGTTTAAACACAAAGGTTTATCAATCAATTTAAACATAAATATTAATTAATATGGCTTTATAGTTTAATAATCATGATTAAGTTGGTTGGATAAATTTTATTTTTTTAATTAAAATAAATATTCGGATTAATTTATATATATTTTAATTAATTAATGATCATCGTGAGAATCTAATTTATAAAAAATTTATTGTTAATGGGACAGCTCACGGTAAAGGAACTGTAGGAGTGTGGAGGCAGCAAGTCTCCCACCTTCTTGTTCCTTTCAATGGCATGATTTGCCCTAGTCGGTCCAACCTCTATTATATAGTTGTCTTCATATTAATAAATTTCGACCTTCACATGCAACACGTTGGATTTTGGACTTTTCTAATTCGTGGTCTTACGATCATACTTTTCTGTTTTTTTTTTTAAAAAATATATAAGTTTAAGTTGAATATGATTTGGTCAAATAAAATAAAATAAAATTACCCGTTTATCAATGATTTTGTTTTCACACCAATAATTTTTCTTTTCCCTTGCTGCTCGACTCTTTTATAGTCTGGCTAAAAATAATACCCTCGTGTGTATGTGTGTGTGTGTATATATATATATGTTGTTAAATAACTTTGTCAATTAAATTATCTAGGTAAAGAAAAAAAGCACATAGACTAAATCATATATTATAATGAAAATCATTAAATTTTATCTATATATTTTATATTTATCAGTGTAATTTGTGAATGGTATAATAGTAGTCTAGTAAATAGTTTTTCCTCAAAACACTTATAAGAGATTGGTAATTCATATTAGTTAAATGACATAACAAATAGAAATTTCACATTTTAGAAATATTTTATTTTTTTAAAATGAATTAACTCAAATATATAAACATTATACAAATCTACCTATATCCTACCATGACAATAGAATCCAAATATAATAAGCAACTTAAATTGTGAAATTGTGGTGCCAACCCACCACAAGTTTCCAACAAAACTATCTCATCAATGAATCATTAAAAAAATTAAAATTCTAATTGGAAATTAGATATTTTTTTATTTTAAAAATAAAAATTTCAAGTCTATTTATAACATTAATAGTCAACTAGTTAAGATTTGAGATTTCATATATTTCACATTTAAATATATTTAAGAAAAATAAATAGACAAAAAAAAACATAACAAATATACTAAAAGATGAGGGGTTTTAATAGTGTGTGTTTTTACTATAGTGTTAGAAACAATTCAGTATGGACTACAACAATAAAATTACTAATTTTCCTCTCATTCAAATAACAAATAGTCTTGCTAAGGAGGGTATTAGGATCTTTTTGTACGAACAGTGAAAATACTAAAATGTTATGGGAGACAACAAAGTTTATGCTTTTAGTCCAACGGTATTATTGATTTTTTATATTTTACGATACGGTTATATTATTAAAATATTATTCAAGTCAAAAACATCAAAGCTTTTAATCAAGGGATATTTATATCTTTTCATTATGATTATTTTTATTTTTTTGTTTTATTAAGGGCATTATTGTATTTTACTAAAATAAAATAATATTAAATTTTAAAAAACTGTTAGTACGTGAGTTGCATGCACCAGCACGTGGGAGGTGCCCACACATTTAGGGCGGCTCATGCAGCGCCTCTTGATGGTTAAACCTAACCATTCTTTGTGTAGTTAGATGCGTCGTTGTGTTCTTTTTCAGTAGGAGTGACATGTGTCATCAATGGATGGTTGGTTTGTTGCTGGTGAACCTTTTTTTTTTCGTTTTCTTTTCTCTCTTCTCTTCAAAAAATTATTGATTAGTCTTTTTTGTGTTTTGGTACTTGTGATTTGATCTTTCTTCTTTTGATTTTTTATTTTTGTCCATTGACTCTTACATAAGATTTTTGTTTCTTTTCATTCTAGTCTTTCAATTCCAGTTTGTAATATATTATGCTTTTCAATTTGGTCTTTATTCTTTTGATTTCTAAATTTTTTAGTCAATCCTTTTATAGAAGTTTTTTTTTTCAATTTTACCATTCAATCCAAGTTTATTTTGTGTTGTTGTTTTCAATTTGATCCTCAATTTTTTTGGGTTATTTTTCTCTTCAATTTAACCCTCTAAACAAAAATTTTGTGTCCTCTTTCCTTTTAATTTCTTTTTTTCATCATTTGCTTTTTTGTATAGACACCATTTCTTTTCTATTCAATCCTTCAACTTCAATTTTTCATATATTTCTTTGTTTATTTTATCATTTTATAAAAGTTTTATTGGTTTTTAATTTTACATTTTAATCAAAATTCATAATGTGTTATTTTTTTTCTCATTCTTTTATTTGTTTGTTTGAGTTATTTTTGTTTTCAATTTAACCCTTTGATTAAAAAAATTTAGTTGCTCTCTAATTAATTTTTTTATTTCAATTTTCACTTTTATTATTTTAACTATTTTTTTAATTTTAAATTCTTTTGTATAGTTAATTTTTTCTTCAATATTTGTTGATTCGATCCAATTTCTTTATCATTTTCTTTTATCTAATTTCATCATCTTATTATTTTTTTCTGGTATATTAATCTTTAATTTTTTATAAAAGTTGTTAGGTTAATATTATTATTTTTTTATTATTTAATTAAAATAAAATTAATTTGTTAATATGTTATAAGTTGAATTATTAATTACTCTTATTTTTTTTAAAATAAATTTACTTGACTTGAATATTATTTTTTATTAAAAAAAATATAAACTCACAGCGTAATGTATGTCGTTTCTAATTATCCACTTAACATTAACAACAAAAATACTAATACCGCTATATGATGTCAGAACATAAACATTATTTGCTGTCGTTAATTTTCATTACAATTTTACAATAACCAATCACCATAGCGACGGTTAGAATTCCACAAAAGAAATCCAAGTATGCAATGAGAAAAAGGCTGCTCTTTCCTGGCAGCCATCATCAATTTTCAATTCTTCTTATATATCATCAATTTTACAGACAGACCGTACATACATACGACAATTTATTATTAATTTTTTTTTTTGCGATTGCGTGTGTGGCTCTCTTTCCCTTTCTTTTCTTCTATCTTTTGATTGATTGATTCTTTCTTTTATAGATCAAAGCCAAGACATCGATCATTTGACATCTCTCCCTCTCTCTGTACAATAAACACCACTACTTTTTTTCTTCTTACATTTGGCTCCCGTGGTTCTGTCAAATTCTTGTCTTTTTAAAGCTCTCAATCTTGATTTTCTTTCCTCCGGGTCTTCAATATTTGTTGTTTCATCTCTGGAAATTGATTGTTTTAGTGGTTGTATTTGGTGAATTTAAAGATTTGGCCATCTGGGGTTTTTGTTTTGATAACAAAGATCATAGCTTTGATGATTGTGAATATTTTGTTGTCTTTACAGTTTAAAAAGGTTGAGCTTTTGTTATCTGGGTTGTTTTTGTAGTTGATTTTGTGTCATTTCAAGGGGATAAAATCTCTTTTTGAAAGATATTTATAACTGGGATTTGCAAAATTTACTGTTGGGGACGATTGGGTTTTATAGTTGTTCTTGATAAGCTCATTTGGAATCCAAAGCACTGAGTTCCAACTCTGGTTCTGCAGAAGCACACAGGTCAGGATTCTTTGAGTTGGCTAATAGCTTGAATTTAATATTCAAGCTTACTGTACAGTTTTGAAGCTGATTTGGGTTTTTTTTTTTTTTTTCTTTTTATTGTCACAGATATCTTTGCAGTAGATATACTTGGAGGCTGAGCTGCTTTGTAGATTTTGTATAAAGTTTTAAATTGTGTTTGGAGAAATTATTTTAAGAGAATAGAAAGATGACAATTGGAAATATTCCTCCAAAGAAGGAGAGGAAATCAAGGAGGACCAAGCCAGTTGATGAGAATGCTCCTTTATTGCCTAAAAGGCAAGAGGATGCTGGTTTTGATGAGTTTAATGGAGCTTCCTTTACTGGGGCGGTGTTTAATTTATCGACTACAATAGTTGGTGCTGGAATCATGGCATTGCCGGCAACCATGAAAGTCTTAGGCCTGGTTCTCGGGGTCGCCATGATCATCTTTATGGCTTTCTTGACAGAGGCTTCTATTGAATTGTTGCTGAGGTTTAGCAGGGCAGGGAAGTCTGCTTCTTATGGAGGACTTATGGGGGATGCTTTTGGAAAGACTGGAAGGATTCTTTTGCAAGCTGCTGTTTTAGTCAATAACATTGGTGTACTCATTGTGTACATGATTATTATTGGTATGGGCACTTTCCATCATTTTTGTCGTTAAATTGTTGCTATATTTCTATTTTCTCAACAACTGCCTATATGTTCTCGTGAAGTTATATAGTCAGTGGATCTTTTTTTGTTTTGTTTTGTTTATGTTTTTGTGGTTCTTATTTTTGTTCCACTTGGATCATGCTGAATTTTAGTTGTAAGACCTGAAATTTGTTTTGTGTTTGCTTAACTGAAGGTGATGTGCTGTCTGGAACATCTTCAAGTGGAGCTCACCATACAGGTGTGCTTGAAGGGTGGTTTGGAGAACACTGGTGGAACGCCCGTGCCTTTGTTCTTCTTATCACAACACTTTTTATATTTTCTCCACTGGCTTGCTTTAAGCGAATTGGTAAGTTGTCATGTACTTGGTCAGAAAGAGTTAATGTGTTAGCTGCTTTCTCCCTTTTTTTTTCGTGTGTATCTTCATCAACTCCAAAGGAAAAAAAAATGATTTAGCAATTTTTGACGCTGAACTACGGGTTACATCTACATACTTTTGGCACTTTGAACAGATTCTGGTGATTTGGAGTGGTCTGATGCATTCTTTACTAGTAGTTCCCTTTTTCCTCCTCTTATTAGTGAAAGAGCAATTATTTACTGGAAACTTTCAATGTACAAGGAGCTACAGGAAGAGCATAAATTGTAAAATGGATTATACATGTCTTTCCTCTTTTCAAGTTTCTTTTTATGTTGGAAGGGTTAGGATTAATATTTTTCGTTCTAGACTTTTGTTCTTTGACTTGTAAACTATGCTTGATATGGATGCTTTGAACTTCCATATAGCATATGTTATTCATTGACTTGTTCTGCTATTTTGCTTGCTTTGTTATGTGGAATCTGAAAATTATATCTTTTCCAGCACAATTTTATCCCATATTAACATTTAGTTGCTTGTACAAGTAATTGCATCATTGTTTTGCCCTTAATATTTGTTTCTTCATTGTGGAGAATGATTGTGCCATTTATCTTTGCAGATTCTTTAAGTTATACATCTGCCTTGTCAGTCGCTCTAGCAGTTGTATTTCTTGTCATCACTGTGGGGATCACAATTGTCAAGTTGATAAATGGAAGTATAGCAATGCCCAGATTGATGCCCGATGTTACAGATATGACATCCTTCTGGAAACTCTTCACTACAGTCCCTGTTCTTGTCACTGCATTTATCTGCCATTACAATGGTATGCAATATTTATCTCTAACTTACTTGGGAGCTAAAGTTTTTTAATCCTGTCTTCTTAGAATTGGTGATCGATAAAAATAGGATTTAGGTTGATGAATATTTGGGGAGTAGCAACACTCTTAGTAACTGCTAGCAACACCCTCCAAAAAAAAAAAACAAAGTTGAAGATACATGTATTCTCTATTTTAAGCAGCATATTAAAAATTTTCCGAGTCTGAAATTCTGAGTGATGTCTTGCAATAATCAGATTGTTTGTCTGCTCATGAACTGAGAATTTTTCCTCATAATTCTATTCAATAACCTTTTTAGTTTACCTACATTACTGTAATTAAATTTGGTAATATCTGTCCTTATGATTGGGTATAGATCTGTAAATACCTGACCTGAATTTAAACCAGTGATTAAAGTACTGATCTTTGAGTGCGTCATTTCCAGTTCACAGCATAGATAATGAACTTGAAGACTCTGCTCAGATAAAACCAGTTGTGCGAACAGCACTTGCTTTATGCTCGACCGTGTACATAATGACAAGCATCTTTGGGTTCCTTCTATTTGGTGATGCAACTCTTGATGATGTGCTTGCCAACTTCGATATGGACCTCGGCATTCCCTACAGTTCTCTGCTTAATGATGCTGTTCGTGTTAGTTATGCTGCCCATCTTATGCTAGTGTTTCCAATTGTCTTCTTTCCATTACGGCTCAACTTGGATGGCCTACTCTTTCCTTCAGCACGGCCTTTTCATCAGGCAAACACGAGATTTGCATTACTCACCATTGGGCTTATCGCTACAATCTTCTTGGGTGCAAATTTCATTCCAAGCATCTGGGATGCTTTCCAATTCACTGGAGCAACTGCTGCAGTTTGCCTTGGTTTCATTTTTCCAGCTTCCATTACTCTCAGGTGAGTTCTTCACTGGCATTTGCATTTTCAGCTATTATCCTTTTCTTTTCATAATTTGTTTCTTTTAATGTGTTGTTATAATTTATATGTTGTTGTTTGTAGATATCCCATTCAGGATAAATATTAACAGTTGATTTGATCAATAACTTTTTTCTATTAGTGATTATGACAGGTCATAAAAATTATGAAGAAAGATTTAACTTGCTAGCCGGTGATTTCCTGTGAAATAAAATAGACTGTTGGACAATCTGTGACACTGAATGCTTACATAATTTTTTGAATAAGGACATTGAGTAGCTGTGGCAGAACAAGAATATATTTTCCCATTATTGTTTGATTTCTATCGAGTTTGATCATTGTCTTGTAATCTTGGAATACTGCCTAACCAATTTATTTATTCTATTGTTTTGCCTTGTTTCAGGGATCGACACAATATAGCAACAAAGAGAGACAAGATCTTATGTATTTTTATGATTGTGCTTGCTGTCTTCTCCAATGCGGTGGCCATATATAGTGATGCCTATGCCTTGATCAAGAGGAATCCATCGCATAGTGAATGATCTGCCTGGCTGTTCAAAGTTGGCGAATGGACTCAGATGCGGCCATTTTTCCAGTGCAAGAGGCCTAGTGGCAGAAGAATCCTTTTTGGTCTCAAGTTGGAAAATGCAAGTCCCTCGACAATATGCAAATAGAACTTCAATAAGACACTGAATCGATGTATAAAATCAATTTGCTGAAGGAGTGTGAGATCTATCCCTTTGGACCTCCTAGTATGTGCATTAGTGTGCTGCTTTGTGCTTGAATTTGCTTTGTTGATGAAAATGAAACTATAAAAATAAAGATTCATGATATATATGATTTTGCTTTCATCCTTGAGTATTTTGGCCATGGTAGACTAGCTAGTTATGGCTTCCTTTCGAGTATTGTAGCTCCAGTTGTCAAAATTTTAGGGAACGTAAGCTAATGCTGTTTGTGCCAAATTCTTCACAATGAGGCTTAGTGCTTCAGCAATTAAGGAACTTCATGTATTATTCTTACAATACTATATTATCTGCTTTATACGAGATAATTAAAAGGATACAAAAAAAAATAAAAATACATCGAGAGCTTTTTAAGATATAAAATCAAGGCTACTATGAATTGATATAAGCAATTTTACTTAACATTTCATTCTGAAACTACTTTTAAAAAAACCTCCTGCATTGAATGAGAATATCATATGTTGAATGAGTGGATCTCCTTAAAGAATCCCAAAGATTTGATATATATCAACGAACAAGTTCGAGAGCCATCAAAACTTAGCAAACTGATCTTGAATATTATTTTCGAGGTCAATATGAAACTTAGCTCGAGCCTCAATTCTAAGCAATCAAAATACCTACTCGATCGACTTAAATCAACCACGGCCCCATAGAAGATGCACTGACTCAGTACTATTGAAACTTTTAGGAGCTTTGATGGTGTCCTTGATGGTCCTGCCACTGAGTTTAGGGTCTGGTTTTTCAGTTTCTCCGTTGCTACCATCTTACTATAATTAGACTTCCATAACTCACATGAAGAACGACCAACATAGTTCCATTGTACGATCTTGAATTTTTTGCTTGAATTCCAACTAGGGTTTTCGTTGTTGGTGACATACAAAGTTGAAGAACACTTCTTTCTTGGAAAAAAGAGAGAGAGATATGGAGAAGCGAGTTGTGGTGATGATCATGGCGATGATATTATGAATGGAGGTGTGTTTGTGTTTGAGTACTTGGAAGTATAATTTTGAAACCTGGCCCGGTTTGGCGGGTAGACCTGGGACTAGAATCAGGTCGGGTTGATGAAAAAATAGGAAAAGCCATGATTTGGTGTGACCTGACGACCTGGCAAAACCTGGTTGCAACCCGTTGACTTTTTTTTTTTTACTAAAACGAAGCTGTTTTGAATTTTTTTTTAAATAGGGATTGACCCGGCCTACCCGGTGACCCGGTCAAAACCCCAAACCCGAATCTTGAACCGGGTCGGGTTTAAAAACCATGCTTGAGAGTATGAAATTTAGTATTATTTATTTATTTATTTAAGAGGCATTTAAGCTATATCCATTTCAATGTGTAAAATAGACCGAGTTGCAGATTTTTTATTTAGAAAATCTTGTATTATTTTTTTATGTTGTACAATATTTATTTAGAGGGATAGAAAATAAAAAAAGTAATAATTATTTTAGAAAATATTTTTTGGTTAATAAATTGTGAGTAATTAACCTTACATAAAGTTTCTTCCTGCATTTGCTGTGAATCTTACTAGCAAATCTTATAAATCCAATTATTGAATTTTTTTAGGAAGAATATTCGATAAGGTTAGTATTATTTATTAATGATATTGAAAAATATATTATTAATTAAAAAGTAAATGAAAATCATGATTTTTTTTAATTATTAACAAGTTCAAGATCGACAACAAAGAAAAGAAATTAATAAACAAATATAATGTTTGTTCCGTACATTAGGGCATGTTTAGGGTTACAGTGAAATGGTGATTGGAGGATATTTGAGAATAAAATAATAATTGTTTTTTAAAATATTTTTTATTTAAAAATATATTAATTTTTTTATTTTTAAATTTTTTTTTTAATACAAACACATTAAAATGATTCAAACATACTAAATAAAATTAATTAAAATAAATTGTTTTCAAATTTTAACGAAACTCAACGTGAAACACCTCCTTAATCCAAGATAAAAAAGTACAGGGACCAGATTAACATATTTATAATTATACAGGTACCGGATGCACTTTAATAGGAAAGAAAGCCCAGCCATTTCTAATCAAATCGGCGTCCCTGCACCAAGCCATGGCGTGTCCAAATGAGAAAGAAGCAGGGATGCAACAGCAAGACAACCTCGCGGATTCACTCAACGATCTCTTCACTAGCGTATCAAACATGGTCAAATCTGAACTCCAGGTATCAAAACAAGAAAACCCATTTCCCCATGTTGTTTAATTCCAATTAATTTACGTTGCTTTTGGTTTTTTATTAGGGGACAAGCAATCAGTTGGAGCTACTGGAGAAGATGAATGTAAGAGTGAGCGAAGAGTACAAAGGGTTCGGTGATGTGGCATCTGGGCTAAGGGTATATGTGGAGCAATTGAAGGGCAAGAGTGGTAATTTTGAGGAGTATGTGCATCAAATTGAGGAGATAGAGAAACAAGTTACTGAATTTGAAGCTGTTATTTCAGTTCTTGACAAGTATGTTTCGTTGTTGGAATCTAAAGTTAAATTTGTGTATCAACAACAGCAGCACCCTCCTCCTACTTCTTAACTA
>Ga0307509_10008159_pt1 | contig 13421 bp, 11 predicted proteins | sample 10_EM_MG_FD_202245 | JGI IMG/M metagenome (GOLD analysis project Ga0307509, IMG submission 202245) | Populus trichocarpa ectomycorrhiza microbial communities from riparian zone in the Pacific Northwest, United States - 10_EM | ecosystem: Host-associated > Plants > Roots > Unclassified | place...
TGGAAGAGTTTGAAAAGTTCTCAGTTGAAGCAGACGGAGAGCCTGAAGATTTTGAGGAGCACTTGCGCCAAATATCTCTGGGCTCAAAAAAGGGAGTGACATCGGGGAAAGATGTGGATATCCCCACAGGGGTAGATGTCGATTCACCATCCTTTGACGAGGTTGATCGCATGTTTCTCCGTGCTGCTTCTCTTTTAAAGAGAAAGAAGAGATAGGAGACGACTGACTTATGACAGCGGTCATCATTCCGGAAGATAGGTTTCTTTACTAGTTCATACGTGAAGCCTAGCAATATTTGATGGGCGTTGCATTTTTTTTTTCCTGATTTAAAACCATTTTGATAGAAATATGATGTTGTAGTTTTTTGTATAGTTTTGAAACCCGGCCCGGCCCGGTGAGTTGACCTGGGACCCGGCCGATCCGGGGCTGGAACTGGGCCGGGTTGAAGAAAAAACAGGGGAAGAAAAAACCCGGTGTGACTCGGCTGACCCGGTGAGTTGACCCGGTCAAAATCCGGTGACCCGGTCACAACCTAGAACTCGGGCCTTAGACCGGGCCGGGTCTTAAACTATGGTTTTTTGTATTTTATTGTAAACATAACTTGGAACTTCAGAAACGTAGTTATAGTGATTACTGAGGTCCTATTTTATGTTTCATGGCAGCTAATCATTTTTCATATATTTCTATGTTTATTAATCATTGAAAAAATTAATTAATAAAAATACAATCGAAACTTATATTTTTATAGCTTATTTAATAGCGTTTAGAATGTATGAAAATATTTAAGCGTAATGAGTATGAGAATTTATACTCTTGCAAGAATATAAAGGTTTTAATATACAAATATGAGTATAATTTAGGATTGATGTTTTGAAGTTGATTTTGCTCTCGAAATAGCTTGAGTGTATATAGTTAAATTTTGTACTAAATTCTTCAATTAGCAAGATATATATATGATTCTAGTAAAAAATAGTTATTTATAGTCGTTACTGTTCCTCTAACAGTTCAATCGGTCGATCGGTTCCTGTAAATTCTTAGGTGTTCATTACGTATGAATAAATGGTCAATCGATTACCGGTTAAAATGGTATCACCAAACAAACGATCGGTTCATGTAGAATTCCAAATTTATCAGTTTTAATCCTGGTTAATTCTTAGAACCGTTTTATCAATAATTTTTAAATGCATGCAGAGTGAAGTGTGTGTATTCATTTTAATTTGTGCTATCAAGTATGATATAATTATTTGCATTTAAACACTAAAATGAACACTTAAAAACTAAGTCTCCACTTGCTTTACATCTTGAACTTGTTAATTGATTTTTTCATTCATATGATCTTTATATAAACATGTTTAAACTTAATATCATCCAAGTATATCATTAGTCCATTTCTATTTAATTGTTATTATTAAAATACATAAAATATTAATATGTGACCCAAAAATCAATATTTTTCATATTATATATATTATAGATTAATCTCTCCCTATATTTTGCATATAGTCCCTTAAAGACTTCACTTGAAAACCAATATATATATATATATGTTTCTCTCCCCCTTAATCATGTATCCTATTTTATATTTATTCTTTATTTTTTCCTCAATCTCCCCAATTTTCTCTCATTTTGTCACCAACGAAAAGAAAATAGGGAAAGTATAACAATTATAGAAAAATAAAACAAAACCATTGCATAATGTTCAAAAGATAATATGCATTACAAAGTGAAAAGTAATAAAAAAAATAAAAATGAAAACATTAAATGATTGTGATATAATCATTTAAGGTGGTGGGTAGCAAGAGAGAAAACTAGTCATCATATCCTTTATATTGTGCACATTCTCTCGAATATGATTCATCTAACTCTCAATATGCTCTAGTCGACCTTCCATCCTTGATCACCAAGAGCTTGTACCAACATTTTTTTGAAGAGAAAGCTCTAGGTGGCGTCTCAAACATATCAACAAACTCAACATTACCATTGATATTCTGCTTTTTCCCCTCATCATGCTCTTCTTCAGTGTAAGTACCAATCTAGTCTTTAGATATCTAAGCACCATATTAGCCAAGACATACCCCATCCTGGCAAGTGTCCTGATGCTATTTCCATTGCTTTTAGGTATGGATTCTTGTCTATATTGGTGAGTAAGATATCAAAATACTCAAAAACAATAGTTAAACATTACTATATGGTAAAGATTTTTGTTTTTTTTATCATGGGCCATAATGATATTATTCATCATAATATAGAGGAGATTGATGCAACATCCTCTAATCATACAATCTATCAAACACATATTCATAAAAGTGACCTCATCATAATGCCTCTTTTTGGACAGAAAATTAAATGTTATTATGCAGTGAAGAATCCTAAGATGTTAGAGCAAATCCTAACTCTTAATCTTAACACCTAGTGCGAAATTTAATTGATCAGTATGTTGTGCTACGACTTTGTCATACACAAAATCTCCAGTGGTTGGTATGATTATAACCTCATAAACCTTAGGACCTTCTAGGAAATATATGAAGTTAAACTTCATACATTAAATCTCCAATGATTTTATTGCTTAAAATATTGCCTAAAGTATCACAGTCAAATTCAATATGCTTATTTTGCAAATGACTTACTATTTTAGGCTCCACATTGATTCACATATTTACAAAATAACATTATGATAAGCTTAAGATAGGTGAGTTTCTTCAAATGAAAAAGATTTTTCCAACCTATATAACTAAATATTGTATCTATCCCAAAATCACTTAACATGCTTCCTAATCCTCTTTAGACAACTATAGATCGATTAGCATGAACCATTTTATCCAACTTGTTGTCTTAAAATCTAAACCAAATAAAATTTCAAAAAGCTATTGTTCATCCTGTAGCTAACCCTCTTTTTCTTTGTTTCAATTGATCGGCTGATTGAATTGGTATGATGAATCGGTTGACCGGTTCATCCTAGATCTGCATTGTTAGAGAGTTTTACAGTAAAACATATTTTTCATGCTAAAAGGGGTATAGTTTTTTTTATATCATTTAAACATATCCAACTTATTTCCAATAATGTATTCACACAAGCATAAGACCTTGAATGTCATTAGCATGTATAAAGCCTAGATTCCTTATAATTTCATAAAAGGAATCCTTACCTAAAGGCTATGTAAAAACATTTACAAGTTGATGTTCTGTGCTAACAAAATCAAGTATAATGTCACCTTTCAACATGTGATCTCTTAGAAAGTGATGTCTCACTTAAATATGTTTTGTAAGTGAGTGTTGTATAGGGATTTTAGATAGATTTATAGTACCTGTGTTATTACACATGACAAGAACATGATCAAAATTTAGTCAAGTCTTTTAAAGTTTGTTTCATCTATAAAATCTGAGCACAACAACTACCCGCCATAATATATTCCGCTTTAGTTGTTGATAGAGCTACTAAGTTTTGTATATTGCTAGCTCAAGATACTAATGATGATCCTAAAAAGTGAAATGTTCCACTAGTATTCTTTTTATCAACTTTACACCCAACAAAATCTGCATCCAAATAGCTAATCAAATTCAACTCGTTTCTTTTCGAATAACACATCATTAAGTCATTGTACCATGTAAATATCTAAAAATGAATTAAACAACAGCTACATAGGATTCTTTAGGATATGCTTGAAAATGTGAGCATAGACAAACACAAAACATAATATTGGGTCTACTTGTAGTTAAATACAAGAGTGAGCCAATCATACCTTGATATTTGGTGATGTCTATGTTCTTACCATTTTCATCCATATCAAGCTTGATTGATGTTCCCATAAACATGTCAGCTTTTTTGACATGTTTCATCTCAAATCTTTTTATTAGATCTTTAATACACTTGCTTTGGTTGATGAAAATTTCATCGTTTATTTGCTTGATTTGCAATCCAAGAAAAAAGTATATATCTCTACCTTTTCTCTTTGTAATGAGGGTGGTGTCAATTTTATCAATATTGAAATCATTTTCAATAAGAAAAATCTTTCATTTATCATATCGTGCTCTTGGTGCTTGTTTTATGCCATATAAAACCTTCTTAAGTTTAAAAACATGATATGAAAAATGAAAGTTTTCTAAACCATAAGGTTGTTCAACATATACCTCTCCTATAATAAAACTATTTAAAAATGTACTTTTGACATCCATTTGAAAAGGTGTAAAATTGGAATGAAATGCAAAAGCTAAAAGCATTCTTATGGTATCTAGTCTAACTATGAGTGCAAAGGTTTCTTCATAATCAATACCTTCTTCTTGATTATAACATTTGACGAATAATCTAGTTTTGTTTCTCATTATTGTACCATGTTCATCAACTTTGTTCATAAAAACCCATTTTGTTCCTATGATGGATTGATTTTTAGATCTAGGGACTAGTTCCCAAACATCATTCGTTTCAAATTGGTTTAGCTCATATTGCATGGTTAAAATCCAATTAGCATCCTTCTCAGCTTCTAGGAAAGATTTAGGCTCTATATGCGAAATAAATATACAATGCTCATTGATATTCCTATGAGATACCCTAGTCTTGGTTCCTTCAAATAGATTACCAATAATTAAGTCAAGAAGATGGGAGCTTACATACCTTAGCTCTTTTGGTGGTACAAAAGAGTTGCTTACCATTTCTTGTTGATGGTTTGTGCTTGGTTGATCTGTGTTTATTTCTTCATTGTTGTTCTCTATAGATGTCTTATCATTAATAATTAATTGTTGAACACTTTCATTTATGTCATCTAGAATCTCATTAATTTTATCATTTTAAGTTTCCTCAAAAGCAACATGCATAGATTCTTTAAGACAAAGTATTCTATTATTATAAACTCTATAAGCTTTGCTAGAGGAGGAATATCCAAAAAAAATACCAACATTGGATTTTGAATCAAACTTGTCCAAGTTATCCTTAATGTCAAGAATAAAATATTTTGAACAAAAAACGTTAAATTATGAGATGTTAGGTTTTTTTCCTCTTCAAAACTCATAAAGAGTCTTTTTCAACTCTAGTCTCAAGGTAATACGATTTAAAATATAGCAAAAAGTATTTATGACTTCCACCCAAAAACATCTAGAGGTATTAAATTCATTTAACATTGGTCTTACCATTTCTTAAAGAGACCAATTTTTCCTTTTCATAACCTCATTTACTTAAGGAGTGAGTTGAAAAGTTATGGTGGTATTCTTTTTTTTTGCAAAACATTTCAAAAAAATCACTTATAAATTCACCATCATGATCACTTTTTATGTTTATGATTGAAAAACCCTTTTTAATTTCAACTTTCTTTGAAAACTTTACAAATTCATAAATAGTTTCATCTTTTAATTTTAAAAACAAAACTCATATATATCTTGTAAAGTCATCTACAATCACAAACACATATCTATATCCGTTTATGCTTCTAGCTCTAGTTGGTCCAAATAAATCTATGTGTAGCTATTCTAAAGGTCTGTCAATAGAAATATGGTGCTTACTCTTAAAAGATGTTTTCAGTTGTTTACCTATTTGGCAAGTATCACATAATTTTTTATTTTTGAATGCAATATGAGGGAGTCCTTTAGTAAGCTCATTTTTTACAAGTTTAGAAAAAAATATTCGTGCTTATATGACCTAATTTTATATGCCAAAGAAAATTATCATTAATGCTACCAATAAGACAACTTTCTATCCTAATGCATGCATCAATTTTAATCTTATAAACATTTTCTTTTCTATTACCAACAAATAAAACTTTATCATTTTCAAGGATTAAGCAACATGCATGGTTAAACATGATTTTGTAGCCTTTATCACACAATTGACTAATACTTAGCAAATTATGTTTTACCATTTACAATAAACACATTTTCTATTAAAGGAGAAGACTTACCTTCAATATTGTCAACTCCAATGATATTTCCTTTTGAGTTGTCTCCAAAAGTTATTTTTCCACCATTGATCTTTGTAATGCTTTAAAATAATAAATCATATGCGGTTATATTTCTTGAACAAGCACTATCCAAGAATCAGTCCCTATATTCCTTTAATTCCTACACATATAAAAACAAGATGAGGTTTTTGGTACTTATACCTTCTTGGGTCTTTTGTGGTTAGTGGTGGTTCATTTTGGAACCCAAGTCATATAAATAACTTTGTCCTTTTTCATAGGACATGCATAAATCAAGTGACCATTGCTTCTACAATAATTGCATGTTTGATTTGGGTCATGTGATTGTTTGGCTTAAAAAAAGTTATTTAAATATATTTTATTCTTCTTAGGTTGATAGCCTAATCATCTTATGTTGAAGACACATCTCTGACTAGCTAGAATGGTTTCTAAGTTTTTAGAACCTTGAGTAAATTTAGCTAGTGTAATCTTCAACCTATCAACCTTTTCCTTTAAAGCTTTATTTTCCTCTTCAAGTTGGTTCATCTTATTATAATCTTCAACTATAATGCATGCTTTCTTTTCTAATGTATTTTTCTTAACAAGTAAACATGCATGGTTCTTTTTTAATAAACTATACTTAGAACCTAACTTTTTGTATTCATCATACAATGTCTCAAATGCATTATGCAATTTATTATAAGAGACATCAGATTCATCATCCGAAAAAAGTTCCTCATTATCGCTTTCAATTACCATGAAACAACATTTGCAACATGCTATTCTTCATCACTTGAACTAGAATCCGAGTCATCACTCCATATTGCTTTCATAGCTTGTTTGTGATGATGTTTCTTCTTCTTGTTTTGAAGAAGAGGACAATCAACTTTTATATGTCCCGTCTAATTGCACTTGTAACATCTAAGTGTCTCTTTGCTAGATTCTTTCTTATTTCCATCCTTCTTAAAGTTTGAGAATTTTCTATTTATTTGCTTCTTTCTTAGGAAGTTTTGGAATTATCTATGAGGACAATCAACTTTTATGTGTCCCATCTCATTGCACTTGTAACATCTAAGTGTCTCTTTGCTATATTCTTTCTTATTTCCTTGCTTCTTTCTTAGGAAGTTTTAGAATTATCTATGATTAGTGCGATGTCCTCCTCCACTTCTTTTTTATCATCATCATCATCACTATCAACATGGTGTACGGTTTTGAATGCCAAAATCTTATTTGACATCTCTTCTAGTTCTTGCTTTTCCATTATGATTTCATGAGTCATTAAGTAAACCGATGAGCTTTTCCAATGAAAGTTTGGTGAGATTCTTAGCTTCTCGGATTTTCATCACCTTTGCTTCCCTAAGTCTTTAGCAAGGACCTCAGAATTTTGCTCATAATATCGACATTAATATAAGTCCTACTAAAAGCATCCAAACTATTAGTGATAATTGTTATTCTTGTAAACATACTACTTAAGGATTCATTTGGAAACAAATTTGAATAACTTATATTGATGTATAAGCATATCAATTTTGAATTCTTTAACTTGATTATTACCTTCATGAGTTAATTCTAAAGTATGCCATATATCTTGTAATAACCCAATTTTGGATTCTCCAAAATTTTCTTGAATGTCATTTTATTTCTATTTTTATTCATAAAAATCCAAAAAAATTAAGAAAAAAGTTTAAAATTAAAAATATATTATCTCGGGTCAACCACCTTTTTCCATTAAAAAACGAGTCCACCAGATCCATACAAGTCAAACTGTGTCGACTAGGGTAAAAAAATAGTTTTGGGCCATTTTGGGTGAAAACCATCATTTTCGATCAAAACCGAGTCCACCGAGTCAATACATGTCAAACCATGTTGACCGAGATAAAACAAAATTAGTTGCAGGCCATTTGGGGGTCAAAACTGTTATTCTCAATCAAAACCCGGTTCACCGGGTTGATACTGGTCAAAAAATATTTTTGGTGTTTAAAATTAATTTTTCGGTAATTAAAATTGATTTTTAGCGGTTGAAATGAGCTTTTTTTAATATTGATTTGAGTTTTTAGTTTTACCTATATAAATATTTATTATTATATATAATAAAACAAAATCAATAATACATAAGTTTTTATTATAGTAATTGGTGCAGTTGGGGCGGTGAAATGTTTTTTTCAGGAGAGAGTCGTGTCTCCTAGTTATAATTTTTCATGTCCCCTCAGCATTGCCTATAAAAGCCAATGAAAATTCACAGAAGAAAGATGAAGGAAAGAGGTAGAGAGGAGAAGATAAGAAGTGAATATAAATAGTAATACTATTCATATTTTTTCTAGTTTCTCTTCTCACGAGTAAGATATTAATTTTTTAAAAAACAATTAGAAAAATACAATAAATATTTTAATCATTAGATCTAATAGTATTTAATTCTGAGTCGTTAATTGGATCTAATATAATACAGCTTACCACACTGAATTAAAACTCAAATCTATCTCCGCCTTTGAAAAGATCTATTTTTGATCCTATCTTGCCACGTCACCGGGTGCACCAAGCATACAGTGTAGCTTATCACACCAAAGTTAATATCTGTCAATCAGGACCGTAAGATCAAGCCAATCATAGCCAAATGATTAAATCAGAAGTGATCAAGCGGTCCACAGGCGTCTGGTGCACCGACTTACCATGTCGCGTCCGCACCATAGCAAATCTCAGAGATTCTCTCTCCTCTCGTCGACGACTCTCTCTCTCTCTCTACACAGATCTCCCAACTCCGGCCATCTTAAGACGTCATCTCACCATATAAAGGTTCATTTCCTCCTAGCGATCAAACCCCAGGCGGGTTTCATCACCTTCACCGCAACATCATGCCGGGAAAAGGTCGCGACGTCTTCGGCCAACCGAAGCTTCAAGCCGCTGATTCTCTCTCATCAGCTATCAACGGCTAGTACGACCACCATCATCAGAATCCTCTCCCCTGTATCTACCAGAATCTTCCTTCTTTTGTCCGTAATCTGGCCGAATAATTTCACCCCTCCAATAATGCCCGCGCGTGAGCTACACACGCCACCAGGGGTATTTTCATAATTTCCTGAGAAGATCAAGGGTATTTCAGTCTTTTACCTATATAGTGACACTCAGGTAATTTTGGGGATTCCTAGTGGTATTTTATTTATTTTTTATGTAAGTATTTGTAAAATTTTCTTTGTATATTGTAAAATACCCGAAATAAATATGAAAAAGAATAACGACGCGAGTCCAACACCCATCTTATCCCGTCATCGTTTGCGAGTCCAAAGCCCAATTCTCAAGTATGGGTTATGCCCATTTTTTAGCGATACCAACATAATCTTCCTTTTTAGGAATGAACATTGTTTGTCAACACATCTCTTTTTACAAAAAAAAAAAGGATCGATGTCAAAAGTTTAAAAACAAAATATGAATTATGTCCATTGTTTCTTTTTGTAACTCAGACGTAACTCTCATTTTTAGGGTTAAACGTCAATATTTTAGACGAGTCTCCTATTTTCAGGGACTAATGTAATTTTTTAACGTGTCATATATTTTTAGGGATCGACATTAACCATCTTTAAAAACAAATTGCAAATAAACTCAAAATATTATAGGATTTGAATAAATAAATAAATAAAACACAAATAAGGGTAACCTTTCTCTTGAAAGGATGTTTTAAGGGTGATGTTTACCTTCCCTTAATCATAACTAACCAAGTACCTAAATCTCTAGAACCAATGTCTAATTTAGGATTTCTAGTTCCCTCAAATTACTAGATGGCGACTCCAATAAAATCTTTATTTCCCCCAATTAATCTTTTTTATTAATAAAACAAAGTGGAGCTACTGCGTGACGTCGTGTATCAATATATCCCTAGCTTTTTTACAAGATGATATTATATTAAACTCACTTCTATTCAAGGCATAATACAAAGTGTTCATAGCTTTATCATCCATAGAAAAAAACTTCTTACCACCGTCGGTATACTCATTTCTAGGTTTAGAAATCATTATATCATTTTCAATCTTAGTAGGCTTGTGAGATCCATTTTCAATAGATTGACATAAATCATAATCAACATATTGAAGATATATAATTATCCTAACTTTCCAATAGACATAGTCATTACCATTAAAGAAAGGTGTTCTAGAGGTTGATGGGAAATAATGCAATTAACTCAATTAAACACAATAAACACAATTAACCAATAATTTAATTAAAGTGCTTAAAGTAAAAAGTATAGGGATAGAAATTGCAAACTCGGTTTTTAACGTGGTTCGGCAAGCCTACATCCACACCTCAAACACCAAATCAGTCTTAATTATTGTATTCTTTACTAGTCCAAACCAAATATTACAATGTCCTTGATGAATCCTCATGAAACCCTTTTTCACCATTTAAAGAAATATCCTCTTTAATATTTTTCACCTTGGTGAGGAACCTCACCAATGATCAAGAATTTTTCACTTAAACTCTTGAAGGATTACAATTATTTAAAATATAAAAACACTCACTCAAAGAGTAGATAATATAATTAAAGCTTTTATCTCTATATCTTACTCAATAGCACTTAGAATGTATGAGTGTAGTTAGTATGAGAATTCATACTATTGTGTAAAAATATGGAGGTTCTAATGCATAAATATGAGTATGATTTAAGATTAATGATTTGAATTTATTTTTGCTCTTTAAATAGCTTATATATATAGTTAAATTCTGTAGTAAATTATTCAATTAGCAAGCTATATAATTGATTCTAGCAAAGAGTAGTTGTTCATAGCCATTATTGTTTATTTGACAACTTAAGTGGTCGACCGGTTCAAATTGGTCAAGCCAATCATTCGATCGATTCTTGCAAATTTCCAGGTCTTCATCACGTATGAATAAACGATCGACCAATTAAATTGGTATCACTAAATGGTTGACCGGTTTATATAGAATTCTAGATTTATTCTTCACTTGCTTTGCATCTTGGACTTGTTGATTGACGTCTTCATTCAATACCTCATGCTTGTTGATGTGATTTTCATATAAACTTGTTTAAACTTAATCTTATACAAGCATATCATTAGTCCATTTATATTTAATTGTTATCATTATAATGCATACAATATTAATATATGACCCAAAGGTCAACAAATAGCTTAATCATATTCATATATATATATACAACTTTACTTTACAGTTTAAACATCTTATGAGGGATTTACACTTGCAATGATAGCTAGAGAGGTTCTAATTGAGATGTGTGCATTCACTATTGTGATTGAATACAAAGTATTTTCAAGTAGTCCATTGTGGTTAAGTAAAACTAGAGATATGATGATTTGATATCGTAGATGAGATAAATGGGCAGAGAGTGTTATATGGAAAGTGTCGTAGATATCAATGCAGGATTGTGTTCTTTAATGAATTTGGTGACACACCCTACCCTAGCCATCTTTTGAAGCAAGTCTTAACATTGCATGACAACCTTTTTAAGTCACAGGTAGGGTAGGGGAGGAAGAACTCTATCTTTTCTATATACATATTTCTTTCTAGAAAAGTCTTCTTTCAAACAAACAAAATCCTGACCAATAACATATTTATTTGAAAACACTAGTTATGATGGATACACGCAGTAAAACTTATATGCCGTCCATAAACAATATAAAATTCTCATTCATGAGTCTCAAAATCCAAGATGCTTAAGAATAAGATTGATGTATTAGATAATCGATTAATCTTTTAGTTCAAGCAATTTAATTTATTCTCCCTAGCCAATGTATCTAGTGGCTTGATATGGAAAGCCCAAGTGAGTGGTAGCTAGTGGTGCCTAGTAAGCCAATGTGGTTGATAGCTGGTACCTGCAATAGGTCTCATTTGATGGATGTAGGGACTTTCATATGCTTAAGTCAAGAACTTTGTAGAGAGAGAAAGTGCAATGATATTTTAAAGAGATAGGCTTTGAAAATATATATATGTTGAAAGTGTTAAGAATGAAAAGATTGTGAACCTTAAGTTTGAAGGATTCATGTTGTATTTATAGCCCATAAGTTTTGTCATTTTGTGAAGAGGAGCTGAAATGTAATTTTACTCTTATGATATTTTGAGTTGTATTTTACTCAAATTAATATGTATTTGGATCAATATAAAATACTGAGGGATCCACGCGGAGTTCTGGAAAAAATTCTCAATAGAGTTTTGGGCTCGGATAAGGTGCCTGAACACATTAGAGGAGAGAGATGAGTCCAAACACACTGCTTGAACCCAAGCAAGTTAGGCTCGTGACTGGTAGCCCGAGCCCACGAGGATGTTAGGGTGCACGCCCAGCATCTTGGTGCTGGGTAGCATGCCCAACATCAATTGGGGGTGTCAAGCCCAATACCAAATGGGCAGCACACCTAGTAAGGTCAGACGTGTCATGCCCAGCATGCTGGACGTATGCCAAAATGGTGGGCTTAAGTTTCCATGCCCGAGCTCGGGCGTACGCCTAGTATGGGCTCAGGCTTCCATGCCTGAGCCCATGCACATTGGTAGTATTTTGGGTTCGGGTATGGTATCCTAAGTCCGTGGGAATGTTTTTGGAACTTCTTAAGGTTTTTTTTAGGTCTTTTAGGAGTTTTTTAAGCCCGTTAAATTTAGATTCATCAATCATGAATCATTTTTTCTTAACTTTAAATTCTATGCCAATGTAGGGTTCTACAAGGTAAAGTTTCGCTAGACTGTTCTATAATCTTGTCAACCTCATCTAGACACAATTCAATATTTTCCGAGAGCTCATCATATGCTAGCTCATGATGTTCATCATAATTTTCATCTTGAAAACACCTCTATTTCGTTTGATTACAAATGTTGTCCATTGGACTTTAAAAATTCAGACAAGTTAGTCATTCATCTATTCATCAACTATATATAAAAACAAACTAAAATGATTCCATTTCCTCTGGAGTAACAAAATCTATGATTACAATCTAGCCTGATTATTTCATTTAGAGATTTTTATTCTTTTTTATTTCTAATAAACAAATAAAAAAAATAAAGAGATTTTTTAAATAGATTCTTTTAAAAATAAAAATAAAATTCTCGATAAATCGACTATTCAATCTTCCTAGTCCAACAAGTTTCTTTCAAACTATTTTAAAAAGTAATTCAATGATGTGACAAGTTAAATTATTATCTAATTAACCTAATTTAAATAAGATTTTTTTAAAAAAATTCAAAACAACACCATTTGAATTTTTTCTTTTAAAATAAAACTAGAGTAACCTGCTTATTCATGAATATACTTGGCAAATCCACGTTCGGCATCGTAAAACCTCTTATAACTATGACCAGCATAAACAGTAAAATGTTTTTACTAACAACCCGACTGCAGAGTGTTTCCAATTTTTTTTTCTTTATTATTTACTGGGCTAGGCTTATTGGGCCCGCTATCTCCTTCAGTTTTAATTTCACTGGCCTTGGCCCACCCCATCCAAAAAGAAAAGGAAATATTTCAATATCACTTCCATTACCTTAAATTAATTTTTTTCCTGTTACTTGACAGTGAAGAATATCATCCAA
>Ga0307509_10008160_pt1 | contig 13419 bp, 15 predicted proteins | sample 10_EM_MG_FD_202245 | JGI IMG/M metagenome (GOLD analysis project Ga0307509, IMG submission 202245) | Populus trichocarpa ectomycorrhiza microbial communities from riparian zone in the Pacific Northwest, United States - 10_EM | ecosystem: Host-associated > Plants > Roots > Unclassified | place...
ACGTAATTTTCCTTTGTCAGGGGTTCATATATTTCTTTTGTTCACCTTATGGTTTCCGCAGATGTCACTAAGGGTTCTCCTCTCCTTCCTGCTTGTTTCTTTCCTTTCTACTTCCTTCGTATGTACGCGTATGTTCGTAGGATTTGGTTAGGCGATAGGCGAGATGTGTGGTTGGTCCCATACCAGAGGGACTTGGGGGTTTGGATGTTTCTTGGGGTGAGGAGGGTAGCGTTTTTGTCGGCCATATTGTTAAAGATGCATGCTGTCTTTGTACCTTAATAAAACAAACGCACTTGATTTAAAAAAATAAAAATACAAAAATAAAAAAAAAACGGAAGCAAGAGTCTGGCGAGGCTGGTATCGCAGAATACTTTCAGCAGGTGGGCGTGAAATTAGGCCGCAATGTATTCACTGAACTCTACCGAGGAAACCCGGCGGACATACATAACACGGACCTCTTACACAACATTTATCTCGGCCTATGCAAACATATGATAGACTGGCTGGATGGGTTCCAGAAAAAGCATAAGCGGCAGCAGGCGTTCGACGATGCCTGGAAAGACAATCCGCCTTAACCCAGATTCCGTGTACAAAAAAGGCCCTATCCTGAAGTCACACAATGGCACGGAAAGGGAATGCGCAACCTCAGTTGATGCATTTCAGCAGTATTGGCGTCCGCATTGCGAAACCCGGACAGTTCTCAGCATCAGGATTTCAACATCGCCTTGAACTGTGTTGGTGCGCTGGTTGACTTCTCCCTAATAACTCAATATCGCAGTCATACACCGGATACACTTGCCTATATGGAAAGGTACCTGCAGACATTTCACCAGACGAAGGACATTTTTCTTGATTTCCGTACTTCAAAGTCTACAGGCGCAGAGGTAAATCGTCAGGACCAGGAGTTAAGGAGATTAATCGCGAATCAGATTGCTCAAGAAGCCCACCATATCTCTGCTGCCCAACGCCGTCGGCAGGCGGATCAAAACAGGCTTCAGAGGGTTAACTGGCGGGCAGATTTGATCGAGCGAGAAAACCACTTCAACTTCATCAAGATGCACTACCTTAGTCACTTTGTCTCCCACGTGCGACGTTTTGGCTCTATTTTGATGTATTCTACTGAGATGGGTGAGCTGGCACATAAGGAACAGATTAAAGAGGGTTACTGCTGGTCAAACAAGAATAACGCTGCCCGACAGATCTTGTCGTACTATGGCCACAAGCACGCCCTGGGAATGAGGTTGCAGACGATAGAAGCACTTTAGAAAGCTGAGAATGCGGTCGTAATGACAAATGGCGGGATGGAGGCACCGGCTGCAAGCAGGAGTGCGCCTAGTCGAGTTCTCAAAGGCCCCATGATGGAGAACATGGGCACTCTGACCGAGCTACGTACAGCCCTCAACATCGATTATTCCGACATGATTGAGGAGATGCTAGGTTGCATCAGGCAGACAATAGCGGACGACCAGCGGCTGCCTTCTAACCGAACGGAAGTGGGATCACTTCCCGTGGAGCAATTTACAGACCTTGAAATTCAGGTTTCAGACTTTGAGGAAGCTGACGTTTTCAAGATCCACCGCGCCCGCTGCACCGCAACAAAGGCCGTCCGCAACGGCGATCCTAGAAACGATTGGATATGGGTCCAGGCGGGCGGAGAGGAAAGTGATTGGGATCCGCGAGGACAGGTAGTAGCACGATTGTTATCACTCTTTAAGATAAGAAACCTCCTGAGCGGGGCCCTTAGATGTCCATCACCTGGCATTTGTACGCATACTCGATCCCGTTGGCGCTGGTAGATTTCACCGCGCAAGCGGACATATACGAGTCAGCAAGCGGCCCAATGGTCGAGATATGCGAATAGTCAGTATAGGGGGAGTGATCAGGCAGGCGCATGTAATTACCAGCGGGGAGAGGCAATGGATAGTAAATCACAGGATAGATCTGCGGACTTTTAATGAGAGATATTAAGTTATTCTCCAGGATGGCGTATTCGGCCGCATGAGTATAACTTGGTTAATCGGCGGACGTTTGAGGATTGGTCCGCAGCCGAAGTAAAGCCAGACCCTCCGCATCCTTATACGTCCGCCGGACCCCCTTTGTGTATCCTCCCTTACACGGCGGACGTTCTCCCTTCTCTTTCTCCTCCATACCCATTTCGTCCGCCGGATGTTCTACCTTCCTCTGCCTGACACCTTCCCAACTTTCTGAGCCTTCATTTTGGTGATATCACCTTAAGGGTCTGGCTTCAATTCGGCGACGCGAGTAGTAGTGTAGTGAATTGCTCTATAGAGTGCATCTGCGGACATTTAAAGAAATATATTGAACTGTTCTATATGGAATTTGTACTAGTAGATAATACTACGGTAGTGAAAAGATATAGAATGACGATCTTCATACCTCTATGAGTGGTGCGCCGGTAGGAAAAGATAAAAGTGGCTTGAGGGCATCCGTGTTTAAAGGAGCCGGATGATTTCAGATGCCACCGGGCGGATTTCGGTCGCCAGAAGGAGCCGGCAGGGGGCAGGTGGTCCGGGTGCTGGGAATTGGGGATGGGTACGCTGGATGCCGTCAGATGAGAGCAGTAGAAGAGGGGAAGGATGAGGGGGGTGTCGGGACGGAGGGCGGCCGCAACAAGAGCGCTGGGTGCATGGGAGGGGGGATAAGGGCGTTGGGAGGCACCAGGCGCATGGGATGAGAAAAAATGTCCGGCGGACAGTCAGGGCCCACGGGACGCATAGGGCCCACGCAATCCGTCCTGACACCGGTTGCGTCCGCCGGACGTAAATTCTTATTTTGCTGATGCACCTATCCCGGGTCAACTTCCACAAAACCCTCCACTGGCCCTAATTCCATGTCCACCACAGCCTCAAGCGCACCAAGTGAATCTCACTTCCCCACCACAACCCGTTGTGCTTCCTCAGGGCAATGGCGGTGCGTCAGGAAGTGTCCTACCTCAAGCTGTCAGCAACGCTCCCCCAGCACCTGTCCCCCAGGCTCCACCAGCCACTGGCGCTGCGTCTGGAAGTGTTCTACCTCAAGCAGTCAGCAACGCACCCTCGGCACCTGTGGCCCTGGCTCAACCAGCCACTGGCACTGCATCTGGAAGTGTCCTACCTCAAGCGGTCAACTACCCTGCCCTGGCATCTGTCATCCTGGCTCTACCAGCCACTGGCGCTGCGTCTGTAAGTGTCCTACCTCAAGCTGTCAACAAGCCTGCCCCGGCACCTGTCGCCCCAGCTCAACCAGCCAGTGGCGCTGCGTTAGGAAGTGTCCTACCTCAAGCTGTTAGCTACTCTCCCGCGGCACCTGTCGCCCTGGCTCAACTAGCCACTGGCCCTGCCTCTGGAAGTGTCCTACCTCAAGCGGTCAACAACCCTGCCCAGGCACCTGTCACTCAGGCTCAACCAGCTACTGGAGCTGTGTCTCGATATGTCCTACCTCAAACTGTCGACAACGCTTCCCTGGCGCCTGTCGACCATCCTCCACCGGGCAATGATTGTCCATCTGGAAGTGTCCTACCTCAAGCGGTTGTCAACCCTGCCCCAGCCCCACTTATCCAGGCTCAGCAGGGCAATGCTGGTCTATCAGGAAATGTCGTCCCTGTACCACAGGCTGACAACACCGACAATGGACATGGTGAAATTGTGCGTACTTCTCTGCATAATCACCCCGTGCCAGGCAGGCACTTGCAAGCTCACCATAGGAATCTTCAAGCTCACAACATAGTGCCAACAGGTTAGATCCTTTTCTATTTACTTACAGCCCCGAGTCAGAAGTGTTTGTGAAACATGTTTCTCCTTACTAAGCAACCTCGCCAAAGATACAAGTACTCACCATGTTCATTACACCCCCTGATCATAACAGCCCAATCTCAAGGCAAGGACTCAACAGTGTCTAGAAAAGACTAGAGGACCCTGTTTAACTAGTGCCCGGACTCCAAACACCTGCCAAAGCCGAAACAATACACCTCAAAATGAATTATTATTGCATTATAAGAGAATACCATACAATACAGAAGTCTCTCCCACTGCTCTCTACCTTTCCCCACAGTCCACTGACATCCCCAACTACCCCTTGCCATTCCTAGCCGGCATAACTCCCGCCATTATGCTCTGTAGTGAGCTACCTCCACCCTAAATTAGCATATCTTGGAACCTGTTCAGAAGGAACGTGATGTAGGCAGAAAGGGAGCAGGAAAAGAGGGTCAACCGGGAGTGTAACCTACTCCTAAGTATCTCGAGAATCCCAAGTGGAACTCTGGAGATACTAATAGGATAGGAGGGAAAGTCTCGGTGGAATATATTCAAGAGATATAAGAAAGATGAGGGACAAATAGAGTGACCGTTCAACTTGTAGTATATTAAAGAAGAGCGTTCCTGTGAGGCTTGAGAGACTGAATCCTTATGGGATAGCAGGCTCTTTAAATACAAATAAAACATAACAAAATATCCTGTGCCTAACGCAAACACTTACTATGCTGAGATAGTATCGAAGCAAACAACTAAGTCCTAGAACATAGGTATACAGGCGACAGGATGTAACTAACAAAACAAGTAATGGAATCAAACAATAAGGGATCGCTACTAATGTACTAATCCAGTAGCACTAGTAGGAAAGCATAAGGTTGCCTAAAGGGTACAGGGGTAGCAAAAGCTATAAGCGAACTTGGGAGTAAATAACCCAATAGGAAACTATAACAAATAAGGAAAGTACAAGGTAAAAGAGCAGCGCTACTATTGTAGAACCTAAATAGGAAACATCCAATATCAGGTAGGTACAGTAGCGAGAACAATAGGCAGATTCCATTACAAGGAGGCAATCGGACTAAACTCTAAGCCGAGTGGTGAATGACCCAGGAATAGTTGTCTGGATAACTGCTTTCTCTCTAATGAACCAAAGGCCAGGAGATCTATATTCCTGGTTAGCTAATAACAAAACACTCCTGAAACGCAACAGACTCACTAAATAAATAAATACATGCAGCAGGCACAAGCAATCTAGAAGCATCCTGATTTCACATCCCCCGCCGGGCTTCTGAGGCGTCTGGCTTGCAAGTGTGCCCACTACGTATGCCTGTTGACACCAGCTGTGAAAGACACAACAATCAGTGTTCACAACGGGGCAGTCCATCCGTCCTGAGCCCGGACGAGGACGGACGGCAGTTTGTCGTCCCGTCCGGTCATTTTCTAAAGTTGCCCGACAAGTAAAAATCAAAGTCGAGGACGGACGGCATTCTGTCATCCCGTCCGGTCTTTGGTGGAACTTGCCCCTCTCATCCGAGTAAAGGACCCTCCCCCACCATCCCCTACCATCCCCGGCCGTCCCCGGCCGTCCCCCGCCGTCTTCCGCCGTCTTCCATTGTTTTCCGCCGTCCCCTGCTGTCCCTACCGTCCCCTACCGTCCCCTAGCGGAATATGTCTCAGATTGTGGGGCTTGTCGGCCTTCCTAATGACGGCCGTCCTGGAAATTTAAAGCTGAGGACGGACTACGTTTTGCCGTCCCGTCCTGTCCCGGGCTGTTGGCAGTCCCCCAGCCGGGCCCTACGGGTGCCCCGGACGGCTGCAAATACTGACACCAATACCAAATACCTGACACCTTATACCCTATAGCAAGTAGCATCAACAAGACAATGCAAGTAATATGCTATACCTAGTGACATATGATGTCAAAACAACAATCAACAGCAATGCATCTGACCTCCAGAAACCTTAATGCTACATGCCCTATAACTCGATCTCTGATGACCACATATCCGCTAAGATGTCTCTCTTCCTAACCGCCTAATCATATGCCCATAGGTAATCCTATAGTAAGCATTAACGTACATGATCAGCAGGGACATTAATAAAAGTGGATCTAATTTTATAGCACAGTATAGTAGGGGTAATATCGTTTAAATGCCTTATATGGTAAGCTGTATAATATACATTGAGTGGTAACACTTTCACGGGCTAGTGTTTTGGCATGGTCACTTAGTAAGGCGAGATATGTTTCACAAACACTTCTGACTAGGGGCTGTATATGATTTATGTTTTCACTCACCAACATTTGATATACAGATTGGAGCGCTCTGCTTGGGTGGCCACGCCCAGTGGGTATCGTTTATGTGCTTCCTTCAAGGCGTGGCCTGGGTTTGTTCAAGCATAACCGGAATATGGTAAATGGCACTGCTGATTATAATTCTCTACATTGGCATCCCCCGCATATCAACGGCAGGCATTAGGCCGATGTAACAACCCTACGATAGGTAGCTACAAGAAACTATCACCTTAGGCCAAATGGGATACGGAGTGGTAACCAGAGGTGGTATGGTCTAGTATACTTAGTATACAAGAATGCTGGTTCGCCTATAGGCAAGGCCTAGGGAACAGTAGAATAGCCTTGGGCATTCGATTAGGCAGGGTAACCTTTCGGGAGAACATTCACATAAGGTCAAGAGGATTATGCGAATGTTACACGGACCTCCGAGATGACCTTTGTGGTTGACTGGAGGACTTCCGGAGTGGTTAAAGGCATAAGAGGGCAAAGTTACCCTACCTTCGGAATTTGGTCATTTTGCCCATGGACCCCAGTTACCCTACTGAGGAGTCCAAGTTACCCTACCTTAACCGGCAAAGTCATCCTAGAACTTAGAGGTCAATTGCCTCACATTCTATGGGCTCTTAGATGTTCTTGGGGGCACACGCATCTGCGCGGGGAGGCCCCACCCCTGTATGAGGGTGGCCCGAACATGCTATTATACTTGGGCAGGTTTTGCTAAGACCCCCCTCTGGCCGCAGGGTTGGGACTGCGCGTCATAGGCAGACGGCTGTGTAGTTGCTTGTTTGCTAGTTACAAGAGGTCATTGGAGCAGCTGCCGTTAGACCGTATAAGTCGTCGCCATCCGTCCGACTGAATGTCGTTCGCAGGATATATAAGGGTAGTATGGGTAACGGCGAAAATGGAGGTCGCCCATATATGGTCTCTCGGGCAGCTAGAAGTCTATTCTTGCCTATGGGTAGTAGGGTAGTCTTCCTAGTGATACTCAGGTAGTCTCAGAAGGCCAGGGGGCTTTCGAGACAAATACCTCAGTAACCAGCCCGGGCCTTATCCCCTTGATTTGTAGCATTACTATGGGTTGTTATTGGACTCTAGAGGTATGAGTCTTATCATGGTAGAGTATGTTCCGAGAGGCTGGCTATGGGTAGCGCCCACTTAGCCATTCATTGGCTACATCTCACCGGGGGAACTTGCATGTCAATTTATCACATTGGATAGTCGCGTAGATGAAATGATGGACCACATGGCTTGTATAAATGAAACTACCACTGGGCCAGTGAGTTCACCACCTAGGTATTGACTCCGGTTGTTGTCATAACAGTTAGCCTCTGGTATGACTTCGATGGGAAGAGTTTTTCCACCTGCGGTGGTATTGGAGATGCATTGCAGAGACTCACATCCCATTGACGGAGTTAAGTGTACCCGAGTTGGTCCGACACTTCCAGCAGGATAGTTCCTGATGCAGGGTAGACCTCGGACAAACCCTGCACAGGACAGGGTGCTCGCACAAGGTCGGAGTAGTGGTGAATGTCAAAGGCTTAAATGTGATATCTACTTCTACTTAAGTTTAAGCGTTTGGCATTCTACTTCGATAACCAACTTTCCTCGAGAGAACTTATTGAGTCAAGCTTTCAGCTTAACGATATTAAGTTTAACTGTTTTGATTCTTCGCTAATTATTTACTCTATCTTTATCTTCCACTTTGAGTTTTCGTGCTGTTGCAACCTTAGAGTTCACCTCTCTATAGGGTGCCCCCGTTACAGCCGAGTTGCATTGTAATGATATCTATGGGTTGTCTGCAATGATTTACAGAGCTGTGCGCCATCATTGGACCCGCCAGATACTCGGCGCCATGCGCGCAGGTCGGTCGAAGCTAAGTATGCATGGCGACCAACCATTGAGTAGCTGGGATTATATCTTCATCGAGAATCATGAATCAGGAGGAACATTGCTATATTCACATCAAGTACTAGACAAACTATTTGAAATGATGGTGTATTGTTACGGTGATCAATGCGACAGATCACAAAACACCCCACCATTGACGAGGGTCAACTATCTCGCCGCAGATAACATGCGTCATTGGGCCCATTATCCCAGTGCACGTATAGGCCATATGCATATCCGCTCGGCGCGAAATGTAGCATATTCGGAGAGGTGTGAGGGTAGTGAAGGGGGTGCGGCGAATGACCGAGATACTTCTCATATTTCCGAGACATCATCACATAGCAGAGACTCCGGAGATTTGAGCCAATCCCTACTTAACCTATTCCTTCCTCGTAATTCCGCCTCTTAATCGTCATCGCACATCTCAGAGTCTGAGACAGCAGGAGAGAACATATCTGACATATTGCCACTCTCTGGAGGGATTCTCGCTCATTCGATAGTCAGTCGAGTCCCACTCGGGATCAGACGCCTCAGCCAGCTGAACACCTAGCCACTTTTGGATTGCACTGGTCTCCCACTTCAAGGCGACAAAATCCCCAAGCGCTTAGCACCCATTGGCGGCGAACCTTGTGATGAAACTTCGCCAAAAAGACTATGCGCAACGTAGGACTTTGATGTGTCACAGTTAACCAATGAGGCAAGGAAGAGTCCAGCGGATCAAGGTGTCCCGCATTGTGAAGATCCTGTGCCAAAGAGACAGCCCATGAAATCGCTGTCTAAGATTCAGAGTTTTGATTGTGCCATATTGGCTGTGTCTTCCGAAGTCTGCGTATTTGCACAGTGTTAGCCATCTGTAGAGTCTTTTGATATCGATATGAATATATCTTTCTTCTTTCATTCTTTCATTCCTTCTTTGTTTACGTTGTTTCCTTAATAGGCAATTAGATGATAGGGTACTCGTAAATCAAAGCCTCTTGGAGTTCAATTCTTTCTAGACCACGCTTGTTCAGTTGTTGTATTGTTGTGAGATCAGTCTACGATCGTCCGCCAAGACTTCTTTGTTATCAATAATGAGATGTAGTCGCGGCTCAATAAGCAGCTCAAAACGCATTGTGTGATTAGCATAATTGCGTCAATGACACAATCCTACAATATCACAACGACGATCATAGGGCTATCACAAAATGATGATCATACCCCTCATCCACCAATGTCCTGACGGTCAAATTCTACAGGTTTGTGCTCCTCTTCTTGCAAAGGCGCAAGCATTGGTCATAAAAGCCCCTGTCACTAGTTCTCTCATTGCTACATCTCCCGGTCACACTTCTCCTCAACATATCCCTTTATTTTGATTGATTCATCCCGGACGCTGTGGGAACCACGCCCTCGGTCTCAATCTCCAGCCCAGTCCAGGTCGATTTACACAGATTTATTCACCCATCTGCATTTCTCCCGAGTGTGCTCTTTGTCCAATACACATTTTCCTAAGTCCACTGACGGTCTTTACTACCTCAATTCCGCCGAAATCACCAAAACACCCCGCCTAGGACAAAAACCAGAAGTAAGCTCTCTCTGACCATCGCTTGAGTCCCCATTATCCTAACGGTAATTGGCCCCACCAGACGTCAAGCCATCCTGACACGAATTGTCAATTCCACGAATGCGAAGGGCAGAAAAACACATCCCCAGGCCGCAGCTATTGGGGGGGAGGCATCAAGGATGTAATCTATAACCCCTTATTATGATAATGGTGGATAGTTTAACAGTTTACTGACTCCTGGTTATATTCGGAGAGTCGGTCAATGTCTTCTGGTGAAAAGCCAGCCTTCCAGGCTGCTGTCTAAGATTTCAGGTTAGTGATATCTCATGTATGGCACATCCATCACTCAATCGTGAACTGACACCCGCAGCAAGCAGGGTCCTTTTCGGGGAAATATAATACGCAAAAAGCTGGTGTGGCTTGATGAACCCACACGAGTCCACGGCAACATACAAGACATGGCGAGATTCTGGTCAATGTATTCATAACGGGACTCACATGGAACCCAGCGTGCCTAACAGGTGAACAACTGGACTCTGTCCAGAACTTTGACCGTTACCTTTCCCCGTTAAACGTCAAGCAACAAAGATAAAAACCGACCACCGCTGTGAAGATGGCAAAGAAGTTCTATGACAGATCAGAGTGTTGGTCAAGGACACTGCGAAGAAACTTCAGGCGACAAATGACGGTCTGCAGGCTGAACGCCCAGACGATACAGCTGAACGCCCAGATGATACAACTGTCAAAATGGCCTCCGACGTCATGAGTAAGTTTGAGTATCCAACTTCACTTCATTCTGTTTGCGTGCCAGTAATAATAGTTCGTTTTTAATTAGCGCATCATCATTGGGCATCCTCAAACGGCGCCATGGCGATAAGAATTCACATTCTTCGTTCCACTTGGGCTCCAGCCGGTGAACATCCATTTTTGGAATACCCCCAGTACCCAACTTCTGTGGACAGAGGCATTGCATCGCATGTTCTATCAACACCGACTATAAGCACACTTGTCTTTGTGCTACAAAACCAACATGTCAAGTAACCGATTAAGTCTCCACGATTACTCATCGCGGCAAGAGGCCAAGGTACCAGCATGTTATGTTGATGTCCATCTGAACCACTACCGCTCTCCGAGCTCCTCTTCTTGTGTAAAGATAGAGATATTGGCGCCAGGCTGCTCGCCAAATTGGGCAAAGATCCTCTCAATCTCGTAGTCCTTGAAACACTTCAAGGGACTGACGATGGCCGAGGCGAGACCCTGGCTCCTGATTCCGGTCACCATCAATCTTTCGATCCCAACGTGTGGAATAGAATTGGGTCTGCTGAGAATGTGAATCACGATATTGACACTGAAGGAAATGGCACCAATGATAGTGATGACTACAATGATGGCGATTTTGATGATAACATCATTGTTGACAACGAGGTGGTGTCAGCTCTGTTACTTGTGCCTAACGGCCGCAGTGGGGAAGATCATGATGAAGTATGATTTATTTTTTAGATTTTATTCATTTTATCTGAGACCTGTTAGATTCATTGTCACAATCTATAATCACCAATGCTAATGGAACATGTAGGAAAATGATACTAACATGCACGAATCGCCGACCGGGCCTGACAGTGAGAGCGATCAATCTCTAGAACGCCACCTACCCCCCAGAGTGACAGGCCATTCAGGAGATCTAGAAAAAGCAGCTGGCCTTTCAGTGGAAACTCAGAAAGACCGAGTTGCAACAGTGAGGGCACTTCTCGAAAAGCCACCCTGGATGTCTCAGTACCTAAAGAATCCTCATGTCGCTACTGTTGCGTCCAAAACTGAACCTACAGCCTCACAGCCTAGAAGCTGGGAACGCCCCAAGCGCCAACGTGGGAACGATAGCACTGATGATACAAAAGCTGACGATACTGATCCTTCAGCGGAATGTGATATTCCTATTCATCGTGTCACATCCCCCGAAGCCCCTTAAATGACAAATTCACCACCAGCTGTTGCCCCCCAACAACCTACAACCCCCCCTCTGTCTGCTATTACTACTCATCCTCCCAATTTGCCGACTGTTTATTCTGATCTTAGCAACGCTGCCACCCCCAAGCCAATAGCAGCCGGTGGATCTCGAGACCCCCGTGTCCCTCATGCAAATCATCCTGGCGAAACTAGATACAAAGGGGATGAGGGGCCTAGCCCCAAACAACCCAACAAGATCGATTCAAAAGGAGGCACAAGTCGTCGGTGTGGGAAAGCTCGTCATGGGCGTCACAGGAAACAACGGTGAACTTTATTTTTTCATTATACGGACAGTTAAACAATTTTATCATGGATTCTACCCACATTTCTTAGGGGTCCAACATTTGTTTCATTTTCATGTCTTCTTGTAATATGTATCATATTAATCAATCAATCCTGGTATCCCTTTTGCTTTAGCCTTACTTGATAGTCCAAATTGCGTTAGTGATTGTAATCATCCTTGGCATCCACAGCCTGTTTCAGTGACTACGCTGGATTGAGTAGATGCTTCCAAACCCCTTTAGACTTCATCAGTGTCTCTTGCACAATCCCCCTCGCTAACCGATACTTCTTCCAGCTAGACTTCGCCCAGACAGCGCAATTTGCTCCACTCTCTCTTGGCACATTTTCCCAGACCTATTACATCGACGTGTCAAGACTGAAGATTATCCATCATCTAGGATCCACACTATACTGCAAGATTGTTCAAACTCAACAACAACACTTTTCATCAGGAAATCACTTCGCGCAGCTACTCCCAAAAACTGTACTCCCAAATGTATGCAACGACCCTACGATAGGTAGCTACAATAAACTATCACCTTAGCCCAAATGGTATACCAAGTGGTAACCAGAGGTGGTATGGTCTAGTATACTTGGTATACAAGAATGCTGGTTCGCCTATAGGCAAGGCCTAGGGAACAGTAGAATAGCCTTGGGCATTCTATTAGGCAGGGTAACCATTTGGGAGAACATTCACATAAGGTCAAGAAGATGATGGGAATGTTACACGGACCTCCGAGATGACCCTTGTGGTTGACTGGAGGACTTCCAGAGTAGTTAAAGGCATAAGAAGGCAAAGTTACCCTGCCTTGGGAATTTGGTCATTTTGCCCATGGACCCCAGTTACACTACTGAGGAGTCCAAGTTACCCTACCTTCACTGGCAAAGTCATCCTAGAACTTAGAGGTCGATTGCCTCACATTCTATGGGCTCTTAGATGTTGTTGGGCGCAGGCGCATCTGCGCAGGGAAGCCCCACGCCTGTGTAAGGGTGGTCCGAACATGCTGTTGAACTTGGGCGGGTTTTGCTAACACCCCCCTCTGGCCCCAGCGTTGGGACGGCGCGTCATAGGCAGACGGCTGTGTAGTTGCTTGTTTGCAAGTTAAAAGAGGTCATTAGAGCAGCTGCCATAACACCATATAAGTCGTGGCCGTCCGTCCGACTGAATGTCGTTCGCAGGATATATCAGGGGAGTATGGGTAACCGCCAAAATGGAGGTCGCCCATACATGTTCTCTCGGGCACGTAAGAGTCTATTCTTGCCTACGGGTAGTAGGGTAGTCTTCCTAGTGGTACTCAGGTAGTCTCAGAAGGCCATGGGGCTTTCAAGACAAATACCGCAGTAACCAGCTCGGGCCTTCTCCCCTTGATTTGTAGCATTACTATAGCTTGTTATTGGACTCTAGAGGTATGAGTCTTATCACCGTAGAGTATGTCCCGAAAGGCTGGCTAGGGGTAGCGCCCACTTAGCAAACCATTGGCTACATCTCACCCGGGGAGCTTGCATGTCAATTTATCATATTTGGATAGACGCGTAGATAAAATGATGCACTGCATAGCTTGTATAGACGAAACTACCACTGGGCCAGTGAGTCCACCACCTAGGTATTGACTCCGGTTGTTGTCATAACAGTTAGCCACTGGTATGACTTCGATAGGAAGAGTTTT
>Ga0307509_10008161_pt1 | contig 13419 bp, 20 predicted proteins | sample 10_EM_MG_FD_202245 | JGI IMG/M metagenome (GOLD analysis project Ga0307509, IMG submission 202245) | Populus trichocarpa ectomycorrhiza microbial communities from riparian zone in the Pacific Northwest, United States - 10_EM | ecosystem: Host-associated > Plants > Roots > Unclassified | place...
TGCCCTCCTTCTTTCCTTCTCTGCAACCAGGTTAATAAATACTCGAGTACAGTAATCCGAACACCTCTGTGCGAGCTGACGATATGATCAGCCTGAGATCAGAATTTCTTCCCGCTAGACTTCTCCCCAGCTGATGGATGGAGTGGTTAGAATCTCTGTGGCAAGTTAAACTTCACAAGACTCCTCAACACAACCAAAAAAGAAGCCCTTCCCGCCTTCTGGATACGTAAATCTTTCCTTTGCTTCCCAAGATGCGAGCTCAGCTGCGGCTCATCCAATATTCGTGTAGCAAGAGCGCAAATTTTCTTGGAGGTGAGTGTGATGCCCCCAAAATGGACTTGAGCGGAGAAATTGAGGCTTTAAGCCGGTTTAAAACCGTTAAAACCTCTCGACTAGAGCCGACAGCCAATTGAAAAATTCGCTGCGAGGGTGTTTATCCGCTCGCCCTTAAAAGACTCTCACACCATCGCTTCCATCGCAGATAAGGTTTCTCTCCTGGATCTCCCTCCTTGTTCCGTACCTCCCGCCCAACCACATCTCCCAACAACAACCCTCCCCATCCCCACAGTTTTCTGGGAGTCTTCGTCTTCTTGCCCTCCCACCGCTCTTTCCTCCTCCCCATCCCGCCTACCAACTTCATTACCTGTATCAATCATATCGATAGCCCATCTCCGCCTTTTCGGAAAATTTTAATGCTCACTACTCTAACCTCCCTATAACGAAAAGAAAAGCCTGAGCTCTTGGCGTTCGTTATAGGAGGTGTCGCTGTACGAGTAAACCAGCTGCTATTCTCCAAAAACATGTGAACACGGCAGCAAAACCTCCCCGGCAAATGGGGGAGGAGAAAAAGGAACGAACCCCTTCCTCGCTTGTCGATCACATCCTTGAGCCTCACCTCTTCCACCCACCAGCCGACCGTCCACAACACATCGTCGAAGCCCCGCTGAAGTCGAAGAAGACATGTGAAAGTCCCAACCCCTGTCTCGCCCACCGGACCATACGGTAGTAATAGTCTCGGTATGTTCGTAAAGACAATGAAGTATGATATGATAAAAGGAAAAAGAAAAAAAAACTTTGGCTTAGGGCTTCGGTTCACACAACCAAAGGTGCATGGAAAGAAAAAATTATGATACAAGTTATTATGCTTCCAGTGAAGAGCAATCTGTAGTACCAAGAATTAGGAATTTTACTCGGGTGTGAGGTTGACTCAATATCGCGACAATTATCACCATTTTTCCAAGCACTCCCAGCTAAGGAGGATATAATACTACCAGTATGAGAGGTGTAAAGCACTATATGCTGTGCTCCTCTGGAGTTTGTACTCGTCCACTATCTTAACAAAACAACTTGGATCCAGCTTATGTTGGCTGCACTCTGTGTGTTTGGAGGGGACCAGAAGGAACTTTTTTTTCAACACAGTCTGGAAAACAAAATCATGTCACACTGTCATACTTGTACTATGATACTAATACTGACGCTAGCACTTGGCAGCCGTAGCCAAATCTCCAGCCAGAGCAGCCAACATCCAGCCCTCTTTTTCGTCAGTATATCATACATGTTTCACTTGTCGGAACCCCACCAGCTGACTTTCCATCCCCGCACACCCAAAATACCGATGTAACCGCAACGGGAGCCGGCAGGCCGGGGAAAATTATCCCATACGCTAGTCCAGATCGAAACGCCCACGAGCAACGAAAAACCTTCCCAAAATCCGCTACAAACATCCCCTCCAAACATCCCAAACAACGTAGGAAAGAAAGACACTAGAGATAACAAACCGGCACAAAGAGGGAAGAGCCCCACACCCGAAAACTAACTTACGTATGGTATGTGTGTCCGAAAACACAGTAGCCACGCACACCCCCTTCCCCAATCGAGCGTGGTCCTAGACCATAATACAAGGACGGTATCATACAGCAACCCCACAATTAGCACTTCCGACTCAACAGAATCTGCGCGGACAAAATGCCTCTGTTTTTTTTTCTCCCCGCAGACGGGGCCACGCATGATCTCGGATTGCCGCGTGCAATTACCGCACCCGAGCATCGCTGTTCAAGGCTTGATACTGGAGTCGCTTGTTTGCTTGTATCCGGGCTGGGAGGGCGACGGCTGCCTGCGGGGGGATTGCGTAGGGCGGAGAACCGTATCCGACCTGCACTTCTCTACTCGAGTACGACATCATATACCGGTGGTTTATGGTGCGGTTGCGGGGGTTGCTTGATTCTAGGTGGTAGGAAGGAAATCTGGTGATATCATGTGATAGCGATGCTGAACCCCGCTCGAGGACAAATGGAACTCGCGCGGTGCTCGGGGAGAATGCTGGATGGAGCGTACAGTACACGTTTATCGCGAACCGTGGAGTAGAGGTGTAGAAAGTTAGTCTGATACTGAACCGTACTGCGGATACTGGTATTATTATATTCATTTCACCACACCTCTGAAGCCTGTGAGCAGATGTGCGCGATTGGGTTAAGTCTCAGTCGGGCAAACGCCTTTCCGCTGCCAGAGGGGAGCTTTAGCTTGGAGTGCTATTATGGACGAGAAGATTGGAGGGCAGGAACAAGGGTGAGAAAAAATTAAAAAAATAGACTGCTCTGAAACGGATTTGAACCGTTGATCTCGTCATTACTAGTGACGCGCCTTACCAACTTGGCCATCAGAGCCGATATGGTCCCAAGTCGGCTTTGAAATTAAAAGCTGTTTGGAGCAGAGCTTGGAATGAGAAGCCCATCCTCTAAGCGCGCTCTAAGCCTCACCCTTAGCAGCAGCAGATCCCGCGAAAGTTGAAATACCCCCCATTCTATCTGAAAACCACACTGAAAACCACACCCCGCACATTCCAGCCCCACCAACACCGCCAAACCACACCCAAAACAACCCAACATACGCACGATACGCACCACGGTCATCAAAAATCACTCGCGCGAGTGCAATCCCCACCAGCATTTCTGTCTAGCCCAGCCTTGGGAACCCCCCTACTGTTTCCTTCCAAAGCTCAACTGGACCCCTTCCAACCTCATCTGTTCCCCCACTTTGCCCTCTAACCCGCCACCGACACCCTCCTCCCCTTGCCGTTGCTTGACTTGATGGGTGTTGCCCAATCCTCAATTGGTGACCCGGGGCCGTGATCAGTGGCTCTAGGGAGGGCTCGGTGGCGGTGGGTAGTTAGGGCGCATCTGTGTATCGGCATGTATCCTTTTGAGGATGGGAAGGTGCGATATGAGCGGAAGCCTGGGGTTTCGGGCGAGTGGCTGTGAAGAGTGCTTAAAGCGCGGGTAGTGGTGGTGCGGTTGCATGTGGAGGCGGGCGGTGGCAGCTGGGACGGATGCTGGAGTGGCTGGTTTTCGGCTGTTTCCTTTGGGCTGGCTTTTGTGCCGCTTGTTTCGCCTTTCGGAGACCGCGTTAGTGGAGGTGGGTGCTCCTGGGTGGGGTCTAGGATACCGCTGGAGTGCGACATGCTGGTCCGCTTGTTTGTCGCTCCTCGCTTAACGGCGGAGAAGGCTGCGTATCTTCACCATTCATAGAATTTCATGAGAGGATGGGATCGCATCAGATTTTGAGTTGGCACGGATCATCTGCATTTCCGGGGATATGGATGCGACCCTTGTTTCATGTGTCTACCGTATCGATACAAGGTCTAGAATTATGTGCCGGGGTGTCTCTCGAGGGTGGTAGCTAAAAACGGGAGGGTGGGGTGTATATTACACTACAATCTGGGTTACATTAACTAAAGTCAGTTGGCTATCCTCTCCATCAAAAGCTAACAAGCGAAATATGGATTCCCAGTCTAGAGAGACACATTTATGTTTTCTTCTTTACCATCTATGCTCCGGGTATTTTCCTGTTAGCTAAGGGCAGAGAAGGTGTGATGCCAGAGCCGTAGCTACGGGAGGGCTGGCAATGAGTTTAGATATACAGCGGAGACCTCTATATTACATGGGAGAACCCTTACTAAGTAGGAGATATAGGGAGACATCCGGCAGACGAACCTATGAATATTGGAGATAGAAGCTATCCAGCCCACTAGAAACCGGCAATAGACCCACCTCAATACCGCTCTTTAGATAGAGGTCGATTGGTTGAACCAGGAAAAACTAGCGGAGAGCGCCACAGTGTTCACCATTGGAAGGTTTCCTATTCAAGTCTAGTCGTTCTAGAGACGAAGTACCCGACGGCCCGGGTTTCATAGAAGGCCAGAGTCTGGCAAAACTGGGTCACGAAAAAAGAGACCCCGTTTAGCAGCTAGGTCCTAGATATAGTGCGAGCGCCATAGACGGGTATTCTCACCAATCTCTTTATCCTAATTTTCATTACCCTCTCACCGCTAAAGAACTCCCCGGACATCCGAGGCCGTTGCCATCTCGAGGAGAGATGAATCACAAACTCCCCATCCCCCAGAAATTCGATTTTGGAAAGACCAACGTCTCTTGGGTATTGGATGCGCGGCTGGCCCACGCCCGACGCTTCACCTATGTTACAACTTGCTCGGATTCTCATTGGTGTCCACCAGCTTTAAGTCTATAGTAAGGCGCAATCCTAATTCTTCTGTTTTTGAGGTGTGGTGCGCATTAAGCGCCAACTAACTAATCTCCCTTAGAATCTCGTATACCATATTTTGGGAGCACAAGCATGAGTGGTCGGTAGTCACAAGATATCACTCGTTTTATATTGTGACAGGCTAATTACACAGCAACACGTTACCAGCAAAATGATGAGATCATGATGCCCACATCAACGAAGCAGGTGTTGAAATGGTATTTGCGAGCTAGTGCTTCTACGTTGTCGGGCCTACAGAGTTTTGGGGCGAGAGGTAAAGCGGGGGTCTAGATGCAGAAATCCGGTCTGACACATACTGCAAGCTGCGTTCCCCTCACTTTTGTTGCGGGGGGGGCGGAAGACAATTCGGGAAATGGAAGTGGGAGCTGCGGGCCCAATACCACATTGGATTGGGACCGGTATCACTAGTGTATCTCAGCTCGGTTGGGCTTCGCTATCAAGGGTTATCTATTGTATCGAGTGGTTCTCACTCAGTTCTAATAGTAGCTGGAGCACCTGGCGATGGACTCCGTTCAAGAGATCACGAGCAGCTATTCGTAGGGTCACCAGATCGCCGGCAAGACGCATACCGGTGATGCACGACTGAATCGAGTACTATACATGACTGCGGTCGTTGTTTGGAGAGCAAGTGGATAGTCTACGTTGGCATCCCGCTCCTCGTTTCAGGACTTGTTGTACGGCCATATTTTGCACCAGACTGAAGGAGCCATAGATACGTGGTGTTTCGTGGACCGAAAAGGTTCTCAGAGCCGCAACCGCCACGGGGTCATGGACCACGTCTTTTTGACAGCTGGTGCGGTGGTGTGCCCAGGCCGAGGGTCAGACATGTGACGCGACAATGACTAAGCTTCTTTCAATTCCGGTGGCTTAGTCACGCGCCAAGGGATTCAAAGACCAGATTTCTGGTCAACCTTCATATTGCCGTCTTCCTCCTGATGCCGGTATCCTGGTGTCGTTTTCTCCCAGCCCGACATAAATTACACCCCCTTAAACTCTTACCTCTCGCTCCGTCAAGCCTTTTATACGCTTTCAATCTAGCGAGCGAAACTCTAATACCTCTCGACCCCAAAGTAACACCATACAGACAATGTCCTTCAACGGGGGTGGCGGTCATAGCCGATCCGGCAGCATAGGGCGAAATGGAGCCCATACGAAAGATGCTTCGGATACCTATTCAAATGGTATTCAAGTAATAGATGAGAATAAGGAATTTGCGTACGTTATCTAACCATGTTGATTGTTTTGTTCGTTGTGCGGACGGCCCCTTTAATGCCCCCTGTGTTATCTCCGGGAGAGCTCAATTCTGACCTTCAACTAGGCCGTACCTTCCAGCATACTTGACAGCGCAAAATCTGATCACCGCCGGTTTCTCATACCATGTCGTCGCTGTCTTTGGCTCTCAGTCCACCGGTAAATCCACCCTTCTCAACCACCTGTTCGGAACGCATTTCTCGGTAATGGACGAGCAGGCTCGCAGACAGACCACCAAGGGAATATGGATGTCTAGAGCTGTCGAAGATACCAAGCCCGGTCCGCGTGCGATGGGAAATAATATCCTGGTCATGGATGTTGAGGGTACCGACGGTAGGGAGAGAGGGGAGGATCAAGACTTTGAGAGGAAGAGCGCATTGTTCGCATTAGCGACAAGCGAAGTTTTGGTGAGCTTTAGTTCCTTTCATTCACTGTGGGGATTAGTCAAAGTGCCGTTGCAGAGGTTCACCGTTCCAAGAGTTTATGGAGCTGTTTGATTTCTATTTACTGACATTGGATTACTTAGATCGTCAACATCTGGGAACATCAAGTCGGTTTGTACCAGGGCGCCAACATGGGTTTACTCAAAACCGTTTTTGAAGTCAATCTTGGCCTATTCTTGAAGGATAGGAGGTTTTTAAGCCCTCTGATGTATTTACCAAGACGGCGCTGACACTCTTTTCTAGTACAACTCACCGATCTCTCCTATTCTTCGTAATCCGTGACCATATTGGACATACTCCACTTCAAAATCTTTCGAATACACTTATGCAGGATTTGAACCGGATTTGGTCCTCGTTGTCAAAACCACCCGGTTTAGAAGACTCGAAAATCAGTGATTTTTTTGACTTTCAATTTGTCGCTTTACCTCACAAGATCCTTCAACCGGAAAAGTTTGTTGAGGAGACTCAAAAACTACGAAAGCGATTCCGTGAAGGTATTTCGCCAGAGGTGGAGGTCATGAGCGGGTCTAATGGGGTGGGCCAGAGGGGTGATGGCGGCGGAGTATTCCTGCCGGCATACCACAGGCGGATACCTGCAGATGGGTTCCCGCATTACGCCTCAGGTGTGTGGACGCAGATCGTCACAAACAAAGATCTTGATTTGCCTTCCCAACAAGAGCTCTTAGCTCAGTATCGTTGTGACGAAATTGCGGCAACTTGCACGGCCGGGTTTAACGAGATCATGTCACCATTTGAGGAGCAAGCAAAGGTTGGCAGGGTGCTGGAGGGGCTCGGGAGTGCTATGAAGGAGGCTCTTAGCGAAGCAATGGAGGGATTTGAGGAATCTGGAGGGAGATATCATAAAGGAGTCTTTGAGCGCAAGAGAGAAGACCTTCGGGAGAACTTAGAGGGGAGGCTGCGAGGTCTTGTCGTTGGCCAGTTTTCTGCTCTGGCGAAGAGGGCCGTACAAGAGTTCACAGAAGAAATTACAGGCATCCTGAAGTCGGCAAATGCTTCAGGACAGAGCGCATCTTCGAACTATGATTTCGCTGCCGTGGTTAACCACACAAGGTCCACGGTTATTGACAGGTTCATTGCAGAGGCCTCTGAGTCGTATATTCCTGGGGCAGAATGGTCTAATTATGAAAACGAACTCACCTCCCTGCAAGCTGCGCTAGATGAAATTGCAGCAAGGTTAAGGGGAGAGGAAATGAAACGGCTTGTGGCTCGTCTCGAGAAGGCAATTCGGTCCAAGCTCGCAGAACCAGTTGAGTTGGAATTCAGAAGAATGGAAGATAACTCGAAAGAGAAGGGTAATCTTTGGGATAGGGTTTGGAAAGTATGGACCGAGACTGTTGGCGAAGGTGTTGAGGGTTTTCTTACCCGGGCTGGCAGTCTTAATGCCACTGAGAAAGAGCGGGATATCGGGGCATGGAAACTACGGAAGAAGGCTTGGGGAGTTCTTAAGGCTAAAATTGAGGAGGAAGTTATGGAGGGCAATATACTACTCAAGCTGAGAGAGAAGTATGTTAATTTGATTTTTTTGTGATGTATTTGTGCTTTTGCTAACCGTTAACTAGCTTTGAGGACCGTTTCCGCTACGATGAGAAAGGGGTTCCTCGGGTATGGAGACCCGCAGACCCTATCGAGCAAACATACACTGCTGCTCGTGAGGCAACACTCAAGTTGATTCCTCTGATTTCCCGTATCCGCCTCTCTACAGGAGCGGAGCCACCATTGACCGAATTCCTCAGTGATCCACCTACCGACTTCGAGGAGGATGTTGATGAGATGGGCATTGCCAAAGACGAGTTTGAGGTACTCGGCGAAGCTAAGCAAGTCGACTTGTCGACTAGGTTCAAAAGAATGGCAGACGCAGTTTTCGTTGAAGCCAAGAGGAGCACTGTTAGTTCTGTAGCAGAGATTCCGATATATTTCTGGGGCCTCATGCTCGCCTTGGGATGGAACGAAATCTGGGCCGGTTAGTATTCACAATCTGCGGCCCACGTGACGTGGGAGGCTAATGTGGGAGTGATAGTTCTACGAAGTCCTGTTTATTTTATCTTCCTGCTCTTATGTTGCGCTGCGGCATATGTGGTCCATACGTTGAATCTTTGGGGACCGATCCTTCGAGTCACTAATGCTATGGGCCAACAGGCCGTAGATATTGGAAAGGTATGTATAATCCATCGTGTATGCGCCTTTCTACGACGTGAAATCCTAATTCGTGTCTTAGGAACGCCTTCGCGATTTTGTCGCTGATCAGAACGTGGCATATCCTGGAAGATTGAACGGGACCAGAGGCGCCGATGATGACAGCGACGCCATTACCCTGCAGACGCTTGATAGTGAAGGTAGGAGGCGAACTAGAATCAAGCAGGAAGACAACGACGAGTAGGTCATGGATAGATCCTACGGGTGTTTGTGTTGGGGCATAATATCAAAAGGAGGATTGTGTGTGGAGTGCGGGTGTAATCTTTTCTTCAACTTTTGTTTCCTGCAGTTTTCCTAACTGCCCGGCCTTTTTTGCATTGTTATAGGGTTTCTCCATTGTCTTTTTATCACTGCCACTCCCGGGATCGCCTACTCGCTGGAGTTGGGTGTATTGTGTCTTTTCTTTCTTCGTTTCCTACACTATTGTATTTTAGCTATGGATTGTTATTTCTTTTGGAAGGAGGCTGCAAAGACAAGCGGATAGATTTCAGTATAACCGACGGTGATGGGCGAGGGGGCTATCGTAGGCAGTTATTATATGAACGTTTTCCCCCCGAGTGGGCCGGTGGAGTGGAGAAGCGTGATACCCTAGAGTATTGTGCTCGAGTACTTGTAACGGTCATTTTGTTTTGTTTTGCTTTGTTTTGCTATGCTTTTTGTCTTTTGCTTCGCTCCTTGGTAGGTACCCGGGTGGTTCGTGCACGGGGTCGTGGTGGGCTGTGATGGGGTCTGAGCTGAAGAGTGGGGAAATGTTCTAGAAGACCAAGTAGCCGTAATAGCAGTGGGGCGTGGGGTTGGTCCAGACCGGCGCTTGCAATATTATAAACCTCTGATGTGCAAAGTAGTAGGGGTTCCATAGCATGCTATTGCGCCCGAGCGGAGCGATGCGGCAGACGGCGGATGGGCGCTTGCAATATTGGATAGAGCTACGATAACCAGGTGGAACTATAACCAATCAACCGGTAGTTGATAGATCGAGGATTCTGATATTTACCTCATCTTCCCACCTACCTTCCTCCTTTCCTCCCTTTATTCCAGCTCTGTTTCCGGGGTGAGGTCCGCAATCCTACCCTTCAACACAGTCAAGTCGAAACCTGGAGTAACTCCCCTCCACTATCATATCTATCAGGTTAAGGCAAGCCTATGAATCCAACTCTACATTCGCTATCGGCCTAACACGTTTCACGTCATGGCGAATATTAACATCCCTCCCTCATCCCATCCCGAAGACGGATGGACGAGCGGATGAATTAATAATGAGAGGAACTTTGGGGGGGGACGCTTGGAGACTCTTCCGATGGGTACTGTACTACCGGGGTGGTTGAAGTCATAGTGAGCGGGAAGCATCGAGTACTGTGCTTGGGGAGGGGAGGGGTTTCGAGTATCTGTTTGCGTCAGAATTCCGTGGTTTCTTTGGAAGCGGATTGGTATATTGTGAGGGGGGCGAGGTGAGGTGAACTGGTGTGGAGTCGGGCAGGCTGTGGTGGTGATCGGAAGAGATGATGTGGGATGGTGTGTAAAGGTGTGGATAGTCATTACAGTGGTGGTTTTTTCTTTTCTTTTCTTCCTTTTTTATTTTGAGGGGGGGGGGGTATGTAGTCCGGTTGGTTGGTTGGTTAGTTTTGTGTTGTGGAATTGGGATAATCCATCACACTCCAGCACTCGGGGTATTATTTCAGCCAATTTGCTATATTCTACAGCACTATAAATACAGTGCTATACCACCGTGGGACACATAAGGGGGGGAGAATATCCTCTGAAGCTACTGTACCATACCAATTCCGACTGCTCCCCCTTCGAATAAGCTCTGACTCCTGCCCCCAAGCACGAATTTCGCCTAGAACCCTATATGATGCCTATCGGTAATCTATTTGATTGGGACAAGAACGTACTGTACCTTTTCTCTGCGGTAGAAATCTGGGTTTTTTTTTGTCTGAACCAGGGTTTTTTTTGTGATCATTGGCACCACTGTAGCACCTTGAATATACTGTGCTGTTAGGATCCTAGCTGCTGGGCTACTGCCATCTTCTAACCTAAACCTAACTGTTAGGCTAGTCCCTTTTTCTTCTTTCAGAGTGTTTTCCACGGGGGTAAGTAGTAAGGTAAGTAACTAGCCACATAACCAACGAGAGAAGGAAGATATGCCGACCATGATCTGCAGTTCTAGCCTGGTAATCGTGAACTCCAGGTACTATACGGAGGGGAATAATGGAGGGAGTGTGAGCAGTTAGGATAGAAACTCCCAGAACACCCACCACTCTCAGTATACTCAGGCTTCCCCCTCCAGCACGCCAAATCGGTTCATTCCAATGCAGATTTCTCCATCTCCCTCTTATCTCTTTATTCCGTTCATTCCTTCATTCTTTCAAGAGCAGCGCTCTACCACAGCCCTTCGGGTTGCTCACGCGTAGGACCGGTCCCCTTCTCCCTCCCTCCCTCCCCCTTCCCCCGTCCTCCCACCCAAAACCTAACTTATCACGGTATTATAATATGCAGACCGCCCCCCCCCCCCCCCTGACATCTGCCACCCCCCTATCGAGCGCTCCAGCCCACGGCGTCACTTCCCCGCAGCGCTGCGCCCCCAAGCAGGTAGAGTTATGACACTTCTACAGAACGCACTCAGCACCACAGACTCCGAGGCCCGATACCATTTTTCCCACGCAAGAGTATCAACCCGATGATAACCCCGATAACATGCAGAGCTCTGTATTAGGGCAGACAGACAGCGGATATGCAGGTCCGAATCATTGCCGTCAGTTTCTTCCCCTTCTAGAAAGATGCCGAAGTGGGTGGTGGTGGCTGACCGCATACTTGCAGGGTACATATACTAGGGTCAGCATCGTGGATACGAAGCCGGATACTATTAAGGGGTCGGAATTGGTCAGTTGGTGTGAGTACGCCGGTACCACTACTACTAGTGCTAGCGTAACCCCCGATGAGATCGACCTTAGCTTCGCCGATGGTGGTTCATCTGCGCTGGTTTCTCCTTCTACAGCAACGCATACAGCAGCTGCGTGGACGGAATGAACAGATGTCTCGTGGCAGAGTGACTGACTGCCTGGGCCGAGTACGAGGCTCGCAGGTCTGCCTGTAAGATGTGTTAAATGGACGAGTAAGCTTCGAGGGAGTTCTTGTACTATAGACTCCCTAGTGCCATTACGATATCTTCTTTTTCAGTTAGTGAGTGGCCCAGTTGGTTAGTTTTTGGTGGGTGGCAGGTTGGTCGTGGGAGAGATACATTGTGAATGCATCCTCCTCCGTAAGTAGCAATGCTAGGATTTGGGGCGTCGAGAATTAAGTATTTCATGACATCTTCACCCGGAGGATGCCACTCTCCTGGGAAGCGTAGGTGATCTATCCAAAATCCTAATATTGCACAATTCTGCAGTCACGAGTGAGAATTCATGAACCACAAATCCAACCTTTTCACTGTCACTAGAAAAAATCAGAAGACATAACCTACCCGCTAGCCACGCCCCTTAGCGCAAAGAACAACCTCAGAAAAGTAAAGAAAGGCCAAAAAAGCTGCGCCAAACCCGGATTGAACGGGTGACCTTCAGATTACCCCGAGTCTGAACTGCCGAATCGCAACTTCAGTCTGACGCTCTCCCAACTGAGCTATTGGCGCTTGATGTTTCTCAATTCGATTTCGGCGTAAAGGGAAGTTTTAACAATGCTAAAGAAGAAAGAGAGAAAAGCTCTACCAAAATCCATGATATCCTTAACGATGTGGAAACAGAAGAAGAAAGCCCTCCCAATTACCGCCATCCCAAACTCTGCCCTTCACGCTAGGCGCTATTGGTATGGTGCCCAAGAGCCAACCTGAGCCGCCTCTGGAAGCCAACAAAAACGACCATCCAGGCACATCCACTATCGCCAGGAGAACAACCTTTCCTTCCAGGTCCTTTTGCCCTCCCAATTGATCTTCCGTCACTACCCTGACCTCTCCCCACCACCACCGCTACCACTTTTTCCCTCTCCCTCCTTCAACTTCTCCAATTCCTCCGTTAGCCGCGCAGCCAACTGCCCTGCATCAATCTGCAGCGCCCTAGGTGACTCTGCCATATCAAATCCAACACTACTACTTTCGCTTGTCGTGGTCCCAAGAATCCGGCTGCTCCTTAAGCTTCCACTTTGGCTATAGTGTGACCCAGGCAGTCGTGGCCCCGCTATCCGACAAACCTCCACACTACCAAAGGATCCAGCGTTAAACTCCGCACACATCCACGACCTGCCAATGCATAGTTTTGTTCTGATCTTTGAGGGAGCGGGGAGCATTTAAGTCCAGAGGATTGGGCGGAGATCGTGGGTGTTCAGGAACTCGCCTGATCCGGCGGTGGGAGAGAGAAGGTTTAGTGAATCAAAGGCGATTATTCCCCCATCGTGCCAAATGAGGCCAAGTCCTGGACAATATTTTGTCCCGACTGTATCGGGGACTGCGCCGTCTGCTGGGGCGCGTCGGTAGCGAATTTTGGTGCCACTGTTGCCCGAGATCTTAGCTACCATTACTTGCCCGATAATACCGTCCTGTCGGTATTCCCAGTTTTGGGCGGAGCCATAGATGATAATTTCAGATTGATTTGGGACAAAGAACATGTCCATGTCTCGCTCCGGCATCAATCTGAACAATGGCGAGACGTTGAAGTAGTAGGCTCGCAAGCTCTCCCCAGAAAGAGCATTAAATAGCACTACTCTGTGGAGATTATCTTGGTGGAGGAGCCTCTCAGCAACAAGGTGTTTTCCGACGGTGTCGGGACGAATGGATATGAGGGTTTGAGGAGATATCCTAAGAGGGGAAATAAGTAATCCTTCCTATGTTGACTCCGGGGAACTAGGTTCTTCAAAGCATAATATCGTGATACTGCTAGTTCCGGGGGGGGGGGGGGGCGGCGCCGGCCCGCCCCCCCGCCGCCCCCCCCCAACAAAAAAAAAAAAAAAAGAGAGAAAGAAAAGA
>Ga0307509_10008162_pt1 | contig 13419 bp, 14 predicted proteins | sample 10_EM_MG_FD_202245 | JGI IMG/M metagenome (GOLD analysis project Ga0307509, IMG submission 202245) | Populus trichocarpa ectomycorrhiza microbial communities from riparian zone in the Pacific Northwest, United States - 10_EM | ecosystem: Host-associated > Plants > Roots > Unclassified | place...
ACTTACACACCCGCGGGCGTACAACTCGATGTCTATTCTTTTCCTCCTTTCTTTTTCTTTGTTCTCTTGATGCGCGCTCAATCGCCGCTCTTCGCGCACACATGCGTTTTCCAGCATCAGAAAAGAAAAGACTGCGATGCGCCCATTGATCTGACAACCTTTCGGGTGTACTGCAAGCTGTGCGCCAAGTGCCAAGTGCGGGTGCTATCCTTCCTCGCCGCGCCTTCAACGCGTCATACAGATTCGGCAATCAGGTAGAGAAGGAGATGACGTCTGCCGCGTCGGGTGGTCAATATGTTGATCAACCGCTGGGGTAAAGAGATCATGATGATTGAACGTGGACAGGAGGTGGCGATGATCTGTTGTCTGAGTTTGCTGAGTTGAGTTGGTTGGTAGGGCAAATCGGCCAATGACCAATGGCAATTACGCGCCACTTTGCACCCGTGGACGATATGGCAGAAACAAGACTGGCGATATTGCGTGAGCTGTGCCGAACAACAACTCGGGGAAAGGAGGGGAGGCTAAATTGCATAGACCGTGGCGTAGCGCCCATGCTTGGGACCCACAAATTCCAGTAAAGGCCACTGATGCCCGTCTTGCTGGATGAGTGCGTGCGAGCCTGTGTGCGGAGGGATGGGATCACTTTGGGTTTTTCATTGTCCGCCCTGCCTGCCTACCTGCCCTACGACACATATCCGAGTCTTCCGAGCCGAGTCTAGCCTGCCGTGGATGTGGACGAGAAGTGAGAGGAGGTCGAACAGCCGAGAGAGTTTTGTCATCACCATTATGTCCTTGTATCCCATTTATCCCTCTTTCGTGCCTCATGGTCGTGCTTTTCGTCTTGTGACCAAGCGTGCTCCAGCGACCATCTAAGCTATTAATATCCATCACCGTAAAAGGCGCCGTTTTGCCCCACATCGTCTAACGCGGGGCGGTTGACGCTTCCCCCAAAAACTTGAAGAGACGAAAATTGGAGGCGCAATCGTGCCGTGCCTTCCCCATCATTGCGCTGGGTGTTTCGACCTCTGCCGGCACGGTGGGGCGCGTGCCAAGGCGGCCCATGATCTCGGGCGCGGCGGTCCATCGCCACCTGCCGCAGCGGGATGGCATCATACCAGTGGCGCCCTCCGAGTCTCGGTCTCGCCTGTTGCCCGTTCTAGAACTCCGCACACGCAAACTAACTGGTCCCCCACGCACCCATCATCACGGTCGGAAACGGAAACAATGATCTGATCTAGTAAAGGCGGGGATAGTTCGGTTTTCGGACGAGGCGAAGGTTCAGAAGGCAACGGCGGAGGAGGCGGAAGTCGCGCGACGACTTTGACGAAAGGGCCGATTAACTGTCACCTGCCCTCCCTCCCCCCAAAGATGCCTGACCGAGGACAAGGACGGGGACTGGCCTAATGTTCTTCCCGTTTGCACGGTTCCGATTGCTATAATTATCTTTGATTGGGGTAAACAGAAAAAGAAAAGCTTAGCTGACAGTTGTAGACGACAGAACGATGACGTTTGACGTGCTCCCCTCCCCAAATCAATCCTCGCAGCTGTCCACGAACGTTCACGTTCCGCGCTGTCACGAGCTCTTGGAGCCAGAGTCGGAGAAAACACACCACACGCCCCAACCGACACGCGCAGCAGTATTTTTCTTTTGGAAACGTAAATGCTAGGCTTGTTGCGTCCCCTCTTGCGGAAACTCCATTCGGACCGATTCTTGGATTGCTGCGATGGTGTAGATGCTGCCGTCTTTGAACGCAAAAGCCGACAACATCGGTGCACTCTGCAAGTGGTGCTGATGCCTCGTGGCCTTCTCGAAGTGAGTACAAGGCGGAGACCTTTCAGCGTAGAACTGGAAGCTTCCTCTCGTCACGGGTGCTCGCTCGGGCTACTGTAGGTCGCATTTCCAATCCGAGTCGTAAGGGCAGCTTTATGAACGTATTTCATTTTAATCTCCTTGGCTCTTCGCTTCCTCCGTTGGCCCAGAGAAGCGTCTCTTTGCGTCGTCTGTCCAATGCCCCTGGGCTTCTGTGGGCTTTGCCACACGGAGATTATTGAAGGACTCGTACTCGTTCCGTTCAGAGCAAGGGATGACGTTCCCTGACGGATGCGGTATACCACGTGTGGCGGCCTTCACGATAACACCTTTCGCAGATGGGCTGAACACCTGAGTATCTCAATGACTGTGGGCCTAAATTGGTCACGGATTTATAAACCTAGCCTATTAATACGACGGCGCGGACATGCTCGGTGACCTCTCTAGCCAGACCATAAGACTTCCTGTTCCACCTGTGACGATGAACCATTCGTCGACTAGCTGAGTACTGAAAGTCGTTGAACAAGCTCCAAAGACGCCTACGGTGTCTGCGCTGTCCTCAATGGGATCCTTCTCTCGAATCTATCTGATTCATCTATAATATAGTTTACGCACCCGTACATGCCTTATCTCACCCGAAGCACGGTCGTTCCACACATCTCAAATGGCGTCGTGCGTTGCAAGTTGATTGTTCTATTGTTCCGATCTTCATGCGTCCGAATTCCTCCCTACGTCAGTTTGGCCCGATCTCGACCACGGTCCACCGTTGTCCCCTATTTACCCACCACAGCCATCATCTCCTTCGGGTCAAGGTCAAAAACGGCTACACACTCACACTATTATCAGATAGCAGAGAGCATTATGCCGACCAATGACGATGCTTGGCCTGTTGGCCCGCTCACCATTTCTGATCGCAACCGCGACAGACGCGGGCCGTTCAGTTCGAGGATCGCTACCGAGGGCCGTACGACAAACTCCTGAACTACTGTTTCGAGGCTTCGAGAGCGGTATGAACTTCTACATCGCTCCAGAGCCCATTCTACAGCAGCAGCCGCGAATACGTCGATTTGGTCGCCTTGGCCGTATACGACAGATATGACCAGCCCGTGTTTCCTCGAGGTGAAGAAGGACCGCTGGGCCCACAAAGCCCAATCGCGTTTTCACGCCGCTCTTTTCCATACGATTGTCCTATGACTCGTCTTTGGGGGCTTAGTACTCTCGGTACGGGTCTACTGTGGTGATAAGACAACATCTGCCGTAACCCCCGCGTCCATACCACGCCTAGGGCCTTCGCTGGGTCCTTTTGCAGATCTTCTGAATGGGGCGTGGAACTTGGACATTCTACCGCAGGAAGGATCTGGGAAGACGAAGGAAATTGTAACTGATATTATGGTTTAGACCGGGAACGCGCACGCGTGATGTTCGGGTATCATTCTAATAATGTATCTAGGCCTAGGCTGTCCGAGTTTATCACGACCTAAGGTTTGATCGAGGCGTCCAACTCGCCAGCCGTCGCGACGACCTCTACGCTCTTCCGGTATAGCTCGAGTTCTTCTATTACGTTCATTAGCGCGTTGACCTCCCAGCGCCCGTATACGAAACCGACATATAGCATGGTTGTGCCTAGCCAAGTGGCAGCTGCGCCTCCTAATACAACAAATGGCGTCGCCGCCGGTGGGAATCGACTAGTCGTCGTTACCAAAAAGATCAGGGTCCCAACACAGAGTCCAAAGAGGAATAAGTGGCGCTTCGCACGTGTGCGAGAATAGTGGCAACATGTTGTAAGAGCCCCCAGAACGGCGTTTGCGTCGGCCGCCGCAAGGCGTGCCGCGACCTGGACAGGGGCTGGCGCCGAGAGTGCAGAGATAGTGGGTAATGTCTGTTTCTGTGCCGTGCGAAGTTTGTTATCGTCCATCGTCGAGCCGCGGACATCCTCAGGGTACTCGATCCGCAACGTGGCTGCAACGCCGAAATGGTCTGAGTACGAGAATGGTAACCCTGGGATTGGGCTGGTGAGGAGGACACGTGCGCTATCCGCGACGAGTCTGGGCAACGGAGCAGCTGGAGCCAGCGGGGGTGCGAGGTCGCGGAAAAAGATGTAATCGAGGCGCTTTCCCTGCAATGCGCGTGCGTGGACGTCGAGGTATTTGCCAGCGGAGTAGGTGTTCAGCGGTGAGTCGGCTGTGACACCAAACATCTCGACGGCCTGAGAAGGAGACGGCATGGAAGTTGATGCGACGAGGGTAGGAGAAGGTGGGGTGTGTGTTACTTCCCAAGCGTCGGACAAGGAAGAGTGGTCGCGGATGACGGTCATTGGTAGTGTCGTCGGCATGCTGTTGAAATCCCCGGCCTAATGCGGTCATGAGAATACCCAGTCGTGGAGATTAGAGGCGCTTACAGCTATCACATAGCGACCGAGCTCAGCGGCCTGCTTCGCGAGTTTGGCAAATTCCCATGCATTCACCAATCTGTGGGCACGGTGATGTTCAGGGCCCCCTTCGCCCCCTTTGGCAAAGAGCTTATTGTCATTTCAGTTACACGGGCGCTGTATGAGGTTCTGCGTACTCACATGGGTATTAAATACCTGAACTTGACCGAGAGTTGGGTGCGTTAGAAGGACACTTGCGGCCGCCTTGCCAACGAACCAGTCCCCAGCGAGAACGTCAAGAGGAGAACCGTTCAAAGAGTAGGGATGTATGGTCGCAGCCACTATTGGAAATCTCGAGAATATTGCTAAACCTGCACCGAGGGCACCGCTACGACCTAAACTGTAAGAGGTGTAGTCCGAAGGATGTGGTCATGTGGTCATGCACCTGTGAAAGAATTTTGAAAAAGGTAGAGAACTCGCAAGGCGAGACCGAACAATATCGTAGTCCGCGTATACCCAGAGCTCTTGGAGAGCTATGATGTCAAAGTGGGAGTTCTCGAGGTATTGGGTGATGGCCTGTATGCGCTCGGACCTATGCCTTGAAACATATTTGAGACCCCTGGGTCGCGGTCAGAGCTGTGTAGCACTTTGGGGGTAAGGTATACTTGCCAACAGTTAAGAGTAAAGATGTTAAGGTGTGTTTCGTCGGAGGACATGTCTAGCGAGGGGTGAATCTGGAGTTTGAGTTTGGAGCTGAGAGCAATGAGAGACGGAGGCATATGAGAGGCCAAGGCAGGTACTTGTCACGTGACCACGTGCCACTCAGCAGTGTATGGTTTCGACCGTGACTCACGACTCACCTTGCCTTTCACTCTCCATATGCCATGGCCAATCTCACAAAAGAAGAGTAAGATTACTTTGCGCATCCATCAAAATGGCTGAAACGAGGCATCCTTCAGCATCGAGATCGCGACGCGTGCGGCGGACCACTTCACTCGTCTGTACTATTCTGCCTACGACTCCTCAACGCGCGTCGACGACTTGCCGAATTTTTATCGTCCCAACTCGGCCGTGAGCTGGAATGGGAATCCGTATGAAGGCTCGCAAGGCGTCCGCGAACTTATAGCGAAGATGCCAAAAACCCAGCACGAGGTGCAGTCCTTTGACTGTCACCCAATTCCAGGTAGGTGACGTCGTGTTACCAGTTTGATGCTTTGCTCACTGTTGAGACAGGCAGTCAACCTCCGTCTCTCCTGATCACTGTCTCCGGAAATGTGACACATGGTGGTGGTCCGGCTGCAAATCCTCCCACGACACTCAAGAAAAACATCGAGGGCCATCCTCGAGTGTTCAGCCAAACGTTTATGCTGGTCCCTGATAATACATCTCCACCCAAAGTCGGCGAAGTAGCTAAATACTACGTCATTGCCGACACGATGCGTTTTGTGGGTTGACGACCTGCATCCAAATACCCAAGAGGTTCGTTGGCTCATTCTTTCCCTTGTCTGCCTCATGCTCTGGGCTTGGGTAAACCTTATCTGATACAGTATCATGATGCACAGTGCCATTCTATCTTGCACCCAAAAAGGGCCATCACACGGAACCTTTTCATTCGCTCATGGAGTTATGGATCATTTCACCGTATCGACTTGCATCATTGCTGCGGAATATTTCCTCACATTTGCGGCTGCATGTGCGCACCTGCGTGCGCGAGCCTCGCAGTACCCAATCGATCCTTGGCCTTGGGTGCTCCACAATCAATACAAATTGTCGTAGGGGAAGTGTATATAGTATAGTCGCTTTCGTGATCGTCCGACTCTTTGGAAATAGATGATCATCCTTTATCGAAGAAATTACTACTTCTCTGTCATGCAATCCCGATCACGCTCGGACGTTTTTCAAAGCTAAACATTAACGCGATAATATACATCATGTCGGACTGCGTTGTATTACAAGGTCGCCACGGTGCGAATTGATGGGGCATGATCATGTGGCCGTGATTTTCTGAACACTAGTCTGATCCATAGAACGATAGGCGAAGTGAGAAGAAAGCCCTGTGAAAAGTATAGCGAGTTACGATGTGACTTTCAGTCCAATCACTGCATCCCGCCCCAGCACCTCCGTCCTGACGTATTTCGAACCCGGTACTTCTTCCAAGCCCCCATCATATCCCACACCATCACGGCCCACGAGTACCGGGGCTATGGTGACTATCATTGAATCGACGAGGTGCCTAGAGGCAAGAAATGACTGTATGACACGAGCACCACCTTCGACAATAATCGAGCGGATGCCTTTCTCGCGAAGCGTGCGCAGCACTGCTGGGAGGGAAAGATCGGAGGTTGTTGGGGGAATATCAGGATCTGCCGTGTGTTAGTGGTGTCGCAGACCGACAACGGGAGCGTAGACGGACGTATGCTTTCCGGCTCCACAAGGATTATGGTGACACCAGCATCCTGTAATACGTCACGACGGGCCTCCCATTGTTGCCGCTTTTCTCCGTCGTCTTCGTTTGCGAAGAACCCCTCGATCTTTGGCGGAGTTGCGGAGATGACCCACGGCGCAACACCTGCACCCTTCGCCGCATTGATAATGAGCTTACACGTGGGTGAAAGCCGAAGATGAGGGTCAATAATAAGAGGGCGCGGGTGGTGATAGTGCTGGAAATGCGTGTTCTGTGCAGGAAATGGGAGATGGCGGACTGCCAAAATGGATCATTAATTTGGTGGTCGTACAGCACCCGAAAAATGATGAGATATGCACCATTCAACTGGGGATTATCGTTCATGGCCGTGCCGATACCAATCATGATGCCATCGTGCATCGTCCGCATCCTATCTTGCGTGACATCGATATTGAGCGCCGAGGGTGTGCAGCAACATGGGCGGTAATTGCTCACCAGTGAGTCATCTTCATACTTTCCTCGCCGCTAAGGATCAGCTGTTTTCCACCTGCACCAGCAATTTTCGCATCGATCGACTGTGCAAATGTGAGAGTAACATAAGGACGTGAGCTGTCGGACGGCACGAGATCTGGAAGTGGCTCTGTTCCCGCCTTCATGCCTTCAGGTAGAGGACCAAGTATGGAAGCGAGAATTTCAGGAGGACCCGACATTGGCTAGATTGGCAACCCGTTAGTCACTGTAATACGAGCACTGGACTTTTGTGCAGGACCTGAGTCGTATTTTTTTCTGGTTTGTCTACATAATGATTTCGCGTGCGAGTAGTACGTCGACACGTGATCCAAGCGGACTCTTAAATGGAAGCTTAAACAATCAACGCGTCGCGACTTGCGTCAAACTCACACTTCTCTTTCATACCACCATCACCCACACGTCACTTCAAGTCCTAACTTCCCAACTTCCCATCTCAATCAAATATGTCTGGACGCGGCAAAGGCGGAAAAGTGGGTATACTTCCACATTAGCACACGGAGCAACTACCTGCTCTGCCAGCTTATCATTCATTATCCACGTTACTGACCAGATCGCCGCTGTAGGGTTTGGGCAAGGGCGGTGCTAAGCGCCACCGTAAGATTCTCCGTGACAATATTCAAGGTATCACTAAGCCTGTGAGTCACGTCGAGTCGTTATTATTCTTCTATCCCTAATATTGCCACGCCACAGGCTATTCGCCGTCTCGCTCGTCGTGGCGGTGTGAAACGTATCTCTGGTCTCATCTATGAGGAGACCCGTGGCGTTCTCAAGATTTTCCTGGAGAACGTTATCCGTGACTCCGTCACATACACTGAGCATGCGAAGCGGTAAGCCCCCCACTGTATTATCCTCATGTCCCGTCGCTAACATTTGTGTAATAGCAAAACTGTCACTGCGCTCGATGTTGTCTATGCTCTCAAGCGTTCAGGTCGTACACTGTACGGCTTCGGTGCTTAGATGGATTTATTGCCCATGACCGGACCCTGGGCTCTACTCTTGTATCATTTTTGTTTCTTATGTTCAGTATCTTGATAATGATATGAGTGCGGTTGTTAGCACTGCTGTATATGTCGTTCTGCAGAGATAAACAGTATTCCTATGACATGCATGTGAAGCGAGGGTTGAGCGCTGAGGATTGAAGTGTTGACTTTATTTCTTGAATGTCGAGTGGGTCCAATCTCTCGTATTTATGCAAAGGACTGGTTACGTTTCGTATGCGTTCACCCTTGGTTAATTGTGAAGCCCTACGGACCTTCTAAGGACTGAGGCTAAATGTGACGCCACTTCCCCACACAGCGGAATTAGTAATGGTACTTGTGGCGATGTCCCTCATTACGCTGTAGCCCTGCAGGGACTCCATTGACACCGACAACACACGCACTCTTAGGCAGCTCCACGCCCCTCGGGCTATTGCGGGCATTCAATCCTACCCCTCGACGATACAAGAGCTCCGAGGGAGGACGTAGACAGACGCGCGCGCGCGCGCCAACTTAACCCACAAGGGCCACAGCCCAGGCGCACTGTCACCATGCGCAAAGGGGTCATTTGAGTGGTGTACTGTAGCAGCCCTGAACGTATGTTGCCTAGCGCCTCCAGGGATTCATTTCTTGTCGCGGCCCGACGCACTGTACGGGCTTCGCGGAGCTGGCGGGCGCCACATCGGCGGTGTTCGGCGTCATGCGGTTTTGTTGTGGTCCAAACGCCCTCCAGTTGTTTGAATACCGCACAGTTATTGCTGTATGGAACGTATTCGTGGGGACGGAGCCTTTTTGAGAGTAGATGTGATCTCTCGCCCTGAATTCCGTCGTACTGCTGCGTTGACGAGCTGGCACGATGGGCAGTATATGGTATCGCCTCATATATTGTTGTTTCGAGAGACCTGCAGAAATGTACTCGACATTCATGCTGATGGCTCGTGACTGCGACGAGAAGGGCATCTGTAGGTGAGCTGCCGAGCGAATCGAAAGGTGCGTCCGTGCGCGAGATCACAACAGTAACACGTCGCCTATCTGGAGGGAAACCATAAACGGAGGCGAAAGCATAGGATATCATAGGCAATTCTTACCTACTTCGTTACGGTACATATCCATCGTCGCCCTCCTCGCCGGCGTACCTCAAGTTCTACCTGTGGCTTCGAACCCGGTGGTCCCGCCAATGCCATCTTGAGTTTGAAACGTAGAGAATCTGGATCCTACAGATGAATGGAGACTTAGGACGAACGTTTCTGATACGTGGCCGGGGAAAATCGGAAGGAGGAAGGGGGAAAACAGGCGCACGCGCACCATCCGTGCTAGAGGGGAACAATGGTGCTGTGAATGCAGAACGACCGTGGGCCGGAGGGGACTGCCAATGGACCCGAGAGCATCTTCAGCAGAGGGAGCCCGAGGTAGATGCTACTCCCCCTCAGCACCAAGATCACCGAAAAGTTAGAAAGAGGGACATGGATCAGTGTAGATGCAGCTCGTCACCTAGACCACAGCGTGATGAGTGCTGCGCAGGTGAGAGTGGGGGGAGAAGGGCACGCACTGTGCAAAGGTGCGCCAAGCGGGGCGCTCAGCCAGTTCTCCCTAGTCAAGTGGTTGATCCTCCCACGGCTTGTTCCAGTATGGGGGTTGTATGAAGATCGCCGTCATGCGATCATCAATCAACTGAGCGTCAGGTGTGTATGGTCCGCCCATCTCACAGGATGCGGTGGAAATGGGCGCATGAACGGGAGGGGTTCCCCATCCGCCGTGTTGATGTAGGAGGTAGAGGAGGGGGGGGGGAACCTTGAAGCAGAGAACAATAGACCATTCCGTTTGTCATTTTTTTCCCCAAGATCGGGCGCGAAAGTGAGAGGTGACAAACAGCCTTTCGCCGAAATGTCCAATTGGACCCCGTGTGCACGTCGGCCAGAGTTCAATCAGGCGCCTGTCCCACCGATCGCAATCAGATTTGCGCAAAGAGTAAGGGAAGAGGGGGTGGTGAAAGAACATTGACACCGAGTCGTTACGCCAGGGGTGCCAAGGGCCGAGGTTTCGGACAGGTGGGCCCGTGAGGACGAAGTGCGGCGAGAGGGTGGCCCCGTTATTTCGATTTTTTGCTTTTTTCACCTACAAGTACGAAAATACCACCGGGCGCAGAAATCTGGAACCAGAACTGGGACTGGACGTGGGTCGTGGGTCCGAGTCGAGTGACCAAAGTGAAGCCGTAAGAAGAATGAAGAGATTTAAATCTTAGATGGCCAGGCCCCAGCCTCCGAGGTGTCGTTATTATTCCTTTTATTTTTCCAGAGCAGGATTCCATCCCTTCTTCCTAAAAGTCCAAAAAAAGATCGCCGTGACAGTGGACAGCCTGGACTGGGCCGTTCGCAGTAAGCCTGGGGTGACTCCATGCAAGATTACGACCCTCGACTCCACTCTTCGAGTTATTCCGAGCATAGTGTGATCTAGATTGTTCGTATGAATGTGTTCACCGGCGTGTTTCTGTCTACCATTGCCATCGCTGCAAATGACAGGTGCATACCCGTCTGGGCGGTGATATCCTGTTCGGGGTCGTGTGGTGCGGGTGGTGGTCGTAACCTGCATCTAAAAATGATGATAAAGGATCATCAATCAATTGGAGACTGATCCCAGTACGGTTACCCGTTATCTCACCTGGACCCTTTACTTTACCTTGCTTGACAGGTCCGGACCGCTGTTCGAGTCCCGTCCGGACATTGACGGAATGGTGTTGTCCTGGCGCAACTTGCACGACAAAGAAAATAAAGAAGCTGGAGAAACTGACGGGCCTATTCAATTCAGGTTATCGCATGGCACCTTCGCCGTACCTCGGTATTCCCACGTCATTGAGTGGGCTTCATGAAAAATGCCTTGGCGAATTAAGATTGTCGCCCATGGGAATCGACGGTGACTTGGATATAGAGATGGTGATGGTGGTGGTGGTGGTGGTGGTGTAGGTGGGTGGATGTGGATGGCCGTCACGAGTAAAGTTCGAGCGCGAGCCCAAGTCCGAGCAGTCGTCCGCCGAGCGCGAGTGGCGAGTCGAGTCACGGCGTTGCCAGCTGTTGCATTCCACAGTGGCATCACCATTGCAAAGTGTCCAATCCGAAACTTAATGCATATGCATGATGCCTATCCAATGGAACTTTATTGACTGGAACCCTGCGGCGGCGTGTCACTTTTGTGCTCCTGCTGGCGCCTCGCTGCCACGGCGATCATGCGGGTGTCGTTAACTGTCGTAATATGATGTTCCTGCTTAAGTTCCGTCTGCCCCGTCGAACGTTGCTTGTAGGGGAAGTTGCTTCTAGACCCAAACAAGACCGTGTTTTTTCCCGCATGATGATCTACCGTCCTTGTCCTTTCCCTTTTCCACCACGGACCGCGCCGTCGATGGCCCCGAGAGGCGATCGAATGACGAGCCGGAGGAGGACGCGTTGCGAGATTGACGATGTGTGCAAGTACAAGGTTGCGTTCTGTTGTTCCCTTTTTCCCCTCGCTCCCCATCCATCCAGTAGAGTCAATTGCAAAATGACGGGCACGACCCAAAAATGATTTCGTAGGAATAACCCATACACACACGACGCACGCCGCACGCTCGGGGATATTAGTGACTATGATCTCGACTTCTCTCGCGTCCTCTTCTATGCTTCACGACCATTCATCACGACATCTCATCGATCCCCCCTTCCTTTCCCAGGCGTTTCGGGCTTCCAGGTCCCAGGTTTCACCCTTCGACGTAACTGCCGTCGCCCCGTGTCGACCTACGATAGAGCGTCCGACTCGAGGGAAATTACTCACGGTTATATCGCCTTGAAACCCGTTTTTCCAGTTCAAGATAAGCTCTCCCTTTTATGCCCCGCACCGTTTCATCCACGTTTTGTAAAAACGAACCCATCCTCCAAAACCCCAACCTTTCATTCCACGTCGACACGACACCCATTCAACTCATCGTGACATCGGCGCAATCTCGCAATCGAGTTAGCTGTAACCTAACCCAACCCCCCCCCCCCAATCAACAACAATGCACGGAGCCTTTTGATCTCTCTCGTACGGCGAACCCTACTTGTCGCTCTAGTACATGTCCGCCTCCGCTTCGCGAGGTTCGTAATCACTGTCAATTCGTTACCAAATACCCACGCGCACTCCGCCACGACTTGCCCCCACGCGCGCAGCAACCCCAGCCACCCGTTAACGCCGGAGGTTTATCGCGGCCGCGGCCGCGCTCCGTAAGACCCTGCAGACGGTAGACGGTTTGTTCTCTGCTCGTATCCCTGGCCCTTTTTCCCTTTCACGTTATATTGTTACTCACCCCACCTCTGGCGCGAAGCTTACTTGGTGACGTTTGCTGTTGATCGCCGTCTTCGTCTCCCGGTCCGAAGCAACAATACCCACCCTTCCCCCCGTCATCGCCCATCATTCATTTCCCTCATTCATTCCATTCCTCCGTCGGCCCCATCCACTATCACCAATGCCGATGGTATGGTCGTGCCGTGATGGAAGGGGAAAGAGGGGGAGGGAAAAAGAGGGGGCGCCGTGTATTAGTACAATTATGTGTAACACAAACAACGTGCGCCGCGGATCGGACGGGGTGGGCACCATTTTTTTGAGAATCGCACACACATTATGATCGAGTTAGCTCGCGGGTTAGCACATAACTAGTATTTGATGGGTGGGTAGAAGGGTGATGATGGGGCTCGTCATGGGAAGTTTGTTCGTTTTGTGACGCTCTGACACGCGCGGGGACGAAAATCCGAAATCTATTTTATCATTTTGTTGTTGTGGCGGCATGATAGAGAACAATATATATACGCGCTGAGCGTAACGTGCTAACGCCGTGTTTGGTGTTTGACTGCGCGTACCCGCAAATGGTCACGGCCTTTTCGCCCAGTGGAGCTTGCCTAACCGAGTCAAGGGAACCCGCAAACTCGCGCTTCGTTCGTCTCCACGCTATCCGAAGTTTCGTTTACTTCTCATCTTTTTTTTTTGATGATGATGATGATGGCTGGTTGTCGTGTTTGAATTATGTGTCTCTATCTACAGGTATGGCAGTCTCCGCGTTCTGCTAGAGAAGAGTTCTACGGGATACATAACGGAGGGGTGTGCTTGTGCGTGTGACAGTATAAATGCGTATATGGATATGGATATCGTAGCGCGTGGAAGAAAGATGAGCAAACGCAGAGTCGGAGGTTGGATCGGGAGAATAATACATAATAACGAAAATCCTTTCGTTGCGGCGTTGCCGCTAATGGGAACGGGTCCAATGCGTAGCGTAGATGGGTGTCAGCAGAAGCACGTATGTATACTTACAATTGAGACGGCGACGCAA
>Ga0307509_10008163_pt1 | contig 13419 bp, 11 predicted proteins | sample 10_EM_MG_FD_202245 | JGI IMG/M metagenome (GOLD analysis project Ga0307509, IMG submission 202245) | Populus trichocarpa ectomycorrhiza microbial communities from riparian zone in the Pacific Northwest, United States - 10_EM | ecosystem: Host-associated > Plants > Roots > Unclassified | place...
CCTTGAGTGCTTGTATTGTATTTATATCTGGTTCACTGAGATTTGGGGTTAATGGCTAGCGTGTCAAGATCCCTTTATGAGGTTTTATCGGGTGTAATCCTGACAGTTGTGGTAGGATCCGACTCGGATCACAGGGCCTGGATTCAAGCATGGTCTAGCACACCACGATTACCGCACGGAACATTTTTCTTTTTTTTGCATTCTCTTTCTAGGTATATGTTAAAGATGTAGTAAATATGTGATTGAAAAGGTTTTCTCAAGTATGAACATATTTTGCCGTTCCTTCGTTCCAAATCGTTCCTCTTCTCGTGCCTCTCAAGATTTCGTCGTAAGAATATCAACGTTAGATCGCCACATTAAAGCAGGAACAAGAAAAAAGTGCCTGGCAGCTTTGTCTGCGGCTTTGAGATTTGAAAGATCCAAGGGAAAAAGTATATTCGAAGTCTCCAAACGGTTAGACAAGACCCGTCAGATTGGGGTAATAAAGGCAAAGTATTCGCTTTCTATCAGTGCGTAGCCGTCAAAACCTTCCATCATACTCTTCGGTAATGGAAGCCAGAAAGTTGATGAGCTGAGGTACGCAGCGTTCCCAACGGGGTAGGATGGTTTTAGGGGGGTTTTTTGCTCATTAGCACACAAATCGGGGCGATCAGGGAAGTGATCAGCGACATACCGTTTGATGTCGTTTGTCCCCTAGTTTTCTGCCAGGTTCTGTTTTCAATCGGTCGCGAATATTGAGTAACTTGTCGTGAAAGTGTTGTATCGCGGTGTTCGAATGTTGGGGATCCTCGGCGGGCGTGTGCAGGGGCCTTGACGAAGTGGACACATGAATTTCGGAGGTAGTAGAAATCGATAGTGATCTGACCTGTTTGTTGCGGTGCTGTAAGCAGCGCATCTCATGACTCCTAAGGAATTTTAGAACGGGGGGACTGGTAAGCAAGCTAAAAGCGAAGTTTAAAGTTAAAGGTAAAATTTGCACCAAATGCGCCTATGGCATCGAGCCTATCGGCGTCCTGAACGCAGTGCAGTTCGAGACACTGGTCATGCCAATCTGTCCATTTCCCGGCTTCTCTGAGTTTTTTCTCGGTACTCCAGGATACATTATCGATGACGCGAGCGATCACAAGACCTCGTCCATCTGCAATGAGGTCGATTCCATGGGTCTCGGCCATGGATTTAAAAAAAGGAAGGAAGAAGGCATAAGGATTTGCAGCCACCGAGGGGGCCACATACTTTTTGTCGAGCACATCATGCAGCAGCGCCGCTACGGGACAGGTGTCAAAAATAACTCCAGTCACGATATAAGAGGGTTAGAAAGCATCGGACCTAGCTCAACAGTTAAGAGATCTGGGGTTGGTGAAAGACTTTGCGCCAGGGCAAGTGCTGTTCTTCGGACGCGCTGGACTGCATTAAAAATTAGGTTCGTCTGTTCTCGATCCCGAGCAACTCCGTTTACTCACCGTGATATTTGTCATGTGAGGGATCATACCTCGCCATAGTCTCGACCATAATCTTTTCTGCTTCGTCCGCTATAGCCTTTTCCTGGATACTGGGGTACATGATGGAAGTAGAAAGTCAACACGATGCCCATTTAGTGCATACCTACACGACGCGACGCGTAATGATCCCCGTGACGCGAGGTTGATCGTGATCGGAAAGAGTTACCACGCTAAGAACGCGTCGATTGTCAAGTTCAAACCCTGACTCCCATGTCGCCCCGTCCCTCTTTTCTGCTCCTGGTCGTCGCTCTTTTATCACTCCTGTGGCTGGGGTCATATGCTGCTAGTCAAGAGTCGACACGCGTGCCCGAAATCCTGTCCGTCTTCGTGAGTTCCATTTAGCCGTTCTGTAGCCGGAGGAAACGGAGGTCTGAACCCCGGTCATTTCTTCCTCTAGGAGGATGATATTCACCGATGTGAACCCATTCGGAAACTCAGCGTGCTCAAGGAGACACTAGAGGCGGAAGAGTCCCCTATCTTGCGTACTATTTTCTCCTGGTTGTTTCCCTTTGGACCAGCCTGGAACTCGATTCTGGGCACATTTTACATTAGCTCGTGGGTATTATGTTCTGCCTCTGCTGCATACTCCGAGTCCGGGCTGATGATTGTAGAGTTCCCAACTTTATCCTTGCGTTTATCCCTGCCGAAATACATGCCAATACGCTTAACACTATGACAGCGTTCGCGGTGAGAGTTCAGACCGTGTTATTACCTTCTGCTTATCTAATAAGAACTCTTCTGGGCATCCTTCATTCTTCATTCTTCTCCCAGACCGGTGGCCTGCTGTCCGACGTGTTTCTCCATCTAATTCCACACTCTTTCATGGGGGAGAGTACAAGCTCAGGTGTCCGTTTTGTGATGGTGGAAGAAAAGAGGAATATCCTTGTAGGGTAACTATCCGGTTGTATCATAAAAGTACCTAAAGTGCTAACAGTAGGTTCCCAACAAAACAGCCTTGGAATTTTTGTGGGATTTGCGACATTCTTTTTTATGGAAAAGACACTTCGCGTCCTCGGAAATGACGAAGAGACTCCTGGACATTCCCACTCACATTCCCACTCCCACACTGAGCCTCAATTAACCAGAGCTTCGGGAGTGGACACCCATTCCAAACAAGACGGATTTCGTAGCAGGAACACTGCGGAACGTGATGGGTCGCCTGCAGCACACGAGGAGACCAAAGCGACGAACGGTCCTTCCAAACTATCAGCATATCTTAATTTATTTGGAGACTTTGTACATAATATGTGAGCTTTACCCCTACCGTGCTTGTTTCTTACTTTATCTGATTTGCTTCTGTTCCTACCTAGCACAGACGGATTGGCGTAAGTACCTAAAGCCGCATAACATGCGGTACTTCTTGCTCACCCTCCTGGTTTGCCTTTCTGCACGTTCATCGCTTAACCCAGTATGGCAGCATCTTTCTATGCGTCTCCACTCATCGGCGCTACCACGACTTTGGCATGCTTCGCTCATGAGATCCCTCACGAAATTGCCGATTACTCTATCCTAATCCGGAGCGGCTTCACTAAAAGGCAGGCAATGCAATCACAATTCTTGACCGCGATTGGCGCATTTGTGAGTTCACGTTCGTTGATTTAACCTTCCAGTTGGTGTTCGCAATGCTTTTTGGGGTTGACATATGTTGGCAGGTCGGGTAAGTCGCGTGCAATCAGGGTGTGGTCAATGGACTTATATGTCCATTTCGCTTTAAAAAATCAGCACTTTCATCGGAATCGCGGTCCACAACGCGACCGCCACTAATGCAGTGTTTGAATTGGCCGACCTCGCAGGAGGTGTCCGACGGGACGCCACCGGCTTGCTCGGCACTACTCTTCAATTATCCGATCTTGTGAGTCAATATTCCTCATTGTAGGAGCAATAATGTGGTCACGCTACACGATGCTGATCTGCCACTCTTTCTCAGGTCATTCCCTTCGTTGCTGGTGGATTCCTATATATCGGAGCTGTCGCCGTGTTACCAACGTGAGTTTTTCTAGCGATGTCATTGGTGCATGGGCATGCTTTGTACCCTGGTTTATGGGGGTCACTCAATAGTGCTCATGTTCCGTGTTCTTATCTTTGTTTAACTTGGTGACATGCCGGCGGAATGTATAACCCTCTTCTCGCCGGCGCTTTATTGGCGCTTTGCATGGTCGATTTCTCGAAACTAATATCTACCATGTGCAGGCTACTAGCAGAGAGCAAGAGCGCGAAACAGGCGATCCGCGAGGCAAGTACCTGAACCGTCAGGGGCAGATCGAACCAAATCCAGTTATTGCTCCAAGCTAATTTTTCGTTTGACAGTTCGCTGCAATGGCCTTTGGGGTCGTGTGCATGTTCATGGTCGCGTGAGTTGTGCCAATTCTCTGAAAGATGACAGGTATTTGACTGCGGGAACTATTGGCTGCAGATGGAACGAGTGAATTGAGGTGTGCCGGAAGGATGGCGGCAATGTGGGCCAATTTAGGGCCCGATGCCGGGCGCTTTTGTAGTTTGTAGTGAGGGAATAGATGATGTGGTGTTTGAACCGGTGATGCTGATGCCGGCGCCGGAGCCGGAGCCGAAGAACGTGCGTGAAGATGCAAAATTGGTGGCGGCAAGTCTTGATTCGGACCAACGTAATTTTGAGCTGATGGGGCAGTTGTGTGTCTGAGAGTTTCTTATAATCCTCTACTCTCTTCTATTAATATCAAGCTCGTCTTCCTCCTAGCACCCAGGACACACAATCCCTGCCCAAGTTTGTGCCAACGCCCTCTTATTCAACTCTTTCTGACACCCAGCTCCAGTATTTAGACTTTACCATCCCGTTCAGCGGCCTAATATCATCCTCACCACATCACTCGCCCTAAACGTCATCCGACACTCGGGTTCATCATCGTTAGACGCCCTTCGACCACTCCTTCAGCGAATCAATAATTCCTGAACGCTACGCCACCTCACAGTCGTTCTTTGTTTTACCTTCGCCGCACCCACTTTAACGTCTGATATTCTTGGCATGGGCACCAAGGGTCGTGCTGTACCGCGTGTCGTGTGTTGTGCCATCCCTATTGCGCGAGCTGCTGGCAAAATCCTTGTCATCACAAGTCGGAAACGCCCGAACTTCTGGGTTTGTAAGTGTCGCTCAATTTTTTTTTTCTATCCTCTTCTGGGCGGGCCTAGGTGCTTCTGAACTTAGGTCTGCTCGTCCTCCGTTGTGGTCACGACTTCTGACAATTTCCTCTTTGTTTGTCTCAAACAGTACCGAAAGGTGGTTGGGAACCGTCAGATGTGCAGCTAGAGGCTGCTGCCTCGCGAGAGGCTTTGGAAGAAGGTCCTACCCTTTGTTCCTCTTCATCTCCTCGCCTCCTGATTCTCGTCTCCTCCTTTTCCATTCCCTGCCCCTTTCCATTCTCGATTCAATAGCGGGCGTACGTGGTACTATTACACGATATGTCACCACAATACCGACTCCGTCAACCACATATCATTTTTATGAACTCGATGTTGCAACGCTAGACCAAGACTGGCTGGAACGCCATGAACGACGACGGGAATGGGTAGATTACGCCGAGGCTGTCCGACGCCTAGAATGGAAAGCAGAACTTGCCCAAGGCCTTCGGTCGTCGTCCCTCGGGCCTCGCAAATAAGAGCCTCGAAACGAAACGAAAGAAGGCCACCCTATTTTCGCTACTTAATAACTGTTTTATATTTAGCAGCTGTTCTGGCGCTTCGAGGACTGTTCGACCACCCCAACCCAAAGGAAGTGCAACACGATTACCACGGACATCATCCGTCGTTCCGATCATCTCTGCCATGTCATTTAGAATCCTTTGGCATTTTTACACAAATCCCGTACGCGCATTATACTTTACAACTCGTTATATTTATCATGCATACCCCTCGTCCCCCCCCCAATCACAACACGAATCCCACATCATCTCATACATACATCCATACTTTTTCGCCGTATTTCTTCTACAATTGTCTACCACTTTTTCTCTCGAAGCGTAAAGTTTACCAGTATCTGACGTCACCATCCTTTGAACGCGCGTTTTGCCAGCTCACATCCCTTTGCATCGCACATCGCACCCGTCATGTTATGCATTCCATCGTTTGTTAAAATAATTGCTCTCCTTGTTTTGCAAAATACGTTTTCACAATATTTGTAGACTTTGCTATCTACAGGCTTTGCCTCGCCTCGCCTAGTGGTAACTCGATATTGACGTCATGTGTAGGTACACATATATATCACGTGGATTTATTGCGTCATTTGTACAGCCACCGTGGCGTCTAGACCTTAAGACAAATAAAAACTGTGGGCCATAGACTCGGAACGCGTCCACAAGTTTTCATGACGTTTTCTTTTCCTAGCCCCGTCGTCCTCGTGCATCAAGGAAAATAATGGCCGCCGACAGGACTGTCAAACTATCTAGCATAGGCTATATTGAAGTCATTGTTTTATACCCCTTTCTCGCTTTCCGTTTACCCCTGAGTAAGGGCGTTAAAAAATTCACTTCTTGAATTAATCCTCTTTCTCTCTAGGTAGGGGTCCTTGAGGCTCGGACGAGACTTGGATGTATAATTTGTATTGCTCTATCAAGGACTCTCCTCGCTGCTCGCCTCCGCCTCCTTGCCCAAACCTCAGGTGCGCTTGGCTTATCTTGCAAGAAAGTCTGGATTCTAGGTCCTTCCCCGTTACCTAAAGACTGTCGTTACCTTCCTTCAAGTTGCAGGATAGTGCAGACCGCTGTTAGATTATGAATATGCACCCTGGCTCCTGGCGCACATGCTTGAGCGTTCAAACGTTCATCGTCCGTGACCCTCCACGACCGATATTATCTAGTTTGAGGGCTTCTACCCAGTTCGGATTCTGACGACGCAGGGGAATTCATAAGGACTTCATTGGGCCTGGTTTCATCATACACCTCGAACGGATCCCTGCGCGTATATTATGAATTGCTGAGGAGCGCTAAGCCTGAGGGACTGGGGCTCATTTATCTCAGCGAACTGGCTGTTTCTCTACTGCAATGACGACAAATTCCTATTCACCCACCTGATCGGAATGCAGTGCTGCGCGATTTATTGCCTGTTGCCCTGAGCCTCGGATTCCAAAGAATTATCCTTTGGTAGGCGAGATCAACCGCGCGGTTCAAGCACACTTAGACGATTTTTGGCCCGAGAGCCGGTCCTTACCTACGTGATATGGGTATGGGTTTATTGGCGGTATATTTTTTAATCCGTGCGAATGTAAAAACAGACATTGAACACAGCCCCTTTTTATTAGAAGACATTCACCGGATGCATTTGGTTTTTTTTGCCTAATGTTCATCGAAATTATTTATCCACTTCCTCACCACCAGAAAACCAGAAACTGTCGAAGGGGAACCACCTTGTGGTGTGCTTTAGCCCTACCAAGACTCCAACTTTCTAAAACTCAATCATGGTTCTAAAGGGGCTTTTAAAGGGCCTATATATGGTGTCGGGGATGTCCTTGTTTCAGTGTCGGGATTTTGCATATCGATGTCATGAAACAACAAAACGTATGCCTTAGCCGCTTAGCGCAAGGCTGTACCTTCTCGCCTGATCTTTCCGGTACCCAACTCTTCACTTCCCCTTGGGGACACTTATCCTCGATCGAGACTTCGAGCAGAGCAGTTCCCCGAGATTTTGCTCGTGCTCGAGGTGAGGAAATTCCAACTCAATACATTCATTTCGGGGAAGTAGCATTTGGTCGTCCTCTTTCTAGTCTTTGGTCAGCGGTGAGGTCCAAATACTGGGGACATAACTGCGCGGACCATCACATGTACAACGGCGACTTGTTAATTCCAGATAGTTCAGCCGTGAGGTTGCAATTACAACAACCCAACTTGTCTGAAGAGACTTCGATACACCTTGTTCACCAGGGTCGCACGCCAACTGCTCACCTCGCCGTTCGGTAATCTCAACTACCTGTCAATGAGCCTCACAAACGCCTCTGGTCTTCGGAATCAAAGATTGAATATGGACCTCGATTACCCCTGTACATGTAGTTACCCGGATTATTTTCCGGGTTTCAACTTGAAGTCCTCAGCTCCAGTCGTTTGTTACGGTTGACATATTAATAGGCGGAAACAAATTCCTTGAGACTGTCCTTGAGCCCGAGATACTGGCTCCTGTTGTGAACGGCGAGCCGGAAATCGACCACGCCCACTACAGTCTATTCGTTTTCACAGTGATGTTGCCGGGAATTCAAGGACAAATAAAATTTCTAGGGAAACATCACCGACCTCACCATGCCCGAGATCTAGTGTTTAATTGTCAGGTCACCTATTTACATTAACAAGTGAGTTAATACTTTTGTGTGGGTGATTCTGTACTGCGAGGCTCTGCCCGACACGAGGCTCCAGAGACAGGCTTGAAGGCGGATCTAGCAATAGGGCTGGGGGCAAAAGCTAGTCATAGGACTCGAGCCTCAAGGATCTTGTCAAATTCTTCTTGAACACCGCTGCTTCGTGACAAGTCGCGGACTTTGAAGACGACAGCCTTATAGCTCCAAGGTATCAGAAGCTGTATCTTCCAATTGTAGGGATATGGCGCGAGGTCCTTCGGCACGAAGAAAACGAGGTTTACGTACGAGGCAGGTCGCCGTCATTTGTAGTTCAACCACCGTCACTATCTAGTACTTATCCACATATGTTTTCACAAGTGGCTAAAGGACAGATATAAGCAAGCGTACATGTGATCACAGAACGTTATGCTCCGCGAGGGGCTCCGCATTCTGGAGACGACAGACGTTGTATTTGTGGCGCTGTAGTTTCTTGTTTTGTCATTAGCTCTGAATATGGACATGGTTACCATATACATACATCGAGACTCAAAATGCACCATCGCTCATACGAAGTTACTTGCGCACATATGATGAACAAATACGATTGTAAATCGCCGTCGCTACGATCCTGGAATCCGCGGTCTGTAGTGTTGGCAAACTACTGATTGTAGCTTAAACCCTGTTCAACCACATGTTCTCGAAAAATAAGTATGCCTACTTCTGTGATTGATGCTGTGTTGGATTTCGTTTGTGAATGCCGGCTAGGGCTGTCACCTTTTTCGATAGTTCTGCCTCGGTCGGATCTCTACTTGTTTCTCAGTAAAAGCCCGGCCTTGCTGCGAAAAGGAACTTGAAGTGATGGACAACCTGACACAAATGCAAGGGGAAACGTCGCGTCAAAAAACTTCTGAGCTGTCGTCCAGGTGTTCTACTTTTTAATTAAACATAAGAATCCTCTACGAATGAAGAACAAGGGTGTCCACCAACTCCCAGGCGCCCGGGGTATAAATTCTGCTGAAACTCGGCTCCGTTCGCCGAGCAGGGTTGAAGCCACCAATGGTGAATTGGGATAAATTTGGTTGTGGAGGGGTGAAGGAGTTCGGTTCCAAGAATAAGTCACAAGAACATGCAAGTCATTGCAAGGCATCGAAAGGCACGTACAAGTTTCCCAAACATCCCGGACTGCACCGACTGACCCCAGAAAAAAACACTTACAAACATCTGATCTAATTCCAGGTGCGCCGATGTCGACGAACAGACAAATGGAAGGTTCATGGTAACTGTCTCCGGGATATCCTCTTGAACATAATTTGTTACAGGTGTACACTCTTTTCCTACTTCCCTTTCATCCATTCGGTCTTTTTAGCACATATGGTGGGTTATTCCGGGTCCACGCCTTGGTCCACTCATGCGGGAGCATCCGAGAGGCTTTCATCGATGTCAGGATCCAAGCCATGTTGCGACTCCACGGAGAACCTCTGATATAAATAAAGTCTAACATGGACACTTGACTCTCGGGAAGGTCAGGATCCTATCTTGAACAAATGGGGTTGCCAGAAGGGATTCCAAGCGAAATCCCAATTGATTCCCGAATCTGTGGTAGCCGCCCGATCAATTGGGTTTGCCCTTGCTAGATGAGATTTGGGATCGACATCGTCCCCCTAATCTATGGTGAAGTTCTACTTTGTGAAAAACGACATATTAGATGCGAATCTACACCAACGGCCATGCTTTACCGATTGATTGGTGGACAGGTTCGTAGGCATGGACCCATATAATCGACCTTAACTAACAACCCTGTACGAGACCACCTCGTAAAGCTTAAAAGCTGAGGTCAGAGCGCTGCCTACACCTTCCAAGCTGTCGCTTTCAAAAGTCATTTCCTACAATGTCCTCCGGTGATCGGCAGCCAGGGCCTTCATCTTCTCGCGTCAAAGAGGAATATGGATTCATCATGTCCACCACAGTCGACGACCTTTCTTACACCCCTTCAGCAGAAGAGAGGTCACGGGATGCCGCACAATTTGTTGCCACCGGCAGAAAAAGTTGGAAGACCCTGAGGGGGGGAGGAGAGGCTGTCTGGCCGCCACACTTGTGAGTCACACTTTTATTCAAGGCCTGCAGGCGCGGTTCTCACCGACTTCTTAGGGAAGCAGCACTTCTCGAAGGTTGTCTAACTTGCCCAGGCTACCGTCCTCTCATTGACGTCCTTTTTCATAGCGTTGGAAAAATACCACCCCGAAACCGTGGGGTCCAAGTCTGATACGATTCTTGGACGCTTCCCCATGCGAAATCGCTTCATATCGGATTACATTTTTGAAGCGACAGGGAAGCGACGAACACCCAAGCAAGTCGGTAGTCGCCTTCAACAACTCCGGGATACCTGCAAGAAAGACAAAAGTGAGATGCCTGACTCACCTCTCACTTTTTGCAAAATTGACGTTATCCAGTTCTTCAACTCCTTTCCCATCGGAATACTCGAGATACTGGTTCAAGCTCTCAGTCCGAGCGCAGTGTCAGCACTTCAGCCTCCCCATCTCCCCCGCCTGACCACCTTCGCTCTGTCCCAACGAAACAAGACCAGACGTATGTCAAAGTTCTGCTGCAGGACGAATTATGGCCCGCACCCACACCAACTATACGACTCATCAATATGGATAGTAATTACCCGCAATCAATTCAGCTTTCTCCGACGTGCCCACCGAGTGGTACAATGTCGCAGAACAGATCGAGCCGTAATATCCTTCCTTACCTTTCCGGGGCAGTTGAACTGGCTTCCTCGTGTGCTCTGCTACCACAATCTACATTCGTTGTCTATGTCGAAGGATCAACCTCGTCTGTCCACTCGGAAGTGGCCCCTTTGAAGTGCCACTCGTCGCCGATGCAGCGATCTGGGTGGTTATATGGTTTCGACCTCGTCCCAACTTTTTGGCAGAATCTTTGTGCAAGTCGAGGTATCTTCCTTCTTCTGACTATCAAGTTGAATCTGAATCGCCAGCTGAGCAGATGTTACGCGGTACACCGTCGTTCAAACGCTAAAACCAATGCACTCCACTTCCTCGAACGAAGTCGATGGAGCCAATCGCAGTATATCTGTTGTTTACAAGTTCAAATCCGGGGACTCAAGCCTGCAGAGGTCGGCTAATACCCAACCACTGGATTTTCCCCTGTATCCTGGGTCACCACATGGTCAGGTAAGTCTGTATCCCTCTATTCTTTCCCCATTAGCTGAGCCATCCCAAATTCAAGGCAATTTCGATGGCATCGCCAAACCCTCCCGCTCCGCAAGGTTACCCACATTGGCAACCACCTGTACAACCCGATAATGCAGACGCCGGCTGGACGCAACTCGCCCCACGCTACCCGAATCGCTTCGACAACTCTTTGGCTTCGCAACCCGCAGCTTCCAACCATATGGTATCTTTTGGTGTTCCATATCCAAGCCATCGCCTACCCTCCATGTCGAAGGAAGCCACCCCTTCTGGACTATGTTCACATGCAGACGTCGGATCCTACTACAACATCAACCAAGGTCCGCCCTCACATTCATACGGGCCAGAACAAGCTCCCCACTCCCAACATTTTGGATACTCCTAGTCCTCTCTTTCGCTTTGGACGAGATTCAGTCATCACTCCACCTCTATTTCTCTTAAATTACTCAGTTACCCTCCATTGTCGACTAATTCATTTCATATATGTATTATAGTCCTTGCCTACAAGGGTATTTGTTAAATTGTTACGGTGGGAGAATTAAATGTATTTCTTGATTAATATTTGTATCATTTGATAACGACCAATTTTATGAGGTTTCTGCTCCTTCCCTCTCGACTTCCTTGCTCTCGGTAGATTTTGGAAATTGAGAGACTCGACTTCCTGACTCTTCAACTTGATCCGCGCGGTTTTTTTTATTAGCGATTTCCATGACATTGAATTTCTGCAATTTGTAGTAATCCTTGACGATTGAAACACCACAAACACTCTGGGAAATTTCGTCAGAACGTCCGACTTGGGAGAACGTCCGGAATTGATATCACCTTGAACACTTCAACCAGAATGAAAATCTGGGGATTTTGTAGATCGACGGTGTGGCCGTCCGGCACACACTGGGCGATGCTTTGAATCAAGAGGGGACGTGGAATTGTTGTATGATTCCGAACGCGCAATTCAATTTTGTACTGCAGCCGCAAGAGTTAGTGTATGACAAGCTACCTGGATAGACCTGAATATCCGACGTACTGTAAATAGGGTTTCAGGATGTTTATCGAAAAAAGATTTGAAGGTATCTTGACACAGGGCCTCAATTTCGGGTAGATTAGCCGTGCAGGTTCCGGAAACCGGGACGAGGCGATGGACATATCTGATGTAATTGATAAATTCGAATAAATGGTATACACAATGAAAACGATACCTTGTACGGGTGATGCCTGTATCTTCCACCATGCCGACGTACTTTACTACCAACTCCACAGGATCAACTGGTGGCTTACATGAGATAAAAATTGCTGTGCATTGTTTCAGACCCCTGATAGGAACGCGGGGGATGCCAACGACCCACCACATGGGGTATTTGTTTGACAATTGACTAAAGGAACAAAGATACAATCAACGTTATCCTTTGAAAGATAAGGCAAACCCTACCAAAACGGTGTTGGGGGTTTTCTGTACGGGAACGCTTCATAGCCGACACCTCATTTGCGACTTGTTGCTCCAAGCTAAGCCCCGCAACCTCGTCATCGTCTGATGCATCTCTCCCAACATCATCCTTCGGCCAGATTTCGGACGCGACCTGTTGAGATTCAAGTGGTGGAAAACCCGACATAGAAATGGCGACAGACTGATTCGAACAACTCATAGACCTCTCCAATTGTTTGCTTTTCCTTGCCTTTTATGCCTATAGATAGAAGGTTACAAAGGATTTTCCGATGAGGTATACCGACGCACAACTCACCCAAACCCCAGGGCCGTCTACGTGCCTCTTACCCCAGACGGGAGTTCCGTCCTTGGTTGGAATGTCAAGATTAGATTTTGATAAAGATATGGGGGTCTCACTGATCGATACTTCTTCTTCTTCCTGTTACTGTCTTCCCCCTCTGATTTCCTTTTGGATTCGGACATTTTGCGTCAACTGAAAGTAAGAGATGAAGGAAAGAAATTGAGACTCCGAAGCAGCAGCGTCATGTGATTGGAGGGCATCCTAAAAGGGAAGAGTTTTCCAACACGGGTTCAACAAGTTATGTTTTCCCACGGCCTGTGGTCACTGTTTAGTTTTGGTCATTGCTTGAGCCAGGGAATTGCCATCATATAAAACAAGAGATACAAGGCCCATTGGGGGATCTCTTTTCATAGATTTAGCTATTCCTGCCTGAATAATGACATCCAGATATTGGCTCTTGCACTTTCAAGTTCTAGATTGAGGATAATGAAATAAAGGCTTGCCATGTTCTGGATGATGGTAGCACTTCTCACTGGGGAGATATCTAATCAATCATCACTGGATCATCTCAGGTCATCAAATTGATCCAAATTTTCATTCCCCCCTCATGTCATGCCTCCAAAGTCTAGAAAAACATGATGGGGATTATAAAAGAAATACTATTAATTCTAAATTTCAAAATGTGAGCTTTCCATTGG
>Ga0307509_10008164_pt1 | contig 13418 bp, 14 predicted proteins | sample 10_EM_MG_FD_202245 | JGI IMG/M metagenome (GOLD analysis project Ga0307509, IMG submission 202245) | Populus trichocarpa ectomycorrhiza microbial communities from riparian zone in the Pacific Northwest, United States - 10_EM | ecosystem: Host-associated > Plants > Roots > Unclassified | place...
CGTCTTCTCAGTGCGCAAATGCAAGGGGGGTGATTCTCTGAACAAGTTCGCGATTGAGATCCGGGGCACGAGTTCATGCATGGAACGAGTCTAGCACGACATTCAAAGCTTTCTTAGAGCCGCAGACTGCGAGATAAGAATGCCGCCTGTGTACCAGGCGACTTAAAATGTTATCTAGTAGGAGTTCCAAACAAGTCCTACAGACCGCGGCAATTGGACTGTACAGCCCCAAAACGGCTTAGTTCAGAAGCACCTGTAAAGCCCTATCAAGGGCACTTCGAGTAGCAAGGTGTTCGAGTTATGTAAGATAAGTACAGTGCTTTGTAGAAGAAGTTCGCGGTAGGATAAGGCGAGTTTCTCTCTTGAAGCATCGCGTTTGAGACCTTTGCTCGGGAGCGGGGAAAGCGGACTCGGCCAAACAAGGTGCAACAATTACACCTTTTGAGGTCCTGAGAACCGCGTCACTCCTCCTTTCCAACCACCATGTCCGCTCTCTTCCAATGGTCCTTGTTGGCTGCATCGATAGCCTCCTCATTCTCAACCCCTCTCTCCACGAACCCTAATGTCGACATCCGCAACACTCCGCTCTCTATAGCGCCCCTTGTTGCCGTCGAACATCCCCACGGCAGCATCAATAACTCGTACATCGTCATGCTCAAGGACGACCTGCCCAGCGCACTCAAGGATAGTCATATGAACTTCCTGCAGCTCGCGCACTCGTCCGACCCTCTAGTAGATGACTTGTCTGGGGTGCAGCAGATCTACAATGGCCACATCACCGGTTATGCTGGTCGCTTCACAGAGCGTGTTGTTGAGCAGATAAGGAGAATGCCTGAAGTTTCCTATGTCGAGAAGGATCAAATTGTCAAGACCCAAGAAGTCCAGAGGTCTGCGCCCTGGGTAAGCCTGACTTTCCATATCTGCGCTATCTATCACCCGTTTCCGTCACATGGTCGACATAGCATCTGACTTGGCTTCATTTAGGGTTTGGCCCGCATCAGTCACCGCCCCAAGCTTACCTTCAGCACCTTCACAAAGTACGTCTACAATAAGGACGGGGGTGATGGCGTGGATGTTTATGTTGTCGATACTGGTATCAACATCGAACACGTCGAATTTGAAGGCCGTGCGTCATGGGGTAAGACCATTCCCGCCAACGATGTTGACGACGATGGCAATGGCCACGGTACCCACTGCGCTGGTACCATCGCTTCTCGCAAGTACGGCGTTGCCAAGAAGGCAAACGTCATTGCTGTCAAGGTCTTGGGATCAAATGGAAGCGGCAGCATGTCGGATGTCGTCGGCGGTGTTGTCTGGGCTGCCACTCAGGCTAAAGCAAAGGCTGATGCCGCTGCTACCGAGTCCGCTGCTACAGGAATGACCAGGCACAAGGGCTCTGTTGCTAACATGAGTCTCGGAGGCGGAAAGTCTCAGGCCTTGGACGATGCTGTTAACAAAGCTGTCAATTCCGGTCTCCACTTCGCTGTTGCTGCTGGTAAGTTTTTTTCTCGTCCGCATTTTTCTTTCTTAATTCTGTTTACCAGGTAACGACAACCGTGATGCTTGCAGTTACTCCCCTGCTGGCGCAGAACAGGCTGTGACCGTCGGAGCCTCTACTCTTGGCGATGAACGCGCCTACTTCTCCAACCACGGGCCATGTGTTGATGTCTTCGGTCCTGGTTTGAACATCCTCTCAACCTTCAAAGGCAGCAAGACCGCGACTTCGACCTTGTCTGGTACTTCAATGGCTTCTCCTCACACTGCTGGTCTCCTTGCATACCTCCTCTCTATCTTCCCCTCTGAGGAGTTCAGCCCAGTGTTCGACTCCGCTGATGAGCTCGTCTCCCTCCAATCCCAACGCGTCTTGTCCTCTCCCTTCGGCGGTGCTTCGTCTCCCTCCTCAATTTACGCTATAGTGCACAAGGCTCTCCCACCCTTCATCACCTCATATATGCCATCACCCAGGTTATTCGATCTGGTCACCGACAGTGATAGTGTTGCGCCCATCCCCAAGACCATCACCCCCGCGCAGCTCAAGAAGGCCCTCATTGCCTTGTCGAGTCCTGACTTGTTGACCGACTTGCCAACCCAGACTCCCAACTTGTTGATTTACAACAACGCGACGGCTTATTAGAGGAAAGCCAATTGTGTTCCAGCCAATGTGACGGGATGGCGTGGGACTGGGTTTGGGTAAGTAATCGCCGATTTTTCAGAATGATCCTCGATGGACGCTTTCTTTTGCTCTCGTTGACGTCTCTTCTCTTTTTCTCGTTGAGGGAATTTGAGGAGTCTTTTTGATACCATGGATGGATGGATTCTCAGTGTAGCAATTGGTCGACCTGTGCGGTGCCGCACCTCGAAACTTTTTGCTTTTCCTCCGTCCATGCCCCTTTTCATGACATCCCGCCTTCCTATGTTTGCGTCCAAGTACTCATTTCTGAATCCAACAACCAGGCCTTATCTTCTACCTTATACATTCTTTAACTCCTCGGTCGTTCTATGGGCGATTGTACATCATCACATACATACATACAATTTGCTTTCCGTCCCCTCGTGTTTCGTAGTTTCATCTGTCCATGTGTATATTATATATATAGTTTCAAACGCGTTTCAACGTCAATCTTTTTTGCCATGACTTATTGGTTAACCTTCCTTGACATGTGTACTCGTCTGATCAGGAGACTTGGAAGATCCAAGGAACCCTTTGGTAATTCAATTTTATGCGTTCAAGCTTTTGAATTTTAGGGAGTTTAGGTGGGGAATCGTTACGTGCAATGGCATACCTGGCTGTGCAATCTGTCAGCCCGAGGGTACTTTGAAGGGTTTAGGTTGTGACATATTTATATAATTAAAAGAAAGGAAGAATCAAAGAGACCCAATAGGAAACCTCAAGCAATAATTTGCCATTGCACCATAAATTTGTATATTTTTTTTCTCGTGCACAGTTTCTTGAGTTTGAAACTTGAGATCATGAGACTGCAGACTCAGGCCAACGGCTTTTTTAAAAAAACAAGAGGCTAAATTTTAGACCTGTAACCGTTCGGAGGATGAGGTAACGATAGGGTACTTTCTTCATCGACACCCCTTACATAGAGGGAACGGTCACCAGTCTAGCCACTAACTCTCAAAAGTTGCCCCAGCTGTTATCTACCCGGAACTTGCCGGACAACAAAACCGATTGATTATACCAAGAGTTTCATCCGCAAATCTTTAGGCTTACCACTCGGCGCTGATTGTGACTGTTGTTCTTCTGGCGTACGTACATTGGTTTCATAATTGACGGTTACATAAAGATATCTTCCGTCCGCGAAGCTTGTTCAGGTTCAACACCTGGGGCTGATTGCAGCTCAGGCTCTCTGAGTCTCAGGCTGTCGCTCGTTGCGAGCGCATCGTAATAGTTGCAGGCTCGACTTTGTAATTTGAGTTTTAAAGTAATTAGTATTACGCGGGGCAATCGCTTGCACTGCCGTACTAGTGCGTTGGCTGTGCTTTCGGGGAACGTCATGGATGATATATTCCCCAGAAACGCATCATGAAAGGAAATTTTGTTGCCTTACCGCATTTGGAAGGATCGGCCCCTAATCCGAAGTCGCGTGCAGTTATCCTGTCTTCAGAGTCCCGCTCGGGTCCCTCTTATCTTGGAATGAGAATGAAGAAATATTTCCGAGATACGGAATTTATGTGTGTTTTCCTCTAATTGAACTAAGTATAAAATCTCAGGCGGAGGAGTGGATTGCGGCCACGAGGCTGCCTGCAGGCAAGAAACCTCGAAGTAATCAGTTCTTGCTTCGCTGGCCCAAAGGACTCAAATGGTTGATGGATTCATTAAAATCATCACAGGAATTTACACGGTCCCCTGTAGCCCGAAAGCTGATAAGAGTCTTTAGATCGTACAGTCGGGATCTCGGGGTCGACGGTAGATGTTGACCTAGACTATAACGAGTCGGCTTGGAAAATTTTTGGTAGTCAGAAGGCAGATGAACTCGTCACAAAAGACCGACACAAGGGCGAAGATAATCCCCCGTGGATTGTGGAGAGTCGAATTTAGACCATTGCTATGTTTGATGAACGACAACGCCTTGAGGTTGCCTATCTGCATCTTCGACTCTGGGTTGGAGGAAAAATGGGGAAACTGTTCATAGCCCGAGCAGACATCCCGAGCCTCGGATACTTGCCGAGGGTGTACAACGCGGAATGCAAGTTCGGAAGCTATATCTTTCCATCCAGTTGGGGTTTCAACTTTCTTCCTCCAAGCGCCAGGCACAGAAATTAGGCGCACAGCCGGCTTCATGCCGGCGTCGCCTCGTGGCTACTCATGAGAGTAAAAGGCTTGTGCGTGTATTTTATAGCGTTTTCGTCCACATTAATATCTCTCAAACTCGTCATGTACGCACAGTCATTCCAACCCGGCTTGCTTGGAGATACGTAACTGTGTCGGTACGTATGGAAGACGCCGCCGGATCCAGAAGAGATAGGGTATGTCCGCACTCGTCCCATCAACGTGCCAGTGGTATCTCGGAATACCGAGACTCTCTATGGTCCGAGATTTATATGAGGCTCGGACATCCCTTTCGTTGATTGATTAAAGATAAATGGCTTGTCTCCAAGCAACCGACCAGTAAAACATGCGGTTGTAAAATGGAGAGTATTTCTCCTGGAGGCGTTTCTTCGTTTCTGTATCCTTCTGATATATTAACTTACTCAGACTCCCATCGTCAAAATTGTAATGAAGTTGATGGAATAGTAGTGGACACCGGAACAGTGCGGTGGTGGCGGCGTTTATTGTACTGATAAGCATGACCCTCTTTCGAGTTCACCAACTGGTCTGGAGCGTATTCATGTCAAGAAGCATACGGACACGGAAGAATGGAAAAGTGTAGGTCCTAGAAGGATCGGCCTGACAATTTCTCCGGCGTCGCGGAGTTGATTTCGATGTTTTTTTGTGGGTTATAGATCGAACTGCGGAAGCAAAAAAGGACGATCCTCCTTGTTCAGAAGAAGAAGCGCCCATCCGAGCCATGATTGGCCTGAGTATTATAAAAGGAGATGGAGTCGGAAGGGGATATTGTAGCCAACCGTCGGATCCATGTCCATCACTTCTGAGGTCATATCAATCCATAGAAGTACGCGCTCGGGTTTGGAGGCAGAATACATGGCTTACACTTTACTACAAAAGCTCTGGGTTGCATACGACTTCTTTCCCGATGAAAACGGCCTGTTCGGTACTTGTATATGCGCGATTAACTGCGCTTGCAAACGAAATACATTTGTCCGCTGTCATATCCACTCAACTAACTTCTTAGTTATCATTTTCTTGGGCGATCGGTCAGAAAGGTCTAAAACGGTTTCATACCATCCGCACTATTCCAATTTTTGGACATAAAATGGACCGTCTAGGAAATAATAGGGGAGGCAACAATACAATTTGTTGTTTGATCGCCTTTTTTTTTGTAACTCAAAAAATAGAATCCGGAATTAAAGGTTGTTTAGGCGCAGGCTATTCAGAAGGCAGGAAACGAGTCACCGAGCTCTTTCCGCAGAGTCGCAAACTAAAGATTTGTGTTGTGAGCGGAGTTTAACTTCGATTCCGAGCAATTGAGCTATAACTTAATATAACGGAGCTTGTGTCTTGCTAATCCAGGTCGCCGGATGTTGTATGATATTCCGAGAAGATAGGCGGAAGATTGACAACCCCACAATGTACGTAGGCGATAGCGTGCTACTCTCGGGTGGGCTAGAGTACATCAGGCCTTATTTCCTGGATCCGTGTCTATGGCGGGGAAACATTTGACCTATTTCAGGAGGCATCAAGGGGCCCAACTTCAAATCTAAGATCTCAACTTAGGTGGAGGAAGCACGTTTGTTAAAGAGAAGATGTTAAGTAAGTTGTTGAGTAGGAGGGACTTATTTGGTTAGTCCGGCGATCATCCACGGGCGCTCGATGAAGTTGAGCCATTTATGGGTCCGATTTGATATGCGATCGATCACTTTTGCCGGTGACAATCACTTCACAACCTCACGCGACGCATATTGACCCCATTGCCAGGGTTCGCCATGAGGTTTGGTTCAAGTTTCTTGTCGTCACTTCGTCCCTTCAGGAAGTCCTGCAGGGCTGCCCTTATGTATTTCGGGAGAAGGCCCAAGGTCGGAGTTAATGTTGCGTTTCAAGCCGACCCTCCTTTCGGCTGAATCCATAGCGCCGGGAGGGCGTCTAAATATATGACCTTAGCAACAACCGACAAATCTAGGCGCTTATCGTCCCCTGGTGCGGCGAATCATGTCCGAAATTATGGGTTCACCAGCTATGCCCTATGTGGGTTGTCCTCACGTCAAGTGGAAGTAAATTTTCAATATCTCCGTGAAGCACAATGAACGAGGTGACTGTGCAGGGAGCCCGCCTGGAGATGTAGCAAAGCTATTACCACCATTCTATATGCGCTAATATATGGAAATGGAAGGTCCGGGCTGTACCGCAACTACATGTAGTTATCAAGGGGATGGCTATGAGGGGGGCAGACTGCTGGAAGAAAACCTAACAAAACTCCCTTGACTATAATTGAGGCTCGTTGGGGCCATGAATATCTAAACTACAACAGTGACTCGGAGCACAACGAATAGCGTCAGACCGCATGACGCATGGCAACTCTGGCCAGTGGCCATGTTTTCGGACACTGGCAGATGTCTGACAGCATCTCCGAGATCAAGTACCACGAGACCATGAGAATGGTGCCTTGACCCTGAGGTTGAGTGAGTTGCAGGCGAAACGCTTTGAACCAATATTTCTTGGTGGACGGCCCTGAGTAGGGTTCGGGAGTTAATGGGTCATGGAATCTCAGTTTTGGTGAAGTCGATTCAGGAATCACCAAACTGCATGGGTGTATGGATTAATGATATGGTTTAAGTGTTTTTCGACTGCGCAGTCTCAATGGAGGTTTGTTATTCCTAGAAAATTTCCCTGCTCTATACCTTGGCTTTATCGAGAATGATTAACCGCAAAATTGCTCTATCGGCGCCTGTGGCTATGTTGAATAGGCAATTTGGAATTCTTGAGTTGCACCATGCTTTCATAAATTGCTTAACAATTGAGAAATAGCGCGTTAAAAATTGGCCGCAGTGCACTCGCATCGATCGCGACTGACTGATCTGGTGGTCGGAGTGCGCAGCGAGTCTCCTCCCACAATGGTTTATATAATCGGCAGAGGGCTGGGGAATGTAGGATTAAAGTGCTATGTTCATCGATAACGTTGAAAATTGAAGCTGTCGATCGATTAAGTATTTCGATCGTTGGGTTGCACACCTGACGTGTGATTTTTATCGTACCGTGAGGTACCTGATATTCATTTGGGATGCGTTATGGACCTAACTTTTCGGCGTTCCGATATTTCGTCTACAGAATATTTCAATAACCTGAGAACACATTCAGTCAATGCGGGATCATACTTGTAAATGCGCGATGCGCCATTCCGGAAGGGATGTACGTTAGATAACCTGTTCCAATGTTGCATGATTCTGCCCGAAGAAGAGTGGCTAGACTCGTAACCATTCCCAGTGTGAGGAGACTTCGATGAGGTCCAATCCAGATCAATTTGGAAGTTACATAGTACTAACCAATCCCAGAGACTAGAGTTGACTCAAGAGTTCCCCACGACGCTGGGCGCATGAAGTAAAAAAAGTTTTTGTTGGACTGTCGAAATTGGGATTCAAATCAGAAAACAATCGATTTAACGATGGCTGTCGCTTCTCAGTGAAGTCGGGACTTGCTGAGTGCTTACCGATAGGATCCAGCCCCGGTTAGACAGTCCTTCGAAACCAAAATTGGTCTGGCATTCGGGAGTCCAGATTTACATCTGACATTGCTAAAAAAGATAAGCTAAGTCTTCGGTTTAACGATATCAACATAGAGGCTTTGTAGATTTTCCTGGAGATCAATAGATCTGGCAAGGCCGAAGTTAGGCGGTGAAGGATTTCATACTCCGCTATACTCTTGGCAAGTTTTCGCCACGCACACCAACCCGCCCAAAGCATGTTATGAGATCCACATTCCTGCCTCGTGGATTGCTTATATCACTGCCTTATCGACCTCTAAAGATATCAATATTACATCGGTGTTTATCTATCTCCTCCCTTGAAACCTCAGTCTTTGCCCTACCGTGACTACGCCTGTTTGCTACCCGTCATAAACGAAATTACGGATTTCTGCGAAAAAAAAATGGACCCCACCCAGATATAGGTCCAATAATGACTCAACACTGCTTCTTTCTGTATTTGCATCCTGAATTTTGGATTGAATCAGGCATGTCCTTCGTTTTTAAAAATTCTTGTCTTTGCGAAAGTCTGTGACTCAGGACCCGAACCCTAATTGCTAAGTACCTTCGGGCGGAAATTATTCCAGATCTCCATCTTAACAATTTATTTGTTGTCGCGGACTTGGTATAGCAACCCAGGTATGCCCAAATGGCGCTAGTGTATGCAATGTATTATTTGACGGAACTGCAAATATAGGATTGTACTAGGTTTAACACCGCCAAAGCTTTGGCAGACTGTTTTTTCACCATGTATAAAAGGCCCCTCAGGTTTCTGACCTGCTCCTACCATCCACCTGGATTGTTCTCTCTTTGCAACTCTACGCCTTTAAATCCCCCAAAATGCCCATTTTCCCCCCTCCCTCGCAATTTTATGTCGTGGTCGCCACCAGGCCCTCAGAATTTCCGCTCGACGCAAGGCAGGCTCTCGAGGCGGACCAAATCAAAGCCAATGTCATATTACCCATCCTGCTCAAATGTGAGCAGGAGGAAATCAACGGCCGTCCTCCCAACGACCATGTTTGGGTCGTGGCTTATGGTGGAGGTCGGGTGAAGCTCATTGCTTCTTCCACGGATGGGTGCATCGGCACATATCCAATTTTTCTGTTCTCTCCCCTATCAAACGCCCAACTCGCCCGTGAGCCAATCTCCGCTGCCCTTACCATGGTTGCGCAAACACTTCTCCAGGCTGTTGGAACGCAGAGAGTATATTCTGTGTTCGCTACAGAGATGCTCGCTAAATCGTTCGCCACCATTTGGAGTCGGATGACAGGTGTTCAAATCGAGCGGGATCCCTATTATCTTGCCAAAATTAGTTATGCCACGCGCGACACCCTGGTGCAACCCGCCTCCCCTAACGATGCACTTGGCATTCGACCCGCTGTCCCAGGAGACATCCAGGGCATCGCTGACATTTGCTATAATTTTGCTAGAGAGAATGTATGTTTGCTTCCTTCTGCGCCGTCTTAAAGCTTTGTCCCTAATCTAAAGTTCATAGCCACCGTTCGTCCTCAACCACGAAGAAGCTATGTTGGAGGCCACCTATCTAGTTATGAATCGCTTTGTGTGGGTTCACACCGTTGCGATAGGCGGTGAGACGAGAGTCTCGTGCATTGTAGCCTTCACCAGAAACTCTGATAGAGTGGCCACCATAACAAAAGTGGGTTGGGTATTTATGAATAACGTGCCATTTTCTTACCGACCTTCTTCGATTTTACATTCAGGTTTATACCCATCCTCAATTCCGCGGTCAAGGTATTGCCGAGAAGCTTGTGCGCCAAGTTTGCATGCAGTGAGTGCCAACTCTTCTCTTGAGCTGCACGGTATACTCAGAGTAGGGTATCTTAGGCTCCTTTTGACTAGCAACTTGGGCGCTATTTCTCTCTTTGTCGGGGTAGCCAACAGAGCCGCCATTGTTTATAACCGCGTTGGCTTCCTCGGGCTTAATCCAAACTCTCCCCCAGTCCCAGGTGTCGAGACCTGGATTGAGATCGGCTTTGATCGACAGCATGTTCACCTTGGGCACTGGTGAAAGCTTCGACTAACTACCAAGTTCCTTCACCATGAACTTGTCTCTTCTGTTTTTTTTTTTCTCATCGTTCGTCCCTTCATTGAAGTTCATTCCATGCCTTTAGTTCCTTCAGCTACACGCCCCAGTATCTCTCTTCATCTTATCCTATATTTCATCTTGATTTGGTATATGTTAGATTAATATTTAATTAGGCCTTTAATATGTAATCAGGCCTCTGAAGTTGTAGCATACTTAGGTTTATATCCACCCACCCCCAATAACAATGTACTCAGTTTGCATGGTTGGCTGCGCTCTTGTAACAGCCTCTAACTTTCTACAGATATTACCACAGATGCTCGAAATAGCGTTGGTGGGATCATGCTCCGATGAGAAGGCGATTCCGAGTTGACGAAAAAAAAAGTGACTCATCCCGCTGATATGGAATAAAGATAACACCTGATGGGAATGATAATAAGGATTGAGCGCATAGTATCAACTTGTATTAATGGGGACTTACTGCTTGGTTTGCGTCCGAAAAACTATGAGGTATTCCGTTTACGGAATACAGCCTGGGCTTGCTCCGCAAGAGATCGCTCGACTTCTTCCGTATTTTCCTGTATGATATGGAAGATAAGAATGGTTCCGACAAGAGATTCGGATCGACGGACCTGCTTTGGTTTCTCCATGGGTAGTCCAAGCTCCTCTCGTTCAGCCATGACCTATCAAAATCATTTTGGCCAGTTAGAAGTTGGTTTATAAGGAATAGTCCACGAATGCAACACGACGCACTTCTGAATACTCCGTTGATCAGACAATTATTTACGTTCCAAAGGCAACCTCACGCACCTCTGCCTCTTTTCATGGTGTCCCGATGAACGAGGAATGACATAACCACAGCATAGACTGACAGCCCAGCTAGTGAGTAAACGATTCCTCTCTGGAGATAGTCTCCTAAAGACAATCGCGATCGTGACATGGCTCAAGTATCGGGAAAGTTAGGCTCGTTCCAAGCCGCCGTTCTTCTGCCGGTGAGAGTCCTGTAGCAAGCCTTAGAATTTCAATATTTGGGGATGCTTGTTCCTGCAGACGATGAGCCCGAAATGACATAAACTTCCAATTTTGGACAACATTCGTCCAGCTGTTCTTATTTTCCGTCATTATCAACATACATCTAGATTTTACCAGCGGCGTCATGTTATGTCTACCAACAAAGTTGGAATCCTCCTAGAGTGGTGCGACACCAATTCCATCTCCATTGATTCGACTATACATATCGAAGAAGACGAGCAAGTTGGGATTAGCGTGTTTGCTGCCAATGATTTTATACCGCCCAACACCACATGTGCGTCTAACTCGGGTCTAGTCCTGATTCCGTATTTTACAGCGCTAACGATGGTATAAGTGGTCAGAATACCCAAAACTTCCATCTTGTCCGTGCGGACGTGCTCCTTAGCTGATCTTGTTCCCTTTAATCCCTATGGACTTGGTGCCCAGCTCTCTGCCTCACTTGCACTATATGGAGAGATGTTTGCATGCTCTATTTTTTTTTAGTTCCTATTTCTAAATTCAACTGTTGCATTACAGTCTGTTAGGAACTAACTCGAAATGGCATGGATATATTCAATCTTTGCCTGGCACGATCGTGGATTTGCCAATATTTTGGGGATTAAAGATAGAAGGATACGACCATGGTGATGGCTTAGAGGCTATTTCCTGGTTAAATGGCACGGAAGCAGGAAAGATTCTCCAGCAAAAGGACCAAAACGGTGGTACAATATTGGTAAGTTCTGGTCGTATATTGCCTGCTAAAAGGATTTAAGCGTCTTTCAGGAAGAAATCGATCGTTTCTTTCATAATATAGCCGAACCCTTGCTATTGCAACATAGAAATGTTTGGTCGGGAAATCTGCTTGGAAGAACACCGACTTTAAACGAGTTCTACCGCGCCTTTTCGCTTGTTTCCTCCAGAGCTTTTTTGGTCGATGCCTACCACGGGCTATCAATGGTTCCAATTGCCGATGCGTATGTCTTAATTTTAACGTGTATCCTCCTCATGATTGACCTGGTGTATTAGTTTCAACCACACTCTGGAGAACCACGTTCACCTTGAGGTGACTCCTACTCCTCATTTGATCAAGCTGCTGTTATTAACAAACTCCAGAGCGACTATAACGTATGCCCGGAATGTGGCTCTTTACAGGAATGCCCTCATGACCGCGACGCAGATGGTCCTGCTAATGGAGCCAAACCCATATCGATGACAGAAACACGAGATAAAAACCACGATTTATACTATGAAATGGTCTCGAATGCCGGTGTACCACCCCATAGCGAGATATTCAACACTTACGGAGAGGATTTGACAAATGCGCAATTGTTGACCCAATACGGCTTCGTCTTGGACATAAATGAAAATGACCGTTTATGTTGGACCATGGATGAGATCCTTGAAATCATCTCCCCCGGCGAATCTCCTCAACGGATTTGGCGTCATGTCGCGGACATTTTACCTCAAATATCTGAGGACCATCCTCTGTATGACGCCTCCCAACTCACCTATTACGAACCATTGACAGTGGATCGCCTTTGCTTGAACGACGAGGGGATGGTTTCCCATCAGCTATGGACTGTCCTATTCGTGCTTGCTTCGAGACCAAATTTCGCCTCGGCCACGGAAGTCGAAACTCTCATGTACCTCCCGCTTGTTTTGGGTTTATTGTTGGAACTAGACAACGCTCCCTTTGACGACGAAATCCACGTAGACAGAGACAACGACGACAAACCCTCTATCAGGTCACCTGTTCCTTTGCAAATTCTCCTAGAAATTGCCCGCCAAGTCATGATGCTTTGCAGATCAAAGAAGGAGAGTAGCGGGCGACTCGGCGACACTTCACTGGAGTTGTCCGATGTATTGGAGGTGGGATGACAATCCGTAACATATAAGCTTGGCATCTTCGTGTTCATCTATATATGTTCTAGGAGATTCCGGTTGATCGAGTCCGGACCGTAAAGGCTATCTCCGTATTGATGGGAGAAAGGTCGATCCTCGATTGTTGTGAAGCTGGATGGGCGGGTCTTGTCCACTCACTGAAGTCTTCGCAACGGCCGTGGCATGAAAGTGTCCCGTCTCCGATAATCGGCGATGTATCTGCGTCTGTGGGGTAGTACACCGCAGTGTATAAACTCGTCTCAATCCCCCTACCACCAAGTTGTTCCCGACTGCAATCCTCTTTCCAGGGGCGATATCCAGCTTAGAACTTCCACCCTCTCTGAGGGGGCACCTCGAAGTATGTACGTAAAAGTTATTTTGTGTGCGAGGTACGGGTAACTTGTAAGTTGTAACATGGCATGAGACATGCATATTCGAACGAACCCGCCCCCATCCAATAAACATTAAAGAGCTCTCGGGAATCACGATACGTTCCAATAAACTGGTTGTCATGGATCTCTGTTTCAGTATTTTGTGGACATGATGTGTGCTTTGTTCCGTGGATAGGCGTCCTTGTACTATCCTTGTATTCGGCACGTGACCGATCTGTTTGGTTGTGCTTGTGTGGCTTCCCCGATCAGAAATCGGTTTATCGAACAATGACTTATTTAAATGAA
>Ga0307509_10008165_pt1 | contig 13418 bp, 20 predicted proteins | sample 10_EM_MG_FD_202245 | JGI IMG/M metagenome (GOLD analysis project Ga0307509, IMG submission 202245) | Populus trichocarpa ectomycorrhiza microbial communities from riparian zone in the Pacific Northwest, United States - 10_EM | ecosystem: Host-associated > Plants > Roots > Unclassified | place...
ACGATACTCCCGAGGCTCCAGATATTGTTAGTATCCATTCAATAGTCGCCGCCCAGGGTGAGGTTGGAGGAGTTTAGCACTTTAGCCATCAGTGCTAGATCGGTAGGATATTAGTGGTGCACTGTAAGATATTTACCCTGTTTTGTTATGTGCTGTAATGATACGACCAACAATTTGATATGTTATTCACGAGCCATCAGAACTTGGACCACGAGAAAAGGCGGAAAATTGGGAAGGTGGCATAAAGTACAGTATCAGTCCGCGGAAGGTTCTCGGTATGCTTGGTACGCTCATTTCTCACTGCGACATCTACGGTTGAACATGGTAGTGCGGTGGGACGATGGCCTCCTTTGGGCGGGTCATCTGGCGGTCCCCGTGGTTTGTATTGATTCATCTCTTTTCCAAAACTTGATGTAAACCAAAGAGATCCGGGAGCTAATATCGAGGTTTTCTGTGGAAGGTGAGAGGAAAAGGACTGTATGTGGTGACCTCAGGATTGACCTCGTCACTTGAACTACTGGACCCTCCATCGGGTTGCGCACTGGTCATAGAATTTCGGAAAAGCACCGTCAGTCAGAGTTGGGTGGTGCTTCAGTTGCTGCTCTTGGGGTGGGAAAAGTACCTCTTGTTGGCCAAAGGACCTAATCCAGCAGGGATAATTTGTCAAGGTTTGACAACTGGGATTGGGCCGTAACCCGAGTATCAACACATCTATTTGAGCTACTGTGACGTGAAAAAGAATGAGTCCCATTATTTGCTACCAACCTTAAGAGGTTCTCCGTATGGGCCGCACTGCAGGTACCCATGGTCACGCCGCCCTCTCCCGTGATACCATCTCTATAGGTAATTTGGAGATCAAATACAAAACTCTGGAGCTCAACTACTCACGGGCGGGATCAAGCTCAAGTTTTGTGCCCAGTATTGGGAGACCCGGAGGAGTGATCCCTAAGAAGTGTATTCAGTTGCGAAGACAACATCTTGAGGCCAAGATCCAATATCAATCTGCCATGCGATCTGGTCAGTACTGGCGTACTGTACTACAGATCACTTCATGTTTTAGTTATCCGACAATAGGTGAGGTATTTAGTTGCGATTTGCGACAAGAGAGCCAAACTCGTCTCAACTTCTATGCGGCGTGCCGAGACTGACTCGAATGATTGACGAATGAGAGTGGGCGTCCGATCAAAATCAGGTAGAATTCTGCGGACTCCGAGTCGGAGTTGGCACGCCTTGGGCGATCGTGTTGAAATCGTCTTACATAACTCTAACGCGACTCGGTTCTTAAACTTATTGCCGGGCTTTACGAGCCTGACCACTGACTTATTGACAGTGCTCTGCCAAGACAACCCAGTTCTTACTGCAGCAAAAGGTCTTCATGGCATTCATAGGAAGGGGGACCACTGCCACAACAATGATTTGTATCTTCTCAGACCTCATTCGAAGCATGGATCGAATTCTTCAGGTCCTTTCCTCTCAGGATGGAGTTCGCTCTACTAGGTGTCACGCCAAGCAACTTGCAAGACATTTTGTCTTGTTCTTAGCGTTACTCAGTCGCAAATATGGCACAGGCTATTTGGAAATTTTTGTACGTTTCTGAAGTCAACTTAGCTTCAAAAAGATACAAAGTTTGAACCAGATCCGCATCCCGGTTCTATGCAGACAAACCCAGTGTCTTATGGCTCAATCAATTCGAGGGGATGTACATCTAGTATTCCGGCATAGTTGAGCCACTCGAGCCTCCATGGACGTACTGGAAGGCAGATGGAAACGGAAACACCATCAGGCCCTATTCTTCCCTCAGCTCTTGCCAGCTATGCCGTAGATCATCCCCTCGCATCCAATCCAACATCTTCTTCGGGCTGTCGAAACTCTGCTGATAGGGTTCTGTGAATCCGAGCGTTCGCAGTCCCGCTAGTCTCTACTCTCATACGTTCACGCGAATCCAAGTCGTTGCGCACACCCATTGAAAGCCTTCGCGACTTCCGAGTCGCGGGCAAGATGCTTTATGATTAAGAAGAGGATCTTTCATATCATCTCATACGGGTTTCCCGCGTCAGGAGCATCCCGTTGAAGTTTAATATTATGAGTTCATCCTCTCGCGCGCGCCTCAGGTGGGAGAATCAGTACCGCAATCCGCCCCGCTGCTTCATCTCTGGCAGCCTCCCACGCTGACGGCCACCGACTTTTCCGTGGAAATCCGGGTATCTCCTACCAGTGTAATTGTAGATGACCAGGGTCTGTGACAATGGACGTGCGGATAGTCATGTTTTCTTCTACCGTGGATTCGCCTACAACCGCTCCTAAACATTAACTTACGGTCTCATCGGCAGAATCAGACTCCGTCATACTGAAAGTCGTTTTGCTCAGCCGAGAAAGCCTGCAGTATGAAATGGATGTTACTATGTAAGTAGGTTATGCTATCCTATTAAACACACTTCACACATGTTAGCAAACCACGCGAGCATGAACCGCACTCTACTGAACGCCTAACAAACAAAGTCCCACAGTATCCCATGATAGTTCCTGAGGCCGGGTGGCCATGCCTTCAGTCCCTAGATCACGCGGCGCATCCTGATGCTGCCTTGTGTTTTCATGATCCAGTGAGGGTGCGTCAGTGACCTTCAAACCTACTCATCCCATGGCCAATTGCGATTGATTTGACATTATAGAGGCTGTTTATCAACACGCCGAACTCAATGTTAGTCTATTCATGCTTCGCTTCCCTCAATGGCCACACTACTCGTTGGCGTGTATCTTTCAAAAAAAAAAGGGATTTGTTGTACTTCCATGGACAGAGGTATCCGTGGCTTTCCAGGGACCAGACTGTGTATGACTACTCAAAACATGAAGGAACGCTACTTATCATGATCATCACGCTTTCGGCCAATGTGAGCTTTCTTGCAGTTCCTGGGAGCCATTTGCAATCTTGACGGGAGCGACTTGACAGGATGCGTTGTAGTTTCCCTATTCTTGATTCGCGAATACCGCTAAGACAAGACCTTGACGAAGATTCATTCAGCGCGGTGAGTGGACAGATGTACATCCCATTTGATATTGACAGCAGGAAACACTGCCGTAGCGGACACATCTGGACACGACTTCTCACCCAATCTTTCGGTCTTGAACCGGTGGTAATCGGTTTCAGTCTCCTGTGGCCGTTGCATTTGTGGCCGCACGTCTTCACTTTCCCATCAGGAGTCACATTTGGCTCAGTTTAATGGGACCCGCCGCCCTATTATTTGAGACCTTTTATGTCACGAACTTCTGGACGCATGTATATATTGTTTCTAGTTATGTCCGTCGTTGTGGCGGTCCTCACCATGCATGATGTGCCAGTGGCGCCTTGACTCCAGATCTCTCATCAATCCACAGCTTACTGTAGGGGTGTGTGGTGACGTGGCTTTACGCAGTTGTGGCGTGGGTGTAATGGGTGGTTTAGAATTTGTGGCTGACTTTTAACTACTCACCTACTTGTGGTGGCCTGGAAGGTGTGGTAATTGGGGTTTAGCGCCCTAATCAGGCACTACATCTGGAGTGTGTGTCTAGCATCCATTCATCACAAATTTATATTACTGTAACTATGCACCGTATGCATTATTCATAAACGTTACAGACATACAACGCAGTGATCAAAAACACACTCCCACATCCAGTACGAATAAGTACGATACCATCTCACTTCGGTTTTGGTTTCGCCGTGGTGCCCGGACCCAATGTGACTGCGGGAGGCCGTTGCTTTGGCGCGCCTGCCGTCGGTTGTGGTAGAGGCCGTGGGTTCCGGGGCACCGCGTGTCCGTGGGAGGGTGGTCGAGGTGGCCCTCGGTTCACATATCGGATCATCTCGTTTTTCATACTTGAGATGTTGAAAGACCCAACGTCAGTGCCAAAGTTATGGGCAACAGTGGAAAGTAAAGAAATATCTTACGCCGTGATCTCAGGGTCTTCTCCGTCACTAGAACTCGAGCTGAGGGTGTCATCGTCGTTGTCAGACTTGGCACCGCCAATATTGACCGGCGATACTGTGCCATTGGCGCTGGCGCCGGCGCCGGCAGTGGCACCAGTCCTACAGTAGCATTTGGAGGAAATTCAGTCCATACACATGCAGCCTGGAGCCGCTGGCGGAAAACTTACCCCTGATTAGGCAAAATTTCTGGCACCTTGTTGGGCTGGGGAGTCAATCCGCTATGAGAATTGTCAGTAGGTCAGCATTTGTTGTCACAGTCGGGGTCATAAAATATGGAGTATGCACACACCTGGGTATGCTACACGGAAAAAGAAAAAAGAAAAGCGAGATGGAGGCCGGAAATGAGTATTGCGGGGTGACGGTACCATACATTGAAATGACTGAATTTACCAACCTGAGTTGAAGACTGGGAACGTCAGCTCTGGAGGCACAACGATCGCTACCGGCAGACTCGCTATTAGACAATTAGCCTATGATCATTATACGCATGACCACTGACTGGCCCGTGCTACTTACATCGTTTTTTGAGGAACTATTGTAGTCTGCATTGAAGGTTCAAGCGTTCAAGGGTACAGTATTGTATGTATACAGCCGAGGACGACTTATAAAGGCACCTGGGGCCCATAGAGATGGACGGGCATTGGAACTGTGTGCACTGCCTGTGGGCCGCCTCACTGGTTGAAGCACCTTACTGCTTTATACCTCCTAGTGTGGTTCTAAATAAAGAATAATTCAGGTTGCTAAAGTCGGCATCGCATACAGGGCGTATCTGTAACACTACCGTAACACAGTAACAGCCATGAAGGTGTGCCTTCCCAATCGTCCGACACGTCCGACCGCCTCGTCCGGCTAGTCCGACGCCCCAGGCCATCGCTTAAGCGGCTCCTGCAGAGCCAAATCCGTCTCACACCTCAGACCTCTATCGAACTCACTAGCAGCGTGGACATCCCACCAGCAATATAGCCATCACCACGTGTCATCATGGCATTCCAAGGAAGCCTGAAGCCTGAAGTTCGTAGAAGTAAAACATCCACTCGCTGATACCCGCTCATCTCGTCGCGCCCTGGGAATTTTCGGAGGTTATGCGCTGCACAAGGCACTGGTCATTACATGTTTTTGGAATTCATTGGACCAAATCGCATAGGAAGAACACGGCTGGGGTGTAAGGGGCAGTACTGTATGAATGATAACGATGTGCTGGAACCTCATACCAGTTTGACGAGCATAACAGCCTACTTCGAAGGGTACTCGGTGAGACAAAATGTCCCCAAAACAGGAATGGAATGGACACAATTCAGCACTGCACTCCATGCAGTGGTGCCTAGGCCCCTGGCTTCCTAGTGGAGGTTTGGAGGACGGGGCTTGGGAAAGAGAGACGGGGGCTCGAGGATGTTCAAAGGGTCAGAGCCCAGAGGAACTTGAAAATGGCACTGTCAGGTGAGTTGCAAAAGACTTCGCGGAAGAGGCACTGCGTACCTTCTGGATGAGGCTGTGATGCGTGACGGATCGTGTAGAAATCTCGATCAGCGAGTTCGGCATTCACAGGGCTGTCGATTCCGATTCATCTGGATTCGGTATATTTGTCGCCATGGCTGTGGGTGGATGGAAGGACCATCCGAATAGGGGATGTGTGGTCCTTGGGGGACAAGAATAGCCCCGGTCGGAAGGAGCCCGGAAAGTAACATGCTTGGGCGCTTATAGCCCCCTCCCATGATTGAGTCGACCATAGCGCAGAGTCAACATGGCCCGTCCATGGCCTTCCGGTCACAATGTAAGCCGGAGTGAGGAATGAAATTTTGAAGATCTGTGGTGCAAATTGTTCTGGCACCTATCCACTGGCATTTCAGTGGGCACAGCAATTTATATGGTTCGGCTGTGCCTTATAATTATTCCTTTTGAAAATTGCTGTGCTCACAGCTCTGAATGCACGAAAAGCTATAAACACCCATCTAACGATGTCACGGCTTGAAGTGTCTTCCCACTTTCCGCAAACCCAATCCACAGCATGTCCGCTTCGAACAATGTTTCTTGTGTTCAGAACATTGGTGCCAGCAGCAAAGCCAACCTGTATCCCATCCTCCCCAATGCCATCAAGGATGCCAGGTACCAAAACGAGACCCGGTATGCTAGCAACTTGCTCCCCCAACTTCAACGCCCTCATCAATGTACCTTTTTTCAGCGTCAAACTTACCGCAATTGGCGTACCACTGGGGACAAATTTTGGCTCAGCGTGAGCGGTCTTTTTTTTCCGGTTCCTTGGAGACTCATTTTCGTTTAAGGCCATGCTATCAATCCAAGGGATGGACACTCGCGATTCACTCAGAGGGAAAGCGATATGCCCACAATCGAACGGAAACCGGCCTTTCAGTAGTCACAGAGGCCCACGTCTCCGATACCACGGTTACTGAACGTCTAAACAATTGTATTAACTCTATTCGAGCTCTTGCGGCGGAGAAGGATACCCCCCTCCCAGAGACCTTGGATTTGTTCCTGGACATTAACGACACAAACACATGCAACTATTGGTTCGTTGACCACGCGCGCCGCACTGTCTTCTGGTTGCACCCTGTAGACCCAACCGTGATGGGACTCCCACCCGCTTTCTCAGAGTCGCATTTCCGTGGGTTATTTTACAATCATCGCCTCAGAAAAATGTGTTAAAATTCGCGACAAGGATACGCCCTGGAGGAGAATTACTGGGCCCATATGGAAATGTTCCCCGCAACGGCATCGCCATATGCCGTCACAGCCCTTAACGAATTACAGGTTATTCTTATCAATGCTCGCGCAGGTGAGTTGCGAAATGGCGGCGTTAAAGCTTGGGAATAACGGAGTTGCACCAGATGCTCTCACATCGGATGTTCCCACCTTCCCATACACAGCTGAAGAGGACGACAAGTTCATCAACCTCCTTCAGCTCAGTAAAGGTGTGTTTTACTCAGTATACCGCCGTGTATCCTCACTCAATCGGATTCTCAGAGCATGCCTGTAATCCATTTGTCATAACATACGTAGCTAGGCTATGGGGAATTGTCGGTAAGCATGATGGAATGAATCCCAGAAGGCCGTACGATCCTCTCCCCTCCAGCGCACCACCGCTTCTTTACTCATTTCGGTGAAGACCATTGCCGCTTGTCGTACGAACAAGCCATCTTGGAGGCACCAGAGAGACAACGCAGTCTCCTCTTGTCGGCCATATCCAAGGCTCTGTTCGACATACCCAATGGACATCTGGCGCGGCTTGAAAACATCTGGGTGGACCAGCTGACTTACACCTCCTCTTGGCGCAAGTATGTTTCCGAGAGAATCGAAGATATAAAGTTGAACATGATTCTGGTGAGCCAAGCGCTACATGAGGGGCATAATATATGTGCTCATACTTTCCTTTCTCCGAAGCTCTCTGCACTATGGATGTAAGCAACCTTTCCCAACTAGGAACCACGAAGGACAACCTGATCTTATGTATATGACAGTGCCAACATTCTCACTTTGCCTCATGCTTACGTCGCCGCCTTGAACAAATCGTCAATGATAGTCTGCGTTCTTGGCTTATGCATTGCTATCGTCCTTCTCCAAGAACAGCGCAAACTTAAAGACACTAGCGCCGCCACTGGGGTGAGCACACTGACAATTCATACCCCCCGAAGTTTGTAATTAATTCTTGATATTTGACCAGGCCGGCTACTTGGATAGCCGTAGCACCACCTATGGCTTCCAGCCTCTTGCGATCGTCCACAGTATCCCACAAGCGGCTTTCGTGTGGGCGTCATTCCTTTTTGTCATACAGGGTTTTTGGATGACCTTCGGCGACCTCCCGGGGAGGATGCTCCTACCCACTATCATTCCCGTCGCCGTTGTATTGATCATAGCCTCCTTCGGCATCTGGGTAGCCCTTCATTCGCGCGGGAAGCCCCTCGAGGAGGGTTCCGAGGCGCTGCCGGCACCTTCACCCGCTCTTCCCATAGATCAGAAAGAGGAGGTATAAACATGGTAGCGTATTGGAATGTTTGTTTGGTTCCGAGATTTGTGCTTGTGCGTATCGATGACCCGAAACGACTGTTTTGTATGCCTCTCACGAATGATCAATGTCTTGTCTGCTTTAGTTCCCAGCTCCTAAGGATTGCATCAAAGTTCGGAGTGACCGTGTGAAGGAAAACCTCAAGGGAAGTCACACCATGCGTTGAACTGACGATGAGATCTTCTTCTGCTCCTACCCACAGCTTATAGGTTACATAGCACCCGTATGATCGTAACCACGCTGTTGACACAAGGACCGCCTCTGGACGTGCATGCTATGGCCATCCTATTATTTGTCCTCATTAAGGTGTGAGTGTATCTGCGCACGCGCCCATGTCCTATGTAGGTACTACGTTGTCTGGCGCCGTACTGCTATTTGACAGCTCGCCAAGCCAGTTCTGAACCCGGTGCGAGCGGCACTACGGGCTATTTGCACGGATTCTTACAGGTGATCGGAAGATGATGCTCAGACCGGAAACGCCGGACGTCTGTGCCCATGCCAAACGTAGTGGCCGCGGGGTTTGCGGCAGGTACGAGTCGCGCACATACGTGCCAAAAACCACGTGGTAAGTGGCATTTTCTAAATACCGTGCGGTCCGTGCCATCCCGTCCTGGCAGGTTGGCAGGCGTCCTGTGGCGCAGCAGCGCAAGACTTCAGTTACCCATCATCGGTATCCTCCGGGTTGCCAGCGCGTGTCACGTGTTTTCAACATGCTCGGGCCTGGGCCGTGGCGCCACCGTTCTGCCACCAGATACTGCAATTACTAGTATGACCTTTGGTCTCTGTGCCACCAGTGGCACCCTAGTTTCCAGGAATTTGACTTATAAGTGTGGCTACTGGCCAACCCTTTGGTCCTCCTTTTAACCTGCACAGTGACTATCTCCTCTCAGGCTCCTTCTCTGCTTCGTATCTCTTCACCCTTGCAGGGTCGAAAGCCTCGTGTAGATACAACGTGTACTGGGCGTGCTGGAGATGACAGAAGTGCTCCTGTCCTCGCTGGTGTCACCTCCCAACAAGGTGTTCTGTGCATGTCTTAGCTCAGTATGTTAGTTCATGACAGCTTCCCTGCATCCTCAAGTCGTGCTGTATGTCGACTAGCAGGCTCTGCAGTGTGCTGGCTGCTAGCTACATTCAGTTAGGGGCTCCTCCTAGACGTGACGGCCTGCGACACTTTCGGCCATCTCTCCCCACAGCTGTGGTTCCTGATCGCCATCACGTCAGTACTTCGGCAGTGCACTACGGGGTCACTGGGCGCAGGGCTGAGAATCATATTGATTTGCCTGATGTTCTGTTCTCACACCATGCTTTGGATACAGTACCACCGCCTCTTCTCTTTGGTGAACTCAAAATGGGTAGCATAGTAGTGGAAGCATGGAGTCACAGAGCCACATATATCTTTGGGGTACCACTGCACCGCCCGCTCATGTTTGTCGTCCTCATGGATTGGGTTACCTCAAGCTATGGGAGCGGTGGCCATCTTTCGCCGTTTGAGTGCAGATGGGGAATTACACTCCGCTACGTTTCTCCACACCCTATATTTGTGTGTGGAATTGGGGGGCCTCACAGGTTTATTTAACTCCATGTTGGAATGGAACGAATATGCGCAGCGACATACGTATGCATCCTAGTCATGGGCCTGGAAATTTATCTGTATAGGCACCATGCGTCATGTGGGATACACCATAGCCTCGACGACCTTCTCGACTCAGCAAATTTATTTTCACATTCCCACAGGTCCAGTGAGGCTGCTCACTGGACCCGTTCACCATCCTCCATCTGTCAAGCGCAGCATATATTTTCCCTCGGTCGAAAAATGTGGGAAGGCCGAGCCAACGCGCTGCTTCGGCCGGCATAGGCACTCCTGGTTTGCTGAGAAATTTTGCCTATCACGAGTGAACTCTGGAGGGAAAGGAGCACAACGTGTGATATGATATGACTCAAAGCTGTGCAAACGGCACGTGACTGGGGTGGTGACCAACTACGAATGACGAATACGAATGGTATATAATGTAATACACTACGAATACAGAGGTTTTGCGACTATCGTCACCCCGCACCCAAGTTGAGCTCGCTCCTGTGAGACGGTGTCCTCGAGAATGTGGGAGGCGGCACGAGTAGGCCAGGGCCAGAGGCGTTCACGCCACCACCTCGCGACTCCCTTGCGTGAGCTTGTCTAACATAGGCATAGCGTTGGAAATGATTTAGTGCTTGTAGAAACTGCACGCCGATCTGCATGCGTGTTTGAATCGGATGTTTAGGAGGAGAATAAGAGGGGTAGAGGGTTAAGTAGGGCAAGGGAGCGGAGCGATCGATAGTGACTCACCGGGAACATGCGTAGCTGCGTGAATAGGTCGACCGTTAGATCACGCACAACCTCCTGCTGGTGGAACAGCCCAAAGCTTAGGGGGAGAAGACCACCGTTATGAGGAGGTGTCAGGGCTAGAAGCTGTTGTGGATGGGGGGTGTCAAGGGTGCTTATTGCCAAGGGCCGAGCAACGGATGCGCAGTAGCCCGACTCGGACTCACCTCGACAACTTGGTCATAGGTCTGTACAGCATCTACCATGGTCCGCATGATTAGTTCTACCTCCGCATCTTGCATCTGTTTTACATTCCGCAGTCGCCATAATTGGTGATGAATATCGAAGCCTCGGATGGCACTGGTCGCAAGGCTTAGTTTGAAGTCCTGTTACACGGAGCCAGGTGGGCCAAGCCGCAATGAGATATCCCCGGTTGAACTCATGTTAACAGTGCCTCACCTCTTGGAATGTGCGATACATCCCGGTCCTACGCCAGCCCTCGATTCGACTTGTGTTTGCCACAACTTCCCTGGAGCCAGCTGCATCCTCGAGGAAGACAATCCCGCTTCCCAGCTGGGAGGTATCGCCAGGGCGTTCGGTAAACGACGACCCAGGGAACCCTATAGTTGTTGTGCCAAGTGTATCTTCCTCATATCGGGAAGCTAATCGGACGAAACGATACACATATTCCATAAAGCGAGCTCGAACCAGTGGCTCTCCGAAATGGAAATTAATCGCTGTAATGATCTAAAAAATGGAGACGAAGAATGGACGTGAATCAGTACAGATTTGCTTCCATTTTCATTTTGTCTCATCCTGTGCACTCACATCCTCAATGAATACATTGTCGGCATTGTCGGCCTTCGCTGTAAAGTCACTTTTCGAAGCTTGGTTTTCTCGCCCGGGAAGACGGCCCAAGTCGTCTTCACTGCCAATCGACGATTCAGCCCTTAGCGTCCCATTGCGAGCCAAGGTCGATGACATTGCCGCATGGTTGCCCGAAGGAGGATGGGATGAATGTATATCCTTGGATACGATCATTCGGCCAGCGGCCACGTCACACAGCAGGTCCCAGCACCCCGATGATTCAAATATAGGATTAGTTACGCCAGCAATGAACCCTGGACTAGTAGAGTGTTAAGTTAAACCATATTAGTTTAGGCCATGTCATGTCCTAGCATTGTTGAACGCTTACACAGATTCCCATTCCTCCCGATTTGTGAGGTTGGCATATGGAAAGGCCCGCTCAATAAACCCATTTAAAATAACACCACAGCCAGAACCCAGGGCGCACGCAGACAACACATAACTGGATACTTGGCCAGCGGGCCGATTGTGACCAAGAAAGATGATTCGTTTGCCAGTCACAAGCGCATTGAATAGTAGGATAACTGGGTGGGTGAGGCTGCCATTAGAATGGAGGTGGGGGTGTAAGGGTCCAGTTATGGTGGCGGAGGAGATGGTCTGAATGAGCTGAATGAGGGAGTACTGCGTCGTAGCCAAGTGTGAGTCACACTCATGCAATATGGCGATGCTCTGCAAAAGATAAGGGACACTTACATCGCCAACCTCCTGTGGGAACGTAAACAAGGGCATCTTAATCGGTAGTTGGTGACCCTTGTAGTCAATCGTCGTGTGGTAAAAGTGGGTATCTTTTGTTCCTAGGCGGGGGTCCGACGTCCCCGCGGTCATTGGCGGGCGCGGTTGCTGGCCATGGGATGAACTTGACGAGGCGTCCGTCGACCTTCTTCCCTTAGCAGCTATCGAACTCCCGGGACTCCCGTAACTAGAAGCAACACCAGGAGAAGCGGCATGGTCGACCAAGCCACCTTCCTCACCCACCCAGACGGCGCTGCCCCCGAGGGAGAACGACGCATCGGAAGGGGAATGGTGAGATCCGTTGCGATGAGAGACGGAGGCGGTCCGACCGCTCGTATCTGAGCTTGCGCGGTCTCGGCCCTCCGTGCTGTCCTTGCTGGTTCGCATCATGATGCCCTCGTCGAAGCTATTATGTGATTCGAATGAGTTCGTTGGCCGGTGGTGCCCTCGGCCTCCGAGGTGTTGGGATGCATCCGGGGGGCGTGAGGTGAACTTTTCGATAAAGACGTCTTTCCGCTCCGAGTTACGCATGACGAGCCTCTCGGAACGCGTCAGGATCGGTGCGCCGGACAGATCCATCGAGTTGATAGCATCGAATAGCCGCCCCAAACAATCTTGAGATGGCGCTGAGAAATAGTCGTCGAGGGCTAAGAGAAGTACGGGCTAGTCCACGCAAGCATGTCAACTATCGTCAGGCTAGGCTGACTTGCGAATACGACAACAAACGCACCTTGAATACCTGGATAAATGGATGTGGAGTACATATCGCCATGGCCTTCACCACCGCACCTCTTTTTCGAACAACATGGCCTGCATCGGCATAAAGCTCGCAGGATTGTGGTAGCCACTCACCTTCGAACGGTCTTATCATGCTTCGTCCGCACCAGGTTGAGTACGTAAAGCAACTCTGGCTTATTCTCCTTTCCCGTACTATCTGGCGACTCCAAGGCGAGCACCGGCGCGATCATGTTGAAGGGCGTTTGATTCAAAAAGAAAATGGTCCAATCCTCCAGATGCTTCTCGGCACCATCGGGCAACATCAAGTTGGCCAGAAGCCTTCATGTTTGATGGATGGGGGTCAAGGTTTCTAGAAGATTAAGATGCGATTCGCGGGCGCACGACCTGCAAAGCGAACGCACCCTTCATCCGTTCCTAGCGGTTGTGGAAACTGGTATGTGAGCTGCGCGCCGCGGTCAATATCAAACTCAGCCAGGAGGACGAATGAACAGTGCTGGGCGTTGAGACCCATGTCGGCAGTGGCGCGGGAATCGGGACAGCGAGGGAAGTGTAGAGAGACAGGAACAACGTATCAAGTATAGTGGGTGTAGCCTGTGTCCCTGTTAGTTCGCGGAGGCGTTGAGAGGGAGCTGGTCTGTCGATGGTCGATGGTCGTCTCCGCGTTTTATGATTGTGCTGTAACACGACGGCCGGAACGGAATGATGCCGCCGACTTCCAAACTTGGTTAGCCCCGACACGCCAAGAGTAAACGACAAAGTTGAGTGAGGAAAACTACTGTCGTAATTACTGTACTGTATCA
>Ga0307509_10008166_pt1 | contig 13418 bp, 7 predicted proteins | sample 10_EM_MG_FD_202245 | JGI IMG/M metagenome (GOLD analysis project Ga0307509, IMG submission 202245) | Populus trichocarpa ectomycorrhiza microbial communities from riparian zone in the Pacific Northwest, United States - 10_EM | ecosystem: Host-associated > Plants > Roots > Unclassified | place...
GGCCTCGCGGACCCGTCCGAGGTGGCGATAGATCTCGCCGAGCCGGCGCAACCAGTCGTCGTACTCGTAGTTGATGACGTGGGTGTGCCCGATCAGCTCGCGATAGTGCTTCTCGGCCTCGGGCCATCTGCCCTGCTGGACGAACGCTTCCGCCTGGTCGGCGGTGCTCTCGATCGCGTTGAACGTGTGGCGCGCCACCGTCGGCTAGCTTAGCAGGCCTTGCGCGCGGACCTCGTCCGCCAGCTCCCGAACCAGCGCCCCGCTCATCCGGGCAGGGTCCGGCATCTTCGTCATGACCAGATTCGCGTGGACCTCGTCGAGCGTCGGTGCGGGATCGGGAATCGGGAGATTCGCCATCGCCGCGATCATGTGGAACGCGGACGCGTAGAACCCGAGCGCGAGGATCCGGTTCAGGATCATCCGCCGCCGCTCGGCCGGATCGGGAGCGCGGCCGAGGTACTTCGCGAGCAGGTCCGTGCGCTCCGCGTCATCCCGACACACCCAGATCCCGAGCTCTCCGAGATCGAAGAACGGATCGCCGTTGCCGGCGAGCTCCCAGTCGATCAGCCGGACCGCATCGGCGGTCGCGAGGATGTTCGTGGGATTTAGATCGCGGTGGCACGGCGCGACGATGCCCGGATCGAGCTGGCGGTCGGCCGCCGCGATCGCCGCCATCACCGCGGCCGGGGGCGGCTGCTTGCCGAGCGAGACGAGGTACTGGCCGAGGTGCGGGAGGAACTGCGCCATCGTCGGCCCCGCGGGAAACAGCGTTGCGGCGTGCAACCCGCGCAGCGTCGCGGCGAGGCGGCCGAGCGGGTCTGTATCGCGCGGCGTACCGCGCGAGATCGGTGCACCGGGCAGCTTGTCCATGATCACGAGGCCCCAACCGCCGGCGATGACGCGGGGGCCGATCCCGGCGTCCGCCGCGATCCGCATGCACGCGAGCTCGCGCTCCGCCTTGCTGGAATCGGTCTGTCCCGGCGCCATGAGGCGAACTACGTACGCCTGGCCGCCCCGCTCCACCGTCCACAGCCGCGCCCCGGAAGCACCGCCCGCCAGCGGCGTGATCGAATCGACATCGCCGAGTGCATCCGTGATCGCGGATGCGACTCCGTCGGGAATGGTCTCCGTCATTTCCATTCACGTTTCGTTAAAATTTCGTCGTGCGTCCGAGGTGGTGAACGCTGTACAACGGCGCCCTCGATGAAACGACTCGCACTCTTCCTCGGTGTCTCCCTGTTCATGGCCTGCGGAGACGATAGCAACAACAATAACGACACACCTGTTTGTGGTGACGGCATCAAGGCCGGCTCCGAACAGTGCGATGACGGAAACACGACGAGCGGCGATGGTTGCTCGTCGACCTGCACCACCGAGACAGCCCAGCCGGTCTGCGGCGATCACCACGTCGATACCGGCGAGGATTGCGACGACGGCAACACCACGAGCGGCGACGGTTGCTCGTCGACGTGCCACACCGAGGCACCGCTTCCGGTCTGCGGCAACGGCATGGTCGAGGTCGGCGAGACGTGCGACGACAACAACACGACCGCGAACGATGGCTGCAGCGCCGGGTGTCAGGTCGAGATGAACTACACGTGCACCGGCATGCCGTCGGTTTGCACGCTCATGCCGGGCAGCGGTACGTGCGCCGCGCCGTTCAACATGGCGCTCACGGCCGTCGGCACGACGTACCTCGGTACCGGCACGAACGACACGACCGCGTCGACCAACCAGGTCGCCGAGGGCACCTGCAACAATGAAGACACCGCCGGCGGTGGCTTCGACCACCAGTGGCGTTTCGTCAATCCGGTCGCACAGAAGGTCGTGATCACGCTCAACAGCCACATCGATTCGGGGACCGCCTTCGACGGCGTGATCCGCGTGATGTCGACCGCGTGTGACATCACGACCCAGATCCCCGACGACGTGACCGATCCCGACAACGAGCTCGCGGATGGCTGCACGGATCTCTTCGGCAGCGCGACCAGCGAGGTCCAGACCTACTCGAACCTGCCGGCCGGCACCTACTACGTCGATGTCGACGGCTACGACGATACGTCGGCCGGCATGTACTCGCTGACGATCGCCGGCGGTACGGCGACATGCGGCAACGGAATCCTCGAGCCCGGCGAAGGTTGCGACGATAACAACACCGCCGCGACCGATGGCTGCGGCGCGACCTGCGCGGTCGAGGCCGGTTACACGTGCACGGGCTCGCCGTCGGTGTGCACCGCCGCCCCGGGCTCGTGCGCGATGCCGTACAACATCAACCTGGCGCTCGCCGGTGGCATCTACACCGCGACCGAGACGGGCAACACCGACACCACGACGAGCTCGGTGCCGGCTTCGACGTGTGACAATCAATCGAGCTCGGGCGGCGGCAACGACGAGATCTGGACGCTGGTGAACCCGGTGACCCAGCCGGTCCTGATCACCCTGACCGCCGCGACCACGTTCGACGGCGCGATCCGGCTGACGTCGACGGTGTGTGATCTGGCGACCCAGGTCCCCGACGACATCGTCTCGGGCGACAGCGGCGCCACCTCCGATGGTTGCGCGGACCTCCACGCCTCGGGCACCGCCGAGCGGCTCAACTACAACTGGCTCCCGGCCGGTACCTACTACCTCGTCGTCGATGGCTTCCTCGCCTCCTCGCACGGTGCGTACACGTTCACCGTCCGCGGCGGTGGCGGGACGTGCGGCAACGGCGTGCTCGATCAGAACGAGCGCTGCGACGACGGCAACAATGCGGCCGGCGACGGTTGCAGCGCGACCTGCACGGTCGAGGCGACGTATACCTGCACCGGCGCACCGTCGGTGTGCACGACGACCTGCGGTAACGGCGCGATCAACTCGGGCGAGACCTGTGACGACGGCGCGCGCATCGCCGGCGACGGCTGCGGCGCGACCTGCCAGGTCGAGACCGGCTACGCCTGCACCGGCGCCCCGTCGGTGTGCCACGCGATCGTGTGCGGCGACGGGGTCAAGGACACCGGCGAGGCCTGTGACGACGGCAACGCGGCAGCCGGCGACGGTTGCAGCGCGACCTGCCAGGTCGAGACCGGCTACGTCTGCACGGGCACGCCGTCGGTGTGTCACGCGATCGTGTGCGGCGACGGCATCATCGACACCGGTGAGGCCTGCGACGACGGCGGCACCACCGCGGGAGATGGCTGCAGCGCGACTTGCACCGTCGAGGCGGGCTACAGCTGTAGCGGCGCCCCGTCGGTCTGCGTGCTGGCGTGCGGTAACGGCGTTGTCGACACCGGCGAGGAGTGTGACGCCGGCGGAACGACGAGCATGTACTGCGACGCGACCTGTCACCTCTTGTTCGACACGACCGATACCGAGGCGAACAACACCGGTGCCACGGCGCAGGTGATCACGCCGGCTCACCACATCATCAAGGGCTCGCTACCGGCGGACGATATCGACGTCTATCAGTTCACGTTGACCGCGACGTCGACCGTGAAGATCGAGACGTACACGTCCTACGCGCAGGGCCACACGAACAGCAACTCGAGTGGCGTCCCGCACCTCTATTGCCCGAGCGACGACACCGAGATCGGCCTGTTCACCGACGCGGCTTCGGTTTCGGTGACCGACCCGGCGTCGAGCTCGTACCACAGCGATGACGAGGGCGACGGCGCTTGCTCGTACCTGGTCGGCGGCGGCACGACGCTGGCCGCGGGCACGTACTGGTTCACGGTTCACGAGTACAGCAGCGCGGCCTCGCCGACCCTGAGCCCGATCGCCCGCTACCTGGTCGACTTCAGCGTCACTCCGTAAGAAGTTCCTGGTTCATTTCGAGGGCGCCCCCGTGTTACGAGGGCGCCCTCATGCGTCGTACGATCTGTGGCGTGTTTGTCCTCGGGCTCGCAGTCGCGGCCTGTGGCGGCGGTAACAACAACGCAACCCACTCGTGCGGCGACGGTCACGTCGACGCCGACGAGGAGTGCGACGACGGCAACGGCGTGAGCAACGACGGTTGCTCCGCCGTCTGCAAGATCGAGACGTCGCACTGCGGCGACGGCATCACGGAGGTCGCGACCGAGCAGTGCGACGACGGCAACAACGTCAGCGGCGACGGCTGCTCGGCGACCTGCCAGCGCGAGACCGTGCCGCCGATGAACTGCGGCAACGGCATGATCGACGCCGGCGAGGCCTGCGACGACCACAACCTGATCACCGGCGATGGCTGCAATGCCACGTGCCAGGTCGAGACGGGTTACACGTGCACCGGCGCACCATCCGTGTGCACGATGATCCCGACCGGCGAAGGCACCTGCGGGATGCCGATCGAGATCGCGCTCACCGGCACGACCGTGATGCAGGGTTCGGCGAGCGGCGACACGACGAGCGCGACGAACCAGGTCAACGGCGACTGCGACACGTTCCCGGACGACTCGCTCGGCAACGACCAGATCCTGACGTTCACCCTGCCCACCGCTTCGCCGGCATCGATCACGCTCGACTCCGGGTTCGACGGCAACATCCGACTGCTCGCCGCGCCGTGCGACGTCTCGACGGCGATCACCGATGCGAACGAGGTCGACGGGTGTGCCGACGGCACCATCGGCGAGACCGAGCACCTGACCTACGCCATGCTGGCGGCCGGCACCTACTACGTCGTCGTCGATTCCTTCGACCCGCAAGAGCTCGGCACCTATACGGTGAGCGTCTACGCCGGCCCCATGTGCGGCAACGGCCACCTCGATCCAGGCGAGGAGTGCGACGACAGCAACACGGTCGCCGGCGACCGTTGTTCGGCGACGTGCACGCTCGAGTCGGATCTCGCCGAGGTCGAACCGAACAACACGACCGGCCAGGTCATCACGCCGGTCCATCATCAGATCCGCGGCGCGCTGACGGCCGGCGACGCAGATTTGTTTTCGTTCACGCTGACCACGGCGGCGACCGTCGAATTCGAGACCTACGACTCGATGGATCTCGACTCGCCGTACGAAGGGTTCGCGCCGAACCTGCCGGATGCCGACTGCGAGACGATCAGCACGACGCTGACCCTGTTCGATTCGACCGGCATCGTGACGGACAACACCACCGGCCTCTACACCGACGACTTCGATGGCGACTTCGACGAGCTCACGTTCGCGACGTGCGGCTACCTCGGCCCATCGGACCTCGACGGCGACACGATGCAGGGCGTACTCGGACCGGGCACGTACACGATCAAGGTCGAGGAGACGAACGGCGAGGCTCAGACCCGTTACATCCTCGACATGAAGGTCACGCCGTAGGACTGAACCTACATCGTCGTATCAGGAGGCTCACAAGCCTTACCGCTATGCGCGTGATCTGAGTCGCGCATACTGGAAACGATGTCGACGCCCCGCCGAGCGTCAACCTGGCGAGCCAACGACTTCGCCGGTAACGCCAGGTTCGAGCTCCGCCAGGTCCTCGGCGAGGGCAGCATGGGCACGGTCTACGAGGCGTACGACCGCGAGCGCGCCATGGCGGTGGCGCTCAAGACCGTGCACGAGCTCGACGCGCACGGCCTGTATCGCCTGAAGACCGAGTTTCGCGCGCGCGCGGATCTCGAGCATCGCAACCTGGTGCGGCTGGGCGAGCTGTATCAGGACGACCACCACTGGTTCTTCACGATGGAGCTCGTCGAGGGCTGGCCGTTCCTCGACTGGGTGCGAGCGGCGGAGATCGGTGTGTCGCCGGCGGAGGGACCGCGCGCGGTCGCGGCGCGGTTGCGCGATTCGATCCGCCAGCTCGCGATGGGGCTGGAGGTGATCCATCGCAGCGGCAAGGTCCATCGCGATCTCAAACCGTCGAACGTGCTCGTCACCGCGAAGGGGCGCGTCGTGATCCTCGACTTCGGGCTCGTCGGCGACGATGCGCCGGGACAGCGCAGCGCGGGGCAGGACGTGGTCGGCACCGCGGCGTACATGGCGCCCGAGCAGGCGCGCACGCCGCAGGTCACGGTCGCGGCGGACTCGTACTCCGTCGGAGTGATGATGTACGAGGCGCTCGCCGGCAAGCTGCCGTTCGACGGCGCGCCGCTCGAGATCCTGATGTCCAAGCAGGATCAGGATCCGCCGCCGCCGCCCGGGCCGGACGATCTCGTGAAGCTGTGTACCGAGCTGATGCAGCGCGATCCGGAGGCGCGGCCGACTGCGACCTCGCTCGTCGCCCGGCTGGTCTCGCGGGTCCACACCGAGGAGCGGCCGGCGCCGTTCGTGGGACGCGCGCACGAGCTGGCCGAGCTAGACGCCGCGCTCTCCGACGTCGCGAACGGCGCGCTGTCGGTGTTCGTCGAGGGCGAGAGCGGCATCGGCAAGAGTGCGCTCGTCCGCAAGTTCCTCGAGCGGATCGAGGACGACACGCTCGTGTTCTCGGGCCGCTGCTACGAGCGCGAGGCGGTGCCGTTCAAGGGCATCGACGGCGTCGTCGACGCGATCGCGCACGAGCTGTTGCGCCGCCACCAGGTCGACGTCGCGCTGCTCCTCACCGACGAGGTCGACGCGCTCGCCCGCGTGTTCCCGGTGCTCCGCCGGGTCGAGGCGATCGCGCGGATGCGGGTGCCGCGCGTCGCGTCGCCGGTGGAGCTTCGCACCCGCGCGTTCCGCGGGTTGCGCGCGTTGCTCACCGCGCTCGCGGCGACCGCGCCCGTCGTGATCGCGATCGACGACTTCCAGTGGGCCGACACCGACACGCTCGCGCTGCTCCGCGAGCTCCTCCATCCGCCGCACGCGCCGCGCGTGCTCGTGATCGCGACCCGCCGGCGCGACGCGCTCGTCCCGCGCCCCGACTTGCCCGGCCCGGTCCGCACGATCTCGCTCGAGCGGTTGTCGGCCGACGAGGGCCGCACGCTGGTCGCGCTGATCGCGCCGGATCGCGAGGCCGAGGCGACCGCGCTCGTCGACGATGCCGGTGGTCACCCGATGTTCCTCCAGGAGCTCGCGCGCCACGCCAGCGGCGCCCGGTTCGACGACGCGCTGTGGGCGCGGATCTCGCGGATGGACGACCGCGCCCGCCGCGTGCTCGAGCTCGTCGCGGTCGCGGGGGCGCCGCTCGCGCAGGGCGTGATCGGTCGCGCGCTCGAGCTCGAACCACCGACCGCGACGAAGATCGTCGGCGAGCTGCGCGGAGCGTCGCTGATCCGCGCGGGCGATGGCCGGCCGAATGCACCGGTCGAGCCGTATCACGACCGGGTGCGCGAGGCCGTGATCGCGCGGGTCCCCGCGACCCGGCGGCGGCGCTATCACGAGCGGCTCGCGAACGTGCTCGTCGCGAGCGAGCTTGGCGAGCAGGATCCGCTCGCCGCGATCCGTCACCTCGAGGCCGCCGGCTCGGTCCAGCACGCGGGCGAGCTCGCCGCCGAGGCCGCGCGCCGCGCCGAGGAGACGCTCGCGTTCGAGCTCGCGGCCGCGCTGTGGGCAAGCGCGCTCCGGCTCGGCACCCACGACGACGACGGCCGCCGCGACCTGCTCGTCCGCCGCGCCGAGGCGCTCAGTCACGCCGGCCGTGGCCCCGAGTCCGCGGCCGCGTACCTCGCCGCCGCCGAGCGCGCGAGCGCCGAGACGGGCTTCCAGTGCAGGCGCCGCGCCGCGCACGAGCTCCTCAACAGCGGTCATATCCACGAGGGCCTCGGGCTGCTTCGCCACGCGCTGGCGGAGGTCGGCCAGCGCCTGCCGAGCTCGACGCGCGCGGCGAAGCGCCAGCTCCTGTGGGGCTGGCTCAAGCTCGCGATCCGCGGCACCCGGTTTCGCGAGCGGCCCGCGAGTGCGCGCGCGAGCCTCGACGAGCTGCGCCTCGACGTCATGCGCTCGGCGTCGCTCGGCCTGTCGATGGTCGATCCGGTGCCGGGCGCCGCGTTCCAGGCGCGCGCCGTGTGGATCACGTTGCGGATGGGCGATCCGCGCCGGATCGCGTACGCGCTCGCGTTCCACGCGATGTTCGTCGCGTCGAGCGGGATCCGGGTCAACCACGCGCGCGACCTCGTCGCCCGGTCCCGCGAGATCGCGACCGAGCTCGACAACGAGTTCCTGCTCGCGTGGGCGCGCACCGGCGAGGGCATCACCGAGTTCTTCGCCGGCAACTACCGACAGGCGATCGCGATCCTGAACGAGGCGGAGGTCGAGCTCCGCGATCGCTCGGTCGGCCGCCACTCCGAGCTCAACCACCTCCGCAACTTCATGCTGTTCGCGCTGCGCCGGACCGGCACCTACGGCGAGCTCCGCGACCGGATGATCGAGTACACGCGCGATGCCCTGCTCCGCGGCGATCGCTACGCGGCGACCTCGTACGTGTGGTCGTCGAACATCGTGTGGCTGTGCGCCGACGACGTCGACCGCGCGCGGAGCGAGCTCGCATCGGTGACCTGGTCGGATCCGGCCGACGGGCTCCACCTCCAGCACTGGTTCCAGGTCCGCGCGCTCGCCGAGATCGCGCTCTACGAGGACGATCGTGCCGCACTCGATCGCCTCGAGGCGCGGCTCGCGCCGTTCCTCGGCGACGCGTTCCGCCATGTCGAAGCGGTCGCGACCGAGACCCGCTACCTGCTCGCCCGGATCGCGCTGCTCCGCAACGATCCTCACGCGGCGCGCAAGGTCGTCCGTCCGCTCGCGCGCCGCGACACCCCGTACATCCGCGCGTTCGTGCGGATGATCGAGGCCGCCGCGGCGGTCCTCGAGGGCAAGCCGCGCCTCGCCCGCGCCGGGCTCGCGGGCGCGATCGTCGATGCCGAGGCGATCGAGATGAACGGCCTCGCCGCGATCGCGCGCCGCCGCGCGGGCGAGCTGGCCGGCGACTCCGATGCAATCGTCGAGGCCGATCGCGAGCTCGCTGCGATCGGCATCGTCGCCCCCGAGCGGTTCGCGCGGATCTTCGCGACGTGGCCCGCGCGCGGGCTACTTCATCGCGGGTAGGTTGCGCCAGCTCGCCGACGGCATCACATCCGCGGCGGTCGCGGCAGGCGCCGGGGCCGGCTTGTCGGTCTTCGGCGCGCGGGTCGCATCGCCGACGATGTCGAGTGCGCGGCGCTGGCGCTCGGCCCGCGAGGTCAGCGCGTCGGCGTGGACGATCTGCGAGCGATCGAGCAGCGGCACGAACTCGGGCAACTGATCGGAGCTCGGCAGACACACGATGCCGTAGAGGAACGCCTGCTGCTTGAGCGCGGTCGCGAGCTCGGGCTCGATGTGACACTGGCCGTGGGTGATGATGTACATCACGACGCGGCGCTTCTGCTCGCGCCGCAGCCGGGTGACCTCGACGAGCAGCTGGCGGAACACCTTGCCGTAGTTGCGGCCGCGCTCGCTGCGGAACGACAGGAGGTACGGCACCGGGACCTGGCCCGAGCGCGCGATCTTGATCGTCTCGTGGAGGCGCGAGTCGAAGAACCGGACCCAGATCTCGTCGCCCTCGAGCGTGAGCTTCTTGATGAGGGCGAGCGCGAGGCCGCGCGCGAACACCTGGCGCTGGCCGCGCATCGACGCGGAGCAGTCGATCAGCATGTACTGGAGCCGGCGCTCGTCCTCGTGCTGCTTGTCGCGCCCGTAGTAGAGGAGCTCGTTGTCGACGACCTTCTGCTCGAAGATCTCGCGGTCGTACGCGAGCTCCGAGAGCACGAGCGAGTCGATGTTGCCCTTGCGCTCGATCGAGGCGTAACCGTCGACGGCGAACGTCTGCGCGCCGGTCGACCGCCGGGTCTCGAGCACGCTGGGGAGCAGATCGAGCGAGAAGTTCGCGACGTCGTTCGCTTCGGGCGAACCGAGCGCGGCGAACAGGTCGACGAGATCGATCGCGCCGCCGAGCGCCTCGGAGCCCGACGCGCTGTCCTCTTTGAACAGGCCGAGCAGGCGCACGGTGTCGAGGTCGATCAGCTCGACCTGGGTGTAGACGTGGTTTTGCTGGCTGACGAGGTGCTCGATGAAGCCCCATAGCGAGCGTGGATCGAAGTCGCGGAAGTGGTCCGCGTAGTCGATCTCGCCGAGGATGCCGAGGTCGAGCGGCAGCGCTTCGATCCCGCTCGACTTCGAGCGGTCGCGCCAGCGGTTGTAGGTGTCGCCGAGGATCCGCGACAGCAGCACGGCGACCATCTCGTCGCGCAGGCGCAGTCCGGCGAGGCGTTCGGTGACCTCGGAGCTCGCGATGTTGTCGAGCAGGCGGCGGTACTGCTCGAGCTGGGGCCGGGTGCCCTGCGGCATCTGGATCCGGGCGAGCTGACTCTCGCGCGGCCGCAGCACGTAGCCGCCGGCGCCGCGCGACATCGACAGCATCACGCCGATGTCGTGGATCACGAACAGGGGCAGGTTGACGCCCATCCGCGACAGCGAGTTCGACCACGCGGCGGCGCGCACCAGCGCCATCGGCGTGTCGGTCTGGACGTGGGACAGGGCCATCGTGGCGGCCTGCCGCGCGAGATAACTGCGTCGGCGCTCGACGGGAATCGACACGTGGCAAACGTAGCACGCTCGTGTAGGGTGCGGCCGTGCGCTGGCCGCTCGCCTTGCTCGTCCTGATCGGCTGTCAAAACGGCGACGACGGCCCGACCACGCGGGTGCTCGCGCTCGCCGGCGAGCTGCCCGCCGAGGCCGGCGCCGTCGTGATCTCGCACGCGGCCGACGGCACGCTGATCGACCAGCAGGTCACCGACGGCAGCGGCCACGCGCTGCTCCAGACCGCGCCGGGCGCGCTCGTCACCGTGATCTACCGGCGCGATGCGATCCAGGTCGTCACGAGCCCGGCGCTCGCGACCGGCGAGCTCGTGATCCACGGGCCGGTGCCGGCGAAGGCGCCGATCATCGCGGCGGCGCTCGCACTCACCGCCCCGGCGATCGACGCCGACGAGCTCTCCGCGGACCTCGGCTGCGCGACCGTTCACCTCGCGCAGTTCCCCGACACGATCGACGTCGCCGCGGCGTGCCTCGGCACCGACAGCAAGCTCGACGTGCTGGTCCGCGCGACCGTCGGCATCGCGCCGGAAACCCTCGCCGGCTACTACGCCGCGCGCGTGCCCGTCGTCGACGGCGTCGGCATGCTCGACATTCCAACCTGGGAGTCCGCGCCGACCGTGATCCCGGTGACCGCGAACGACCTCGGCGCGGTGATCGAGCTCGACGAGATCAGCGATGGCTTCGTCCACGCCACGCCGCCGGGCACCACCCAGCTGAACGCCTGGACCGGCCTCGTCGCCGATGCCTCGCGCGTCCGCGCCCAGGTCGGGTTCACGACCGCGGCGCAGACCACGACGGCGTACATCGCGGGGCTCCCCGACTCGGTCGCGTTCCCGGCCACCGCGTTCCTGCCCGCCGCGACGACGCGGGTCGCGCTCCACGATCGCGCGAAGCTCGCGTTCAGCTGGGACGCGCTCGCGATCGGCGACGTCGTCGACTTCCACGCGATCTGGATGCCCGGCACCCAGGTGATCCTGTGGGATGTCGTGCTCCCGCCCGACGCGTCCGCGGTCGCGTTCCCGCAGCTCGATCCGGACCTCGCCGCGATCCTCGCGCCGCCGGTCGGCGACGTCGTCCTGAACACGGACCTCCGCGCGATCGACGGGCCCGACACGACCGACTTCGCGAGCGTCCAGGCCGCCGGCCTGTGGGTCGATCAGGGCGCGAGCTCGACGATCGTGCCACCGCCCGAGACAGGTCTGGTGAGCGAGACGAACGTCGGCGGCTTCGACGACTAAGCTCACGGCAACAGCAGGACGGCGCGGACGCCGAGCGCGAGCGTCGAGCCCCCGACCGGACCACCGAGCGCGCCCTGGGCTTCGATCAGCAGCGACGCGGATCGCGCTAGTCGGATGCCGAGTCCGACGCGCTCGAGGTCTTGCCAGCGCGAGATGTTCCGCACGTGCTCGACGCTCGGTGCGAGCTCGAGCGCGACCTGCGCCCCCGCGGCGACCGCGAGTCGCTTCGTCAGCTGGCGACGCGCCTCGGCGCCGACCACACTCGCGATACCGACGGTGCGCGGCGTCGATGTCTCGGCGGGCAGGTCCGCATCCGAGAACCGCAGGAGGAGCGGGATCCGCAGCGTCGCGTCGATCCGCCAGCGCCCGGAGCTCCAGCCGGCCTCGGCGAACGCGGTGATCGGCACGACGCCCGGCGTGAACAGCTCCGGCGCGGCGAGGCCGGCGATCCCGTTGGCGATCGCGAGCGCGCGATTCTCGACCAGGTTCGGCGAGTGGCCTGCGAGCGGGATCCCGAGCTCGACGCCGCTCGCGATCGCGAGCCGCGCGTCGCCCGAGCTCTCGTCGAACCAGCGCATCGCGGCCCGCAGCTGCGGGTTGCCGAGCGTCGTGCTGTCGACGTACGAGCCGGCCGGCTGAGCGACACTCGCGAGCACGACTGGAGCGTGCGCACCGAGCGTGAGCCGCGGCGCCGGGGCGTACGAGCCCGCGAGCGTGAACACGAACGCTTGCCCCTTCGCCGCCGGGAGCGGCGTCACGTCGAACGGAGCGTCCGTCACGCCGAACTGGACCTGCGCGGCGATCGCGTCCGTGGTCATCGGCTCGGCGAGCGCGATGCGGGTCGCGAGGACCACGAGCGCGACGGCGCGGATCACGGCAGCCCTTCGATCCAGCGGCGCAGCATCGCGACCCCCTCGTCGTCGACGCGCGTCGTCGCGAGCGGTGGCATCTGGCGCAGGAACCCGCGGCGGCTCATCAGCACGACGACCTTGCTCGCACCTGGATCGCCCGGCTCGATGTCCTTTCCGACCACGGTGCGATAGGTCGCGGTGTCCGCCGGCGTGGCGAGCGCACCGACCGAGAGCGAGAAGTCGAGGTCGTTCTGGGGGTCGAAGCAACGCGCGCCGTCGTGCGCGGGCCGGGTCTGGTTGTGGCAGTGGCCGCAGTTCGCGTGCAAGTAGCCGAGCGCCGCCGCCACCGTCGCGTCTCCCGGGACGACCGGTGGCGCGGTCGGGGGGTTCGTCAGCCGGCCCTGATCGACGAGCCCGGCGAGATCGAGGTCGCCGGGCGCGGCCGGCGCGGCGAGCTGGATCGCAGAGAAGCCGAGCACGAAGCTCTGGCGGCCGCCGTGACACGCCAGGCATTCGCCGGCGGCCGGCACGTCGTGGCCGGTCGCCCGCGCGTCGATGTCGCCGAGCGGCGCGGCGATCGCCTCGCTGTCGTCGGCGTTCCACACGTACGAGATCGGGATCCAGTCCGCGTCGCGTGGACCGCGCTTCTCGAGGAGCCGGGTCTCGATCTTGACGCCGGACGCTGCGAACTCCTTCCAGAGCCTGGTCCCGTCGGGGAACCGCCACTCGTCGGGATCGCTCGTGTCGATCTGCGATCCCGGCGGCAACTGGATCCAGCGCTGCTTGTCCGCGCCGTCACTCCACAGCGGGAACTGCGGGGTGTACGCGAACACGTCGGGCGCGAGCTGTTCGGTCGCGAGGTCGGTGTAGAGCCCGGTCTCCGAGAGGCGCTGGGGTAGCTC
>Ga0307509_10008167_pt1 | contig 13415 bp, 16 predicted proteins | sample 10_EM_MG_FD_202245 | JGI IMG/M metagenome (GOLD analysis project Ga0307509, IMG submission 202245) | Populus trichocarpa ectomycorrhiza microbial communities from riparian zone in the Pacific Northwest, United States - 10_EM | ecosystem: Host-associated > Plants > Roots > Unclassified | place...
AGAGTACCTCAAAGCTACTCGACAGTTGCCTAGGCCTTATCCTAGGTTTACCAGCTATTTGTATAAAGTATACGAGACCATACCACCTCTGGATACCTCTTGGTATACCATTTGGGCTAAGGTGATACTGATTGTAGCTACCTATCGTAGGGTCGTTACACCCTATTCCGTCTGGAGCTGGGCCTGGTGGGGCTTTACTACGGTTTAGCTTATAGGTGGTTTGACTTGGGGGAGTGAGTTTGCTTTCCTTTGTTGGTTGTGTCTAGGGTCGGTTGGGGTTGTTTTTCTTTTTCGGCTAGGCTTTCGTGGGGGCTATAGGTTCCCTGTTTTCAGGGTTGTGTTCTCATCACCTTGTAGTTTCTACCCATTGTACCAGGCAGAGTTTTCTTTGTCAGACAGGGTGAGAGGGCTTTACCTTGGGGATCGTGGGATGGACTCTAGTTGAAGGTTTTGGACGAAATGGTCTTCATTCCGGCCGAATGTCCGTTGTACCTAGGACTGTGGGAGTGGGCACATTTGTGCATTTGTCCCCCCAATAGAAACAATTAATAATCGAGATTCAAAAAAAAAAAAAAAAAGAAAAGAAACAAAAGAAAAGAAAAAAGAAAAAGGTCACAGTAGTTTGACACGAACCATCTCCCCTGCACCTCCGGGGAACGAAATCTTAACACCAGGGAAATCATTGTGGGATGCACTACCACCCCCTGTCCTCCCACTTGATGGCTTCTGCCTAGGGGAGGGATGCCATAACCCCTCCTCTCGCCCTGGGGTATTCCCCTTTCTCTACCGGGTTTTCGTTCCTGTTCATCGTTGACTCAGCTCATCAAGCTCGGTTCTCCCCCTTACCCGGCCCTTCCTTTGCATCTCACTTAGGTTTTGCACGGTCGGCATTCCATTCTCTTCACTCACGGTCGACGCTGAGCTTTCCAAGCCCTTTGGGAAGGACCTTTCCATCTCGGTTTTGTGGTCCTGTCGGGGAACACTTCGGTTAGTAACTTCAGCACTTCATCTTCATTTCGCATTCGGAAAAGCATCGGCCGCAGTCACTCTAGTCGGTCGTCTCAACTGTTTGGACTAGTCCTTCCTCCTCCCACCTTTCTTCCTCCACCCTCCTGGTCTTTGTCCCGTTGCTCGGTTACAGCTCCTGCCATTTCCCCTCTTCCCACCCCCTCAACTGGTACCTTACTGCTCCCCCTCTCGCGGTCGATCTTCGGTCGCTATTCAAAAACACGCCTCGGTTATGCCCGTCCTCCTGGCCGTCGCTAATGCCGTTTTGGCAGACCCTCAGGCGACCCCTCACCAGAGTCACCTCCATCCAACTTCTCATCTTGCCATCGGGCACCGCTTCGTCCCCCGGCATCGCTCCGGTTTGCAGATCCATACTCTTACTTTCTAGCTCAGGCTGATACACGTCACTTATCAGACGTAATTTTCCTTTGTCAGGGGTTTATTTTATTTTTTTGTATTTATACTTTCTGTAGTAGATGTTGCTTATGGTTCTCCTCTCCTTCCTGCTTGTTTCTTTCCTTTCTACTTCCTTCGGGTGTACGTGTATGTTCGTAGGATTTGGTTAGGCAATAGGCGAGATGTATAGTTGGTCTAATACCAAAGAGACTTGGGAGTTTGGATGTTTCCTGGGGTAAGGAGGGTACGGTTTTTGTCGGCCATAGCGTTAAAGCTGAATGCTGTCTTTGTACCTTAAACAAATGCACATGATTTCACAAAAAATAAAATAAAAAAATGGTCACAGTAGTTAGACACACTTCCACTCCCCTCTTCCCCCCCCCCTACATTTCTCACCACCATGTCGTTCTGCGCACGATCCATTCCCCCACACTTTTCGTCCTCATTGTTGGGCCTTGCGTCCCTACCCTCACCTCCAATCATGGCCTCCCACCAGGGTGGCCCCCTTAGAAACACCACACCTGCTCCTCTCTCTCCCCTCCCAACCACTGGAAATCTCGACCATCTGGTCTCGATTTTCCACAAGACTGCCGCTGACCTAGGGCTCCCGGCCGCAGGCTCCCCCCTCATTACCCCAGCAAACATTTCCACCCTCTCCATCGGAGAACCAATGCTCCTCCCTCTACTCTGCACTTTGCTTCAATCAAGCGTCCACATCGCAACTACTCTCGAGAACCTCTCGACCGAAATCCACGACCTGTCTTCTCAGATTGCTAACCTGGACCACTCCCCGCATCCCCCAAATCTCACCCCACTCCAGGCATCCTTCCGTGACATTGCCTCCCGCCTCCCATCAGCCGCTCAGCCCTCTTTTCCTCCCCAGCGCCATAATGTCCCACAACAGGCCACACACTCCTCTAGTGGGTCTTGTCACCCCCCCCCACCAGCAGCACCAACCCCACTCGCCAAGTGAAAGGCAAGAAAAGAGCTCCTCCGGCTCCACCCCCACCACCGCCTTATACAGTCTGGCCCTCCCCCTCAGCTGACCCGGATCTGCCAAGATACGACATGTCAACTTCCCCTCCCATACTTGATGGCAACCCTGAGGCGTTTGCCAACAAATACCCCTATACCTGGGAAGCAGAGGAATTCGCCAAAGGGAAATACCCCCGGTCCCGCTTGGACCGCCGGCCATTTGGACCCCGACTGGCGTCCCCCCACCTCCATGTCCTCCAAAGCCACCCCACCTGCGCCCAAGCTGTGGCACCCTCTGCTAAAGGAAAGAAGGGTCGTCAGGCGAGAAGTCCTGTCTCGGCTTCCTCCCTTGCGGTTGCGTCGGGTGAGGCTTTTACACAACCTCCGCCTCCCCTGCCCCAAGCTGTCTACAGATTCTTCGCCTTCAGAACCACCTTCGAACCACACCCAGAGGCGCTCAAAATAGCAGCCCACTTTCCTGACATTGCTGTCTCTGTTCTCAGAGAGGCCAACTGCTCCCTCCCCCTTTCCTTCACTTGCACGGTCAACGACAAGGGCTCAGTATCACTACTCGGAACAGACCTTCACACCCCCGCCTCCGTATATCCCCCTGACTTCACTCCCCTTACTACAAGGTTGAACAAGGCCTTCCGAGTGGGCAACTCCACTTGGGATCTTTTCAGACCTCCTCCGAACGAAACACAACTATTGATTCACTGCATCCCTCTTGATTTCCTCCCCTCAGACGATGACCAACTCTTCCCCTCTCTTGATGAGTCCATCTGCAATACCAGGGGAGTCTCCATTCTCTCAGTGCGTTACCTTAACCCGGACCCGGAATCTCGTGAACCGAAGAGGGCCACCTCCGTGGTTGTTTCTGTGGCCCCGCCCGACGCTTCTGCCCTCCTCCCCTTGTTCAACCTATTCTCTCGAAACTGAAGAGTGGAACAAATGTTCTCCTTCTCCAAGAATTCCCAGTGCAAGAAGTGCTTGAGGTTCGGCCACATCTCCAACCGCTGTCCCAGTACACTCCCCATCTGTCACTTCTGCTCGCTCACCAACACAAAAGCAGAGCATCGCTGCCCTAACCATTCCTGCCCTAAGGGTGGCAATCTCCAACCGATTCTCGCCTGCTGCCCATCCTCGGTGGCATGCTGCCCTAACTGCAAAGAGGAATACTCTGCGCGTAGCAGGGATTGCCCCTCCCGCCGAAAGGCCAACCCAGAGGCACCAAAAGTGCTATCTCTGTTAGGTTTAGCTTAGCAGTAGGTACGGGTAGCTATCCTCATATGTGGTAGGGTTGGGTATAGGGTTATGAGCCTCTGCGATTCCAATTGACAGGACCACAAAAAAGGAGCACATCTGGTTGAGGGTTGTCAACACCGCTCGGATTACAGATCTTTTTTTTTATCCTCGTTATTTTATTTTATTTTCATCCCTTTTCATCCGTGAAAAGCTTTCCTACGCTGTTTTATCATCGTCGTCTTCGTCGTCATCATCGTGATGTCACAGATACTCGATACACAGCAGCAGCAGCATATCCGCTTGGTTTGTCCACTGCTGGGGGATAACAATTTCGGTTCATGGCTTCAGCGCATGTCGGATCAGTTAAAAGAGATGGATTTATGGTGGATTATCTCCGGGCAGGAAGTCGCCCTAAAGGAGGATGATACGGACTCGGATGCTGTTCAGGCATACGACAAGTGGCTTCGCAAATGCTTTCGGATAACAGCAAAGATTCGGAATGCGATGGAACCTCATAAATGCACCCACTACGCATCGGAGGTTTACGATAAAGACCCGAAAACCTTTTGGGATAAACTCGCCGAAGGCTATCGTGAAGCTCTTGGCCTAGAGCTGTATTACTTTCGTCGCACCCTCTTCAACTGCACGCTCGAAGCGCATGGGACAGTGGCCAAGTATGTTCACGAAATCGATAGGATAATCGAGTGCTTGCGAGAGGCGGAAGAGATTATCAAGGCACGGGAGAAGACATTTTACCTCCTCAATGGACTACCAGCCTCATGGCACGAATGGCGCGATCTCCAGGCGACAATTATAAAGCCTGATCAACCGGACGAGCTTGTTGCGGCGATCATGGCCCGCGAAGCAAGCCTGCATTGTGATTAGGGAATGATAGGCGAAACAGTACTCGCTGTCGAAGGCAGGAGATATGCTGGACGAGGGAGTGGTAAAACTACTAGAAGAGCTGAGCAGGTCAGACCTGAGAGGCGTGACAGGAGCAGTACGGACGAGACCTTAACCTGCTATTACTGTTAGAAGAAAGGACATTGACGTAGTGAATGTAGAAAGCTGAAGTCGGATCGTGAGAAGGGCATACACGTGGATTGGTCGAATTCACCAATGCCGGCTGTGGCGTCTGCGACAGACACGATAAGCCGTTCGATCTTTACAGCATTTTCCTCAGTGATGGCATCTACTGGTCGGGGACAATGGCTTCTCGATAGCGGGTGCAGCACTCATGTCACCGGAACAAGAGAATACCTTTCCTCGTACATGGCAATCACGACAGGCCAACGGAAAATACGTCTTGCGAACAACGTCGAAATTGATGCTCTTGGGGATGGCGAAATTGTACTCGCCGTTTTGGATAAGAAAGGAAAACAAGAGAGAAACCTTATCATTCCTGGTGTGTTGCATGTCCCCGAGTGCGGGAGAAACAATTTGCTTTCGGTCTCCCAGCTGGGTAATTCGGGCTACTATGTCGATTTTGACAAAGGTGGGAGAGCATCATTAAGGCGCGACGACGGGCGGGGTGTCAGACTGGAGGAGGTCAACGGGCTCTACGTCTTGCAGACAAGGTCGGCACTCAAGAGTGAGAGAACACTAGTAGCGCAGGGTGACGAAGAAGATGAGGAGAAAGCAGCAAGCAAGAAGGCGGCTTTATGGCACTTTCGTCTGGCGCATTTGGGAGCAGATGCAGTACGCAAACTATCCATGGAGGACAACGCTATACCGAAGTTACCGGTTGTACCACGTTGCGTTTGCACGGGATGAATATATGGAAAGATTGTTCGCAAGCCCTTTCCATCACTTCCACTTAGTTCAAAGGCTACCCAACCATTGGAAATAGTCCATAGCGATATTACCGGACCGGTTACACCCAAATCGTTGGGGTGAGCCATTTATTTGTTGATGTTTACGGACGATTTCACACGATTCAAGATCTGTTACTTGATCAAGCGCAAGTCGGAAGCCCTGATGTGTTTTAGAGACTACAAAGCACTGGCGGAGAAGCATCATGGGAAACCAGTACGCAAGCTACGTACTGACGGGGGAGGTGAGTATACCTCCAGCGAGTTCTGCCATCTTCTCAAGCAAGAGGGTATCGAGGCTCAGCGAACGACGCCGTACACGCCACAGTCGAATGGAACGAGCGAGCGAGCCAATAGAACAATCATTGGTACAACACGGGCTCTTCTGCCTGCTGTCAACGCACCTAAAGAGTTTTGGGGTGAAGCTGCAATGACCGCCATTTACGTACGCAATCGATTGCCGACCAAGGCTTTAGCGAGTGGACAAACACCACATGAGATGTGGTTTGGAAAGAAACCGTCGTATAAGAACTTACACGTTTGGGGATGCCTGGCCTACATTTAGATCCCAAAGGAGACACGCAAGAAGTTGGACAAGACGGCGCAGAAGTGCATATTCGTTGGCTATACAAGTACGGTAGAGCAGTATAGGCTCTATGATCTAGTTAAGAGCAAATTTCTAATCTCAAGGGATGTTGTCTTCGACGAGTCGACGTCATATTACCCATTAGAAGGCTCCGGTAATACTCAAGCACCACGCTACTATGCACCAGTCACCCAACCATGGGAGGAGCAGTTGGCCTAGAATGATGAGTTTGATGAGCCGGGCGGTGATGAGGATGCTTCAATAAAGGATAGGAAGGTTGTCTTGCCTCAGGAGATTGAAGAAGAAGAAGGAGATGAGATTGACTGGGGGGCCGATGAAGAAGTGTTAGCACCACTACGATTACGCAACCCACAGGTTGAACCGGTGTCCGGAGCAGTGCCTTCAAGTGGTATTGTGGGATCCGCACCAGAGGATGGGGAGAAGGAACCATGGATGGTGGGCGGGTTACGAAATAAGGGGAAGTCTACGTTTTGGAATACCCAACCAGGGGAACTTACAGATATATAGCAAGGACGAATGCGCAGTCAATAAGGAGGAGCTGGTGGTTCCACCCACGCCATGATCTCTACCATCTACATGGACGAGGCGAGTCCGGTTAACGTCAAAGCTGCTATGGAGACAGCCGAAGCCGAACAGTGGCAAGCGGCAGTGGACTCCGAGTGTTCCTCTGTTGTAAAGAACAAGGTTCTAACGTTCCTGGACTCGCCTCCCACCGGCAAGAGAGCTATTCCGACCAAGCTAATACTACAACGGAAGCTTGGGTCAGGGGGAGAGACAGTGAGGTATAAAGCTCGGCTTGTGGCACAGGGATTTCGGCAAGTTGAAGGCTTGGACTTTGTGGAAACATTTGCTCCAGTAGCAAGTTTATCTAGCGTACGCAGCGTACGGGCGATAGCAGGAACGCGCGGGTATGCGGTCAACCAGATGGATGTGGTCACAGCCTTTCTTGGGAGTAAGCTAGATGAAGAAATCTACGTTCATCTACCGCTTGGAGTCCTGGGAGGTCAGAGGGTGGCGCAGCTCAATCGCAGCCTATATGGCCTCAAACAATCACCTCGATGCTGGTATACGACGATTGATGAGTTTCTTGTCTCCCAGGTTGGATTTCGATGAGGGAGATTTGATTGCTGTATATACACGCACTCGAACGGCACAATCCTTGCGCTTTACGTTGACGACTTGCTCTTAGCAGGCAGGGAGCTAATTGTGTGGGATTTACAGAAGAAGCTTAATGCGAGATTTGACATGGTCGATCTGGGTTTGGTCAAGCACTTTCTTGGTATGATGGTGTCACGCGATGAACGTGGGCAGAAGATCTATATCACACAAGAGGGTTACATTGGGCATGTGCTGGAGCGGTTTGGCATGAGCAATTGCAAACCTGTAGCCACGCCTATGGATAGGAACAAGCCACATGAGATGGTAGAAGGAGGAGAAGCCTGCGACAAGACGCTCTATCAGCAATTAATTGGGAGTCTTGGGTGGATAGCGATTCGCACCAGGCCAGATATTTCGTTTGCCGTCTCCTATCTTGGGCGCTTTGGGGCGAATCCTTCTCAGCAACATTGGACATGCGCGAAGAGGATTCTTCGCTACCTGGCTGGAACAAAGGGTCTGCGGCTTTGTCTCAGGGGAGATTTACCCTCACCGATTCCACTGAATGGTTTTGTGGATGCAGACTTCGCCGCAGACGCAGGTACATTGAAATTGACGACTGGATACGTCTTGCTTATGGGATCCGCAGTCATTCAATGGCATTTGAAACTACAGTCTATTACGGCGACTAGCACGGCAGATGCAGAGTTTATTGCATGCGCAATGGCTATACAGGAACTCATCTGGTTCCGCCACCTAGTATCGGATATCACTGCATCTACGTTGGCTTTGTGCATACTCTACAATGACAATTAGGCATCTTTATCTACATTTACGGATACGACTTACAAACCCCACTCCAAGCACGTTGGCGTTCGTGTTTGTCAGGTTCGTGAGATTATCGAGGATGGGAAAGAGGTGGTCATGGACTACTGTGGCACAGATAGGATGGTAGCTGATGGGCTAACCAAGCCATTGGTGGGAGCTAAACATGCGATCTTTGTTAGAATGTGCAGTTTGTATTGATTCAGGCGGGAGCTTATATGTACTACTGGCTATGTTTGAAATTTTGTTTTTAGCATAGCTTAGTTTAGTGGCTTCATGGGATAAGCACCCGTAGGGGGAGTGTTAGGTTTAGCTTAGCAGTAGGTACAGGTAGCCATCCTCATATGTGTTGGGGTTGAGTATAGGATTAGTAGAACCGGATATTGGGTCTTGGCAGTCATGTATTCTATATATTTCTACGGTCATAGATAGGAAATACACCAAGTCATTCTTCCTCCACCACCACGTTCCTACAATCTTGACAGATATACAGGATAGCACGGATCTCGCTGAAGACCAGGCAGGCCCTTCTACGGTCCTTCGTTCAGCCTCAGGTGCCCCTCCTCACACCCCGGGTACCCCTGTACTCCCCCGCGATGCTCCTCCACCTAGGCAAAGAGCCCACCGCACTATCACCGATCTCGCCCCAAGAGAGAGTAGAGATGAATCCCTTGATTCTGACTGCTCGGAGGGCTCTGCCCAATAATGGAGAATTTTTTCACTCGATACACGGACAGCCCAGCTGTCTTTCCTTCCTTTCCAATCATACAACACAACTGCCTTGGGAGCTGGGATGTTTTTCTTTCACTCTTTTACAGCTTTACTCTGCTGCCTTACCCTCATTTGCTTGTCGCTATTCAAGATCCCCCCTCCAGACGGTCGGTTCTCCCAACATTTCTGGGATTTCAATCCTTCACCCCCCCCCTCCTGGCCGCCCCTGGGTAGCCATTTATGTTTCTCGAACTTTGAACCAACACTTGTCCTGCTCTACTGTCTTCCACGACTCCTCAGAGATGCTTTCAGTCGATATCTTTTCTTCTGAAGGTCTTTTTGGATCCCCCCACTGCTCCCTCAGGGTCACCTCAGTGTACCTTCTTCGTACAAACAGTCCTCCTTACCGCTCCATCCCACCCAAGCGGCTTTTTTCCTTTCCTTCTTACCCTCATCTAGTTTTAGGCGACTTTAACCTCCATCGCGCTTGGGCAGATCCTTGCCGCTCCCTCTCCGAGAGGGAGTTCACCATTTCTGCACGCTACCTTGACGGCGCATTTGACGTCCTGTACCATCTGCTCAACACCCCCGGGGTTTATACTCGGTTCCCGTTCGACACCATTTCGCGGCCTTCTGTGTTGGACTTGGTTTTTGCGAATACCGCTCTCTCCCCCGTAGTCACCTCATGGGACATGCCCCTCCCCTCCACCGGTTCAGACCACGTTCCGTGTGTAATAACACTAAGACCACCCGCCATTATGGTACCCCCCCGACCCCACACTGGGACCTCCTCGACCTACAGGTGGTAGGAGAGGAGCTGGTTACCTTCACCACTGGTTACCTTCACCACGTTACCCTACCCAGCAAGGCCCATGGCCAACTCCCTGAGTAGATGGTTTGACCTCTCCTCTACCCACCTGACCTCCCTCCTGACCTCCCATGCCCCGAGCAAATGCCTGTGCCCCCGCTTAAAGCCATGGTGGTCCCCTCGCCTCTCGTCTCTGAGGAGGGAATATCATAAGTATGCAAGGATATCCTGTCTCGACCCATCCCCCTTCAACTGGAGCAATGTAAAGAGCTCAAGCAGAACATATTTTAAGGCCATTGCATCGGCCAAGAAAGCACACTGGTAGGACTTGTTATCCTCGGCCACTCCACGCTCCCTCTGGACAGCCAAGAGGTTCGCATTTGGTCGCCCACCACAAAGGTTCCCGGACTTAGTAGGGGCCTACGACCCAGCGGAGGTTGTGGAGATGCTCCTTCACCACCTTTTTCCCCTTAAAACCCCATCTCCTCTGGTTCACCGCCTCACGCGCCACGAGGACTATACCCCCGTCATCTCTGAAGAGATATCCAGGGCCCTTTCCAAGTCCTCGAACACCTCAGCCCCTGGTCCTGACCATATCCCGTACTCGGTGTGGAAGTCTGTACACTGCCTCAAGCCCACCCTTTTCCCCTCACTCCTCGACCCCCTGCTAACCCATGGATTCCACCCTGACTCCCTCAAGAAAGCACTTGGTATTGTCCTTGACAAACCGGGAAAGCCCTCATAGGACTCACCCTCCTTCTTCAGGGTTATTGTTCTCCTTCGAACGCTCTCTAAGATCCTTGAGAGAGTGGTAGCTTCTCGCCTCTCAGCTCAGGCGACGATCTGCTCCCTCATCCACCCCCTCCAGTTGGGGTCCCACCCTGGGAGATCTACCGCTGATGCCGCCCTCGTCCTACAACACAATGTTGAGTCCTTCCACCGCCTCCGCTACAAAGTCTCCACTCTCTTCCTCGATGTGAAGGGGGGCTTTGACAACATACAGTCTCCCTTACTCCTCTCTCTCCTGAGCAAGCGGGAGGTCAGCCCGTACCTGGTCTAGTGGGTCGGCTCTTTCCTCAGAGACCGCACCTGCCGTCTGAGGTTCCAAGGGTCCCCCCGCCTCTTCGCTCCTGTTTCAGTCGGGTCCCTCAGGGCTCCCCCATCTCCCCTCTACTGTTCATCATATATGTCTCCTTTCTCGACCTGGAGATCCCGAGGTCACTTATAATCTCTTACGTTGACGAGCATGCTGTCACCGTGGCCTCGCCTTCCTACAGGACCAATGTTCGCCTCCTTCAGAAATCCTTCTCTTTGCTCAAGAGAAAGGCCTCTCCGATTAATATCTCCTTCTCCATTCCGAAAACCGAGCTGATCCACTGGAGGACCACCAGGAGCAATGAGTTGCTGTGCTCCCTCTCGGTGTAGCTTGAGGGTCAACTCTTTTACCCTCAGTCCCGCCTGAAATGGCTGGGCTTTATCTTCACCACCTCCTTCCACCCAAGGTCCCACTTCTCCAGGAGGTACACCCTCGCGAATCCCGCCCTGGCCATGATTCGGCGCCTCTCCGCCCCCGGGATGGGCCTTCCCCCCTACCTTTGTCTCTCCTTGCCGCGCTCGCTCAAAGCCCCAATCCTCCTGTATGGGTCAGCTCTGTGGAACCCTCCCCCGTCTATCATGAACCAAATGTCCGTCTTTTGGCATTGGGTCTGCAGGTGGATCACTAACTGTTTTTCCACCACCAACTTAATGTGTTTGTACAGGGAAGCCTGTCTCCCCCCACTACCTGTTCTTATATGCCACCAGCGCCGCCTTGCCGGCCTAAGGCTCAACTGCTCCCCTCCTGAGATAGACCCTGATTCAGCACGCCTCCCTAGGTCCATTCCCACCTTCTTGCCCCACTGTGCCTCCTTGCTGGCGCATGGGATGATTTCCTCTCAACCCTATCACTTCTTCAACCTCGACTGGCATTCCACCCCGGACAAGGCCAAGAACCCAAGATACCGACACAACACCATCACAGACTTGGTAAATGCGGCCGTCCCTCTCGTACATGATGTGTCTATGCTACCGCCCATCTTCCTCCACTTAATGGACTATCTGCCCCCGGTCCCAGCGGTTGTCCCTTCCTATGCTCGCCTCAAACTGAGGGCTAAACAACTCGTCCTCTCTGACTGGTCGGCCACCCCAGCCCCCCTATACTACCCCTATCCGCCCTCAAGACGCCCCCACCCCTTCATGGGCTTGGGCCAATTTGTTGATCGTAGAATACACCAGATGCGCTCTGGAAAGAGTTACCTCAGGGCTCACCCCTTATAGGACAACCCTGATGCCGACATGTACACCCGTTATGCTCTCAGGCACTACAGAGCTTCGAACATGCCATCGTTTCGTGCCCCTCGTCCACCCATCAGAGATCCCGCCTGCTCCAAGTGGTCTCGGACTTGGCCCCTGAGGCCCCAATCTGGTCTGACCAGCAGCTGCTCATTGCGCTGGCTGAGTTCATTCGCATCACTGCCACTGGTTTCCCTCCGGGTATGCCCCCGCTTGCGCCCTCCCTCCACACCCCGCCGAACCTACTCCTTCCTCCTATCGCCCTACCCGCCCCTGGCCCTCGAGACTAGCTAGCGGTATATAATTTTCCTTGATTTTAGCTACCGCTGCTTTGCGATACTTATTGGTCGCGTTGGGGGAACCGGTTAGATTTGTTTCTTTTGTTGATTGTTATGTTTTATTTTGAATTTTGTTTTGGCCATATTGTTAAAAATGCATGTCATTTCTTGTACCGTAGAAACAATGAACATATGATTTAAAAAAAACAAAAAAACAAAAAAAAAGGTCACAGTAGTTAGACACGAACCACCTCCCCTACACCTCCGGCGATTGAAATCTCAACACCAGGGAAATTATCGTGGCATCCAACACCACCCCCTCTCCTCCCCCTTCATCGCTTCTGCCTAGGGGAGTGATGCTATCACCCCTCCTTTCACTTCGGGGTCTACCCCCTCCTCCACAGGGTTCTTGTTCCTATTCATCGTTGACTCCCACTGATGAAGTTCGGTTCTGCCCCCATTCACGCACTTCCTTTGCACCTCGCTTAGGTTTTGCACAGTTGGCATTTCCTTCTCTTCTTTCACGGTCGGTGATGAGCTCTCCAAGCCCTTTGCGAAGTACCTTTCCGTCTCGGCTACGTGGTCCTGTCGGGGAACACTTCGGTTAGTAACTTCAGCATCTAATGTCTGTTTCGCATTCGGAAAAGCATCAGCCGCGGTTACTCTAGTTGGTCGTCTCAAGCGTTGGATTGCCTTCCTCTCCCCATCGTTCCTCCTCCACCCTCATGGTCTTCGTCCTGTTGCTTGGTTACAGGTACATCCTCCCCCCTCTCTCAACTTCCTCAGCTGGCACCTTACTGCTCACTTTCCCACGGTCGATCTTCGGTCGCTATACAAAAACCCGCCTTGGTTACCCCCGTCCTTCTTGCCCTCGCTAATGCCGCTTTGGCACACTCTCCGGCAACCCCTCATCGGTGTCACCTCCATCCACCTTTCCATCCTGCCATCAGGAACCACTTCGTCCCCCGGCATCGCTGGGGTGTGCAGGTCTATACCCTCACCTCCTAGCTCAGGCTGATACACGTCACTTATCAGACGTAAATTTCCTTTGTCAGGGGTTCATTCATTCCTTTTGTTTTTATACTTTCTGTAGTAGATGTCGCAAAGGGTTCTCCTCTCCTTGCTGCTTGTTTCTTTCCTTTCTACTTCCTTTGTGTGTACGTGTATGTTCGTACGCTTTGGTTGGGTGATTGGCCAGATGCATCAGCAAAAAAACGATTTACGTCCGGCGGACGCGACCCGCGTCCGGACGGATTGCGTCCGCCCTATGCGTCCCGTGCGCCCTGACCGTCCGCCGGATGTTTTTTCTCATCCCATGCGCCTGG
>Ga0307509_10008168_pt1 | contig 13414 bp, 4 predicted proteins | sample 10_EM_MG_FD_202245 | JGI IMG/M metagenome (GOLD analysis project Ga0307509, IMG submission 202245) | Populus trichocarpa ectomycorrhiza microbial communities from riparian zone in the Pacific Northwest, United States - 10_EM | ecosystem: Host-associated > Plants > Roots > Unclassified | place...
ATTGTGTCTTTTAATGATAGGTATACTTTTAATTTTGTGCCACAAGGTGTGTAACAGAAAAATACAAAGACAAAGTTGCTTAATTAGTTTGAAAAAAAGGATTTAATTCCTTCTTTAATGTTTATTTGTGAGAAATTCAAAGAATGGAAATGCTAACAACAACCTTTACCTTTAATTTTATGCTATCCATTTCACTCCATTGACGACATTCATTGCCTTTTCACTTGCACAAGACTCTCCTCCCGCTACTTTAAATACAGTGCAAAGTTTTTCCTCTACATACTTTGTCTCAGTTTAAGTTTCAATAATCAAATGCTATAGAAGATGATCCAAAAAGTTAATATATGTCGGAAGATTTACCCAAGTGATGTTATTACTATATATGATTTCCAGTCGACCTAAACTCGTTAAACCTGGAAAGTTGAAGCGTGGTTCGGTCGGCAAGAAAATATGTTGCCAGTGAAGAATTATAATTGTTAAACCATTAGAATGCTTCCTTCAAACTAAGAGAAAGCACTGCCTACGAGTAATTGTTTTTGTTTTGTTTAGATAATAATATGTATTTTTGATTAGTGGCATGGTTTATTGAAAAAATAATAATATAAATTTAAAACATATTCTTAAAATTTTTAATGATTTGAATTAAAGAAGAAACACCCTTTTTTTATTCATGTATTTCTTTTTCGTTTTGACAAAAATATTTTTTTTTATCAAAATCATTATTTTAAATATAAATTTATTATGATGATAAGAAAAAAGTTTCAATGAAGAATAAAAAAAATATTAATTAATTATTTTTATGCATCTATATGAAAATATTAGAATAATAAATATGAGAAACTTATATAAAAATTTTATAATAAAATAACAATAAAATAAATATTTTATTTTCATTGAATATTAACGATATTGTAACACCTTTTATTTTTTCAAAGCCTATTTCCTATGATCTTATGATCTTGTAAATATACATTTCTTATTAAAAATTACGTTAAATATATATAAGCTATTTTGTTTTTGAAAATACAAATATTCTTTCGGTATAATTATGAGTAGCAATTTCATATATACATCCATATTAAATATTCTTTCAGTGACCCTATAAAATGGACCCATCCTCAAATGAACTTTCGAGTGACATACATAAAATTACAAATTAAATCATATGAAATATTTGCATCATTTTAGATACTAACATTTATTAATTATATGATCAAAACCAATTTCATAATTTTTGCTTTAAGAACGTTGATCTTATATCAATTTTCCACACCTTACACTTATCATTATTTCCCGATAAATTTTGTTCCAATAATTCTATTCATCGCATTATCATCCTTGCATCATGATGATTCTTTCATTTGTAATCTGGTTTAACTTGTCACTATACGATTTATTCCTTACAGCTTTAAAATTGATTGGTCTCCTTCAAACACTTTGATACAATGTAACTTTTCACATCGAGATTATTTCATAACTATTTACACTCCATGAATATACTCAATTTATATTAATATTATTATTTCACAACTCATAGAGTTTACCTCATAATTTATTTCCTTAACACATATAAATCATATGATCTTTTTTTCTCTCAACCACCTTTAATACATATCGTAACTTATTGCGTAAACATGTCTAATTCACATCGTTATTTAATTCACAACATATTTAATTCATGTCACCTTTTCACTTCCCCAACATTTATTTTATCTATATTACATCGTACTTCAATTCATATAACACTCTTGATATTTGACAAATTTTCTCAATTCATTATTCATTCCACTTATTTCATGTCCATTTCTATTATTTATAATTTATCACATAAGCTTTCATTACTTTTATACTTGCAAGACATGCTCAAATCATTTTTCTTTTTCGTTAAACTTCATCAATATTGCTAATTGAATACCTACTCATTAACCTATCAACACAACCAAACTTATATACTCCTTGCTCCGTTACATGTTATTGTCAATATTAAATACATGATCTATTACACGACATGATGCTGCAAGGTACATGAAAGTTTATTTAATACCAAATACAATCAGCTTTATACACAATCATTATTTGCTATTATCTCTTATATATATTTACCACATAAATTAATAAATAGTCAATTTTTTATTTTACCCTTAACCTCACAAATTAGTACAATTAACACAATTTAAAGACATGCTACTGCACCAAAATCATAAGCAATAATCATAACTTTCACATCATTATCTTAAAATTTATCTGTAGAAATTTCTATATCATCATACATCCAAAAATTCAAAGATATTTTTTTCTACTTATACTTCAAACATTAATTTTCCATTACACTTAACAAATCAATATTTATGTTATTCATTGAAATCCTCACTCAAATTTTCACATCATCATAATTCCCAATTTAATGGCAAATACATCACATACAAACAATTTAACAGTTGATATGAAATTTCTCACACTTCTATACTTTTATATTTACTGTTAACAATTTCAATCTGAACCAATTTAACAATTTCAATCTGAACCAATTTAACAACTTAATTAGCCCCATAAAGTGAATTTAATATAACATACTCACTCATTCCAAACTTGTATTTTCTATTTCTCTATTTCACCTACTAATTTAATTTATCTCCCTTTCAAGTTTATATCGATTATTCAGATTATTCAGAACATATGAATAACACCAATTTAACCGATAAATCACCATTATTAATATTATTATTATTATTAATTTAATTACTCAACATGTTGAATTCAATACCAACACACACTACATGTATTTTTATTCTTACAATCATTTTCACAACATGGCTTCCATGCATGTTATCACTCATATTTCTCTACATAATTTACTCATTTCTTACATCTTCCTCATATCACTTAATCTTTAATTTCTTTCTCTTTTTTTTTCCCATCACTCACTAACCATCATTCATAGGTGTTCATTGTCATAAATGATTTCTCTACATTTTTTATTCAAATTTCCTTCACTTAACATTGCTAAAGCATTTACATTTAACACAAGATATAATGCCATTTGCTAACGCCAACTAACAACCCATCCACCTACATTTTTATAATATAAAAAATACCATTTACATTACCATATACAAGATTCCTTATATTAATTTAATTTCTTAAAAATTCTTCTATAGTCAACTTTATTTTTTCTCCTTTAAGTTTTATTCCAATATTCATCATAATTAATATTACTATAATTCTTTACATTTTCATCACACCAATACCAACATGCTTTTCTCATTTTCATCTCAAAAACCCAAGCTCAAGGCACACTAATAATTCACTATAACTTAATACAACAACAAATTTTATCTAAAATCATCATCCACACATTTATACACATCAATTATATCCAAATAACAACAATTACATCAACTAAACTAATCCTTAATTTGTTCCATACTTGGCTGGCTATATAGCTTTCAATTTCACCATGATTTATTTAAAATCCTTTCATGATATTACATCCATTACAACCTTCTACAACCTAATGTATTCAATTCTAGGCAAAATCACATTTTTCAACAGATTTTCACTAAGAACCCTAACTAAAAAATTCCTAACTTGCTCAAAATTACTTAAATCCTACTAAAACTTGTATAAATGAGTTCTAGTCACCTTCTCAATTAATAATTTGAGCTTTGAAATGTAACTAGTCAATTTTTTCCCAAACTTCATTCTTCTTTCTTCTCTTTCATTGTTTTTTCTCTTTATCATTACTCCCTCTCTCTAGATGCTTTCTAAGTATGGTGTTTGGGTGTTTTGATCATTAACTCACAACATGAAGAAATCAAACTTCCATAAGATTTATCCTAAATAAAAATATGAGGAATGAAGAAGGAAAAGATGAATAGGCTACGTTTTTTCTTCCCTTTTGTTTCACTTCTGAATGCTAGCCTTTATAGGAAAAGAGAAGAAGAATTTGGTCAAATGAAGAAAATGCTCTTAATGAGTCTATGGGTCATTTTTCGGTATTATCCAACTGTCAGTCTTTTTGTAAAGGCTTCACGATTTTCGATTAACTTGATATTTGAACCTAAGATAGAAAAATATATCAGGAGATGCCTTATAAAATTTCAGCCCGATCTAATGGTTGGATTGATAATTATGCCTGATAGCGTAAAACTAGACAATAAATAATTTTTACACTAATTCATGATTTGTTTTTTGTTTTTATTTTCTTAAATAATCAATATTTCCAAAATAATTCATTTGTGAATTTTATCTCAATTTATAATTCAAAATTTCCTTAAATTTCATCCCCTTTCGGGTTAAAAAAATATGTGATTATATACAAAGCTTATACTAGCAGTCCAGGTCATTCATGTATAAAACCATACATTAATTTTTAAAAAAAATTCCAAATACTTTTCTAAATATTTTCTCCCCAAATTCTTAAAAAATCTTCATATTTATCTATAGTTTATCAATTTTCAGGTTACGAGTTTACATTGTAACCTTTTATGCTTGTCGGGAAATATTTTCTAGATTCAGAAATATTTTTAATACGGAGTTTAAACTGACCACATCGAATTTTATTAAATTATATCCCAAAACATTTCTTTCCCCTTTTATATATATTTCTTTTGGTTTTATCTGCTTTTCTCTATTTCTTTTTATTTTCCCACTATTTTTTCATATTTCTATTTTTAAATTAACATAGGAACAAATTATTTCAAATTCCTAAAATCTAAAGTCACCTTCTGAATTCAAATATGCAATTTACTCATTTAATTAAGCTTTTTGAATTTTATCTAGGGGTTTACATATATAATTTTAAAAAAACTTGGCACATGGCTTTCTTTTGTTTTTTTATAAATGGTTGTCTGACACCTCATCCACCATAATATTCCTTTTAATATAATGGATAATGTGTCAATTACCTGGAAGATGACTTATCATCCACCTTAGTACACATCAAGTGATCTTCTAGTTCATATTTTGACGACCTCTATTGACTTAAAAGCTAGGGTTTAGGTCTAAGTTTTTTGAATCTCAAAAATATAAATTTCAACTTGTTTTTAATAAAAATAATGAAAAAACACCTCAAAAAACATCATAGAAGCATTTATATAGCAATTTCCATCCTAAAAACACCTTTTAATTAGTTTAAAAATTGTAAATAAAGCTGAATCAAAACAAAATTCATGGATCTCAATCTAATTTTTTTTAACATGTTTAAAGATCAAAATTACGTTCACTAAACTTTCATCTCTAAAACGAATCTATTGACACTAAGATTAACTTTATTATGACTGAAATGTGGGTAACTGTATACTTTCTCTCTCCTTTATCTTTTATGATGACTTTCTATCTTATTTCTCAACATTTAAGGACTTCAACATTACAAAAATAAACTTTAAAACCATCATAGAAACCTAAAATAACAAGGATCAAATATGAAAAAAAATTAAAACTTAAGGGACCAAATTGAAGTTTTTTGTGCCTTTTGAACAACGCAAATGAAAAAGGCTATGGTTTTTTATGTTATTTTGGTCTCTCATCTTTCAATTCTATTTTGTAAAATCAATCTTTAATTTAACACTATAATATTCCATGCCACATTGAATATACTAGGGCATGCAAATCCAAACCAATCCCAACATATAAAACCATGCCAACATAATTTATAAAGATAAAATCAAAATGAAGTAAAGTTCAATGACCAAAAAATCAGTATCCAAAAGTTTGCATCAATCTAGACATTGTTTAAACAAGTTTGAATGGCTAGATCCCTTGGAACTTCCTCTTGATTTCTCATGCATCTAAAGAAAGGCATTAAAATCCCAAACTAAACATTATGGTTCCCGTGATTGTACTAGCCAAACATCCCAACTCCTTTTATAAAGTATATCTCAACTTCATTATTGGACTAATATACACAACTGTAAACAAAAAGTTTCATCCTTCACAGTTAAACCTTCATGTGGATAAATTATCTATGATTCTCGAGAATAAACAAACTGACAATATCTTCTTTAAGAATCCATATACCCCCACCTAATCCATTAGCTTCAACTATTTGAGATCATGAGAAACCTAATTTCTTAATTGCTCGAGGATATGTAACAACACTAATTATAGGTGTTAGAGAATAATATAAATCATATCTTGGGACCTCATCTAACAGTTTAAACTATTGGGTTGATATGGTTCTTTGACATGGTATCAGAGCCTTAATGACCAAGCGGTCACGAGTTCGAATCTCACCATCCCCATTTATTTGATAAAAATTAAGCACAAGGTAAAGTGGGCATGTGCAAGTTTCAAGCCCAAAGGGCTTTCACTTGAGGGGGTGCGTTAGAGAATAATATAAATCATATCTTGGGACCTCATCTAGCAGCTTAAGTTATTGGGTTGAGATGATTATTTGACAATAGGCTCCACAAGAATAACCAAACTTAGTTTGTGAACTTGAATAAAATTCTTTAGAACCCTTCTGAAAACAAAACCATTTATGCCTTGACAACTCCACATAAAGAAATTCATTATGATTAGAAGAATTATGTTAAGGTGCCTCCACATCTAATACGAACCTCGTGATCACGGCAATCAAGATTGAGATATGATCCTAGAAATCTAAAATAGATCTGATAGGAATGTGACATAATGGAAACCTGTCCTACGACACCAACACTATTGAAATGAAATAGAATGATGGCATGAAGCCAGTTAATCTTCGATAAGTCAGATTTAGTTCGTTCAAGAACTAAAGAATGCAAGAATCACACTCATACGTTGAAACTGAAAAATTCAGAAGTAATATTCATCGAAGGTTGCCGAAATTTAGGTTACATAAGTTTAAATAGTTCTTCAAAAATTAACTCTAATGGATCTACTCTAGTAGACTGTTTTGGCACACTTACAAAAATGACCCAAAAATCCTAAACTGAAAAGCCTAACCTGATATAAACAAGTCTTGGATACTAGCTGAAAATAAATTATTAATTAAGCCCAAACAAGTCTTGAGATGTAGCTAACAAAAATAAAGATAAAACCCATCTGCCTAATGATCATAAAAACAATATGTCAATAAACACCACCAGCCCTTCTTTTCTTGTGTAGGTAGGATGAATAAGGAATCTTTGTAAGAAAAGGATTCTGAAACATTAATGAATCCTTTCTACACTTAAAAACTATATTGCAACCTATTAAAGATCCTTTTAGAAATAGGAGATTTCCAAAACAAGCTACCACATCCTTATAGGAAAAGGATCGTTGCCAAATAGGGAGTCCACAAGTCGAAAGGAAGTAAATAATAAAATTTGCACAACCTGTTCTGACCTATATTGCAAGTCCTTCCTAAATTTCGATTCAATTGAAAGTTTATCCTAACATAGACAAAAACCTCTGGATTCTTCTGGTAAAGTTTCAGCTCGATCCAACGGTTGGATTTGGATTTATGAGCAATAACATAAAACTGAACAATATGAAATTTTACGCTAAAATCCAAATCTGACCATTATTGGATCATATTATTCCCTCTCTTTTCAAGATGATTTGTCATCGAATCACCAACAGGTTTAATGGACAATTCGTTAGTGTCTATTTTCAGCCTTCGGAATTCTTTTCTTTGATGCACTTGCATCCAACAACATTGTATGAAAGTAGTAGCCCATACTAATTTCAAATAAGCACACTTGGCCATCGACTTTCGTATATATTTTTGAATGATAACAATTGTTGCCCTCTTTCGTTTTGCACTCCTTTTGGCGTTGTTCCTCCTTTTTCATCAAACCTTGAAGGTCATAGAATAATTTTTTATGCTTAGCAACCTTAACATTAGGTGGTTCGACTTTAGTTGCGATAAAAGGCTTTGGTTGGGTAGCCCCATCTCTTCTCTGATTCGGCCTCTATACTGATGAAGATGAAGCTGAATTGGTCTGAAAACATGTGCTACCCCTTCTCTTTATCTGTCTTTCCACCTTCGTCACCATATGGACCTTATCCTCCAACTTGATGTAATGTTGTAATTCCACCACATTTGCAATCTCTTTATTTAACCTATTAAGAAATCTAGCCATCATGGCCTCACTATCCTCAGTTACGTTGCCTCAAATCATCGTGATCTCTATTTCCTTATAATACTCATCTACTGACGTAGAACCTTGATTCAAACTTTGTAATTTCAAATACAAATCCCTATAATAATGATTAGCCACAAATCACCTCATCATCAACACTTTCATCTCTACCCACAATGCTATTAGCCTTTCTCTATTCCTGCTCCTACCAATCACATATTGATACCACCAAATCAATGCGTAATCTATAAATTCAATGATTGCCAATTGCACCTTCCTCGCATCTAAATAGCTACGACAATAAAAAAAAATCCAATCTACCTTTTTCTCCCACTCCAAATAAGCCTCGGGATCACTTTTACCTTGGAAGTTAAGAATTTTAGGTTTAATGGAGTCCAAGTCCCTATCTACATTTTCATTATTCCCTATGCCATGGACATTCACATTCCTCCTAGCCCTATCCGGTCCAAATTTGATTCCATGGTCAGTAGATGTAAAATCATAGTCATCTTCACCTGCATTCGTGTTTTCATCAACAAACTCGTCAAAATTAGATCTGACATTCTGTATGGCCTTATGAACCGTATTTCCTTAATGATTAGCCCCATTATTTTATTGCTTTATCGAATTCACCTCATCTTTTATATTCTTATACGTCCTAGACAAGAACTCGAGTTGTTGACCTATAGCTTGTAATTGAAAAGCGACATTAGCGTTTTGTGTCATTAATTTGTTGTTTTCAAACATTCTTTGAATCTGTAAAATTTGGTTAGTAGAACAAAATATATCCTCGCACCTCTCGTGTTTCACACAAAAATCAGGGTTTTTCACTCTAATATACTCACTACACCTTTTACCTCACAACTTGTTTTCTTTTGGTAATCGAAGTCAGTAGCCTTCACAATGCAATCCAATTATAATTTTCAAACTCAAGAATCAATAAATATACTGAAAACAAATTATAACAAAACTACAATTATGATTTCGCGAATAACAATGCAAATTCGTATAAATTGTGGACGAAACGAAGACACGAAATAAAACAAAAGTGAATATTAGCAAAAACAATTACTTGACTCCTAAATAACCCAATTATAATAGAAACAAAAAGATTTGGACAAAAATAAACATTAAGGATCACACTTTGGAACTTAACGCAAATCTGACCTATTACGTAGTTTTGATGTAATAGAATTGAAACTTAGACCAAATGATCTTGAAATGACCTAAATTTCAATATTTGGTATTCTGATACCAAACAAACAACAAATCTCTTATGTCTAGGTACCCAAGCCCCTTCTATGATCAATCCACGGTAGAATTGAACCTCGAATTAAAACCTCAAGCAAATGATACCAAAAATAAGCCCAAATTTAATATGTGGTGCGATCTCACACCCAGTAGACAGAATATGGAGTTTTAATTGATTCTGAGATGGTTTGCATATAGTTCATTAAGAGTTGTGTTTCTGCAGCAGAATTGAATCATCCTTTAAATTTTATCTAATCTCTCTCTCTCTCTAGATATATGCTACTGATATGATTAGAGACAGTAACAAGATGAAATATAACCTTTTTGTTTTTTGCTTAAATGTCGAAGACACAAAGAATAAGAAAATGAACGATGCAAACACTAAAAAACTTAAAGGAACACTAAAAAAAACGAAAATAACAAAAGGGCATGACCTTGTTTCGGAGCCTAGATCTGATATTAATTGATGCGAACCTCGTGATCATGCAACCTACAATTAAGATTGAGATATGATCCCGGAAAGCCGAAATAGGTTTGACAGGAGTGTGACACAATGAAAACCTGCCTCAAGGCACCACACAATTGGAATGAAGTAGAATGATGCCACAAAGCCAGTTAATCTTCGATAAGTCAGATTCATTTCATTTAAGAACCGAGGAATACAAGAATCACTCTTATACGTTAAAACTGAAAAATTCAGAATTAATATTCATCAATGGCTACCGAAATTTAGGTTACATGAGTTTAAATAGTTCTTGAAAAATTAACCCTAATAGATCTACCCTAGTAAACTAATTTGGCCCACTCACAAAATTGATCCAAAAACCCTAAACTGTAAAGCCCATAATTTGATCGAAACAAGCCTTGGATCCTAGCTGAAAACAAAATCTAAATTAAGCCCAAACAAGCATTGGGTTGTAGTTAACAAAAATAAAGATAAAGCCCATCTGCCCAATGATCCTACAAACCAATATGTTATTAAATACCATCAGCTCTTCTTTTCTTGTGTAGGTAGGATTAATAAGGAATTCTTGTAAGAAAAGGATTCTGAAATATTAATGAATCCTTACCACACTTAAAAACTATATTGCAGCCTATTGAAGATCCTTTTAGAACTAGGAGATTTCCAAAACAAGCTGTCACATCCTTGTAGGAAAAAGATTTTTGCCAAATTGAAAGTCCACAAGTCAAATGGAAGCAAATAACAAAATTCGTACAATCTGTTCTAACCTATATTGCAAGTTCTTCTCGAATTCCGATTCAACTAAAAGTTTACCTCAACATAGACAAATACCTCTGAATTCTTCTGGTAAAGTTTCATGAGCTCGATCCGAAGGTTGAATTTGGAGTTATGAGCAATAGAATAAAACTAGACGGTATGAAAGTTTAAGCGAAAATCCTAATATAACCGGATCATATATCATTATGAACAGTATTAATTATCAACTTCTGAGGGGTTATGAACAGACTCACGCTCAGCATTCAAAGAGAAACTCAAGTAGGGCATGCTAAATAACTGAGGCACTGACCTTATTTGAATTCACCACCTCACAGATGATCTTTTTAACAGTTATCCTTGTCACATGAGGAGGTTTAGGAGAACACCCCTCGTTGAAAACAAGAGAATATCATGTGTTATATTCGGTGGTTTTGGCTCTTCCACTCTAGGCATCATCTCCTCTGTCTTCTTATAAGAGCCCATCTCCTCTTCATTCTGAGCAACAACTAATTTAGTTTGTATGTCCTTGGGAATAAACACCAACGTATGCTTCCCTGTTTAATCACCTCTTTGTTTCAATAGAGTTAGTTCTGTTTTTGGAGAAACAGAGATAGCATTGAAAGTAACCTTTTTTATGTTGGATTTGCAGGTGTCTTCAAAGTTTGAAAGACTAAACAGTTAACGTCATGGGCTTTAATGGAACTCTAGTAGCATTCAGATGAATTGTTGGTTTGTGCCTAAAATATCTCCTGCAACACAAACACAAATAAATGATAGTCTCTGATAAACTTTAGCTTGCACTCTTCAGGAACATAGAAGGAGCCTTTTTGCAGACAAGGTATGTATTTTTCCTATAATATAGCAATAGTTACCTGACGCGATGACATCTTTCCTTCTTTCTAAGTTGCATGATCTCCTTCCTTGGACAATTTGATCGATCTTTGGGTGTCTTTCATCCAAATTCTCCTGCTGAAGACAAGATCCATTGTAAGTCTAATGTTTCTCTAGGATGATATACAAGTAGGGGCTTCAGTGTAGACACGCACGTTTTCTCCTGCATGTCACTTAAACCATAAAAACTGGGAGTTAATTAGTCTCTTAACGATTTTTCGCACGTACTCCAGAATAATTTACTAATCAAGGGGGAATTTCTTGCAGTTGCTTTTAGATTATATGATTTAAGGTAAACTGGTTTCATTGAACGAGAATCTTCTGATGGAAAGAGTAATGCAATAATCTACCACACGGCCCGTCTCAAAACCTTCACAATAGCAGGACCTCTCCGACTTTCTCCTTTTCAATAATATTGATATTGTGATGCAGACCCGGTGGCAAGCTCATATTTGGGGCACTTAGAACACCCAAAACAACAAAAGGGCTTGACGTTGTTGGGTCATAAATTTCACAACTGGGCACTTTAAGTTTCTTACGTAACAATTGGAGTTTTATTCTCGTTTCCTCATTTAGCTTTTATTTTCCTAATTAATTCGGGGTTGTTTGCTTTAGAAGTCTAAGAGTTTAGTTTCCTTTCCGTTTCTTTATTCAGTTTTTATTTCCTAGTTAATGTAGGACTGTTTTCTGATTTAAAGGAGTTGTTTTAGGAGTCTAAGAGTTCCTCTATTTATTTGATTGTAATCGCTTTGCGATGGTGGTGGAAATAAAAACAAAAAAACTCCTTTGAGTAGTTAACTCAAATATATCTCTTTCCTCTGTTTTTCTGCGGAATTCCAGATCAAAAAAATCTTGTTTGTTAGAACGCGTGTGAGTTCCGTTCTGGTCTGCATCATATTGCCTCTTCAACTTCGATATCTTCCATTAAAAATCATAACTATCATTCACAGGAGAATCCTGCATGCATGGCTGCATTCTTATAATTTTTTATCTTTAAACTCGTTCATGGGAAAATCAGAAGATATGTCCTTATCACTTTTACACTGACACTAGTGGTTATTGGGGACTGATACCATTACACCAGTGAAGCATTATTCATCATTCTTATGAAGTTATTGTACAAATTTCCAATTACAGCTAAATCTGTTCTTTTACTTAAACTCGGAATCCTATCACCTAAAAATTCTTGAAATAATGTAGTTAATGATATTTTAATGTCTCGTAACAGATAAGATAATGACAATGATAATGATAATAAATTATTTTTTAATCAATAATAATAATAACAATCATATATTTTTTGAGATATAAAACATTAAAAATAATATTTATTTCTAGTAAATATATCATGCATGAATATCAAATGAAGTTTGAAAATTAAAATTAAAATTATTACATAAATTAAAGAATTTGAACTTAGTGTCACACGAATACATGTATATAGAGGTGCTTAGAAATGTTGCAATAATTGTTTTTCAAATTTTTTTTTATATTAAAAATATATCAAAATAATAATAAAAAATTTAAAAATTATTTTTAACATCAATACATCTAAATAATCTAAAAACACATAAAAAAATTTCAAATTCTCATGAATAACTGTTCAAACCATTTCAAACATCTCTGTAATAGTTGATCCACAACATTCATTGTTGCAGGGAAAGAAATAAAAGAGAGAGAATCGTATTATATGGAAATAACAATGAAGACCGAGTCGTCAGAATTGTGAACAATTACTAACACTGAGGCAGATCAACTGGAGGTGGTGGCAAAGTCGACTCTGGCGTCGGTCCATTCTCAACCACGAAAGCGGTGGCTAATCCCATGGGCAAGTGCGCTTCCAGATGACAGTGAATAAACCATACACCTGGATTGTTGGCTGTAAATCTTATGACTCCCCATCCTCCCACCGGCACATTAATAGTGTTACGTGATAGTGGATTGATAAGGTTGAACTTCTTAGGGTCGTTGACAGGATCATAATTTCCAAACCCTTGAGCCAACA
>Ga0307509_10008169_pt1 | contig 13411 bp, 10 predicted proteins | sample 10_EM_MG_FD_202245 | JGI IMG/M metagenome (GOLD analysis project Ga0307509, IMG submission 202245) | Populus trichocarpa ectomycorrhiza microbial communities from riparian zone in the Pacific Northwest, United States - 10_EM | ecosystem: Host-associated > Plants > Roots > Unclassified | place...
ACTGATTGTCAGCGTGGATTGAACTCCTGGGCTCCCGCTAATTGCGACAGGAGTGTTAACCACTGCGCCAGCTAGGTATTTCATGAAAGGTAAACCTGGGAACTAATATTTATCCTACCGGAAGCCCGATTTTGGGATTTTAATGGGCGGGGAGTGTGTCTCTTCCCGAGTTGCTGGTAGATTTCACTCAACGGAGGTGTTTCTTACTCTTTTGGTGCCGAATGAGAGATTCTCCGTGGTTTAAAACATAATCAGTGCTTTGTGCGCTTGTTACTCTCGTACACTGAGATCGAGTTTTGATAACGACGGACAGTATGATACATATATAGAATTGATACGTAATATTCAATAAAACCTCATCTCCTACAATGCCATATTGGTGCCAGCACCCCCAGGGCCCAAGGAATATTGAAGTGTGTGTGGCGGCATTCCACTAGGTATCATACCTCTCTGCATTAACATTGAGGCATGGGAGCAAACAAAGGAATAAGAAGGCAATGCCAGATATACAAAGCCCTATCGTGACTGGAGTTATCGGAAGACCCCCGGGGTTTCCCCCCCTCCCCCCTCCTTACAACAGTTGTGAGCCTTAAGGTCTATCTATCTTCACTTCTCAGCACATATCTTCACCACTTTGAGTCTTTTTTTCGAGCTTCCTGCCCAACAACCGGTTCAAAACTCACGCACAAGATTGGGGATCACCATCTGGACGCGTGAAGTCGGCATGAAAGGGCTACAATAGTACCCTGCTGTAATCCATATCCCCCTATGGTCAACACCGTCAAGCCGCCTCGATTTGGAAAGGCAACTGTGGATGCAAACCCCCTGGCATCGCACGTGAATGAAATAAATTGATCTGAGAGAGGTGGCCAATTTCCGACTAAGCCACCCTTCCACGATTTGTTGCCTTCCAAGTTTATATAGTACCGGTATCCCCTCGAAAAGCTATCATACTAGTAAAATATAATTTAGTATCACAAGACATCACTCGTGCTAGTGTTGTCTGACCATCGCATTTATGCAGGTTGGACAACACTGCTTGAATATGACTCACTATCGGTAGAGCTTTCCCGCTCAATCATATTTATCCAATAACCGTAAGAACTGGAATAATAATTGAGAACGCCACTGGGACGTCTAGAATTTCCCCCTTTGGATTAAGTGTGGGGGTACAGTTGGGGATCCCATCCTTCAGCCCCTGTCTGCTAAGACAATGGACCTTACCAGGAGAGGCGACTCCATAGTGACATTCTTGATTATTCCTGTTCTCGCGGTATTGTAATCAATGTAAACTAACTAACCTTTGAGCAAATATTCTATAGTGCGGGTAGAATTCTGATGCTAAACAGCTGTGGAATGCTAGCAGTACATTGCGGTACGTTCAATCCATGAAGTGGTCTACAAAGGGGGTCTGCCAATATTTCCGCCATTGGAGGGCTTGGAGGTCTCCAGTCAGCCAGGTCTAGGCAATCTCCTTCAGTGTATAAAAGTGTGGCTAGTAGAGATAGTGGGTAGAATTGACTACCTAAGTATGAAAATAGAATAATTTGCTGGTACAGGCAGTTAAGACAGCAGGGCAGAAGGGTCGAGCTTGATATGTATTAGGTATTCACCAGTTGCTAGTTATTCCGTTATATCTAAAAGTATGATACTAACTTGGCGGTATTCTTTGACTCGGGAGTGTAGGCATGGTGAGTTACTATATATCGCGAAAGGAGAAACCATCAAGAATATCTTTGGAATCCGTAAAGTATGGAAAATGCTGTGCTGGTGGAAAAGTCTATCCAAAGCCCTCTCGTGGGCCGTTACACATACTGCGAGATTTGTTTACAAAGTCGGTTACTCAGGGTACGGTACATAATTTTATATCAGTATTCAAGATACTATCACATAGTATTGCAGTCCCTGTAGGAAAATATTACTCATAGTGAGCCTTTCTTTGTAATTAGCAGTCTTGATTGCCTCCTACTTTTCCAAAAAAAATAATCAAAATCCTCCGCATTCATTTCTTTACACTTTCCTAAATTTTATAATCTGTTCTACTTCAACCTGGCGTGCCCCCCCGGAACCCAAGGGTTAGTAACACGAGGTTATACAAAGTAAAAGTTTAGCCGCATGGTATAAACGCCACCGGTGCTCCATCCATGGTACCGGGTTGCGCTGGCGGCAACCATTCTCTGGCACCGCGTGGTTCGCACACAGGATATTACTTGTCTATCTCAACATTCTTGATAACCCCCACCACCATAACGTAATAACCAAGCAAACAATCCCGTAACCATTCTACACCCAATCTATCCAATTTCGTAAAAACTTGCCCAGAGGAAACAAGAAGCAACTATAAAAGAACCAAGATTATCTCGCCAACCACTTACCAAGCAAGCCGAGTTCGAAAAAAACGCCCAAGACCCAAAAACCTATGGAGAAACCGCGCCAAGAGATAGCAAAAGGAAAGTATTAACGAGTAAAGAGACTTTAAAGAAGGGGAATGTTGAGAGGTTATAGGACGCCCTCTACGAACTCCAGTCCGCTAATCCTCTCCTGGGTCCATCGCCGACTGCCAGAACTCTGTCGCTTCCAACTAAGGACTGGCCAGAAGCGCTCGTCGACGCGGATGGAGACAACGCTGGTGATGCCTTTGCGGTTAACTTGCTTGACGCGGATGTACTCGCCAGTATCCCACTTCTTGCTCTTAACAACGCCAATGAGGTCATCGATGCTAGAGATGGAGACCCCGTCGACTTCCAAGATCCAGTGGGTCGGGCGGATGTTATCGAGTGCTGGGGATCCGTATGACACGCCTCCGATGTAGACACCAGGGGTCTTGATAGGGATGAGCGGAGATGGGTCCTTAGAGTCTACCTGCTCGAGCACTGCAGCGTGGGTCTCGTGGACAATGGCGCCAAAGAACTGAACAACATGGGTTCCTGTGGAAGGGTGAGCGGGAGTGGTCGGGATAGTCAGAGTGAGCTCTTTTCCGCCGCGGAGGACAATCATTTCGACGGATTCCTTCGATTCAAGGCTTAGTTCTGCGAGTTGAGAAACCCTGTGAATTGGCTTGCCGTCAATCTCCAGGACAATATCTGCGATCTTTGGGCACTTGTCCTCGTGCTCTGGGGAGACTGATAATGGGCGAAGGCGGGACTCGACAATGAGTGGTCGGGGAGCGCCACGAATCTTCTTTGCTGCCTTGACATAAGCGTCAAACCTCTTCTGCGAAAGTCCCATGGTAGACACAGTTGCGAGCGACATGTCGGAGAACTCAATTCCTAGATCTCGGCAAGGCGGCTCAACAGGCCCAGTGGCCAATTCCTCATTGATACGAGCGACAACCGGAATAACATAACGCTGAATATCAAGACCTTGGGTCCAGAAAGAATCATCACCATTCTTGTTTTGCGACGAAATGGTCATGTAATAAGCCGCAACCTTCAAAGTTCGCTTCTCCTCGTCCGATGCGGTTTTGGATGGCTTGCGCACAATAACACCATCCCAGCAACCCGACGACTCAGAGACATTAATATTCTCGATGTTGATCAACCTGTGGCGCGGGGGATTGCATTGCCACGTGTTGAAGTTTACGCCAATTGATGCAATGGAAGTCTCCTTCTGGACAAGGAGCTGATCTGGTGTCAAGCCAATCACCTTGACCTCATCGCGCACCTTAAGAGGTTTTGTGTCCCATTCTGGCACGCTGACGTTCTTGGGGAGAAGTTTGCTATCAAAAGAGACGAGCGTAAAAGCCCCGAGATAGACCACCTGTCCGGGAATGTTCTTGTTTGAGAGGGTAAGACGAATATCCAACATCTCCGCTGGAACAGATGACCTATCAAACAAAATCAATGGAACGGGTGACAGTGACACAACCAGACCGACACCCGAATAGTTGGAAGCAGATGTGTGGCCGTAGATGGAGTACGGGAGACGGCAAACAACATTAACAAGAGAACCCCTTAATTTCTCAAGAGCCGCTTCTTCCGGCTCTTCCTCGTCGTCCTCTTCAACACTGATAGTATCCTCATCCTTAACTTCTGGCGCAATGAGGACTTCTTCTGGGGGCGGAGCCCCAAGCTCTCGCCTGACCCATGTTCCAGCCTTGTCATCTCTCTCAAACAAAGCAGCGAGGAAGAAATGCCTATCGATATCGACCATCATCATTTGATCTTCGCTTTTACCCATAGACCTCGTCATAAAGGGTACCCGCTTATAATCCGGGATCCCTTTAATGACCTCAATAAATTGGTCCAAAGTCTTAGTAGGCTTTCCATCGACTGCAGTGATCAAGAAATCTCTACTCCACGAAGACCACAAAAGGAACCCAGAAGCTATCAAACAATCAGCATTAGAAATACTCGTAAGCAAAAATAGTTGAGATGGCAACCCTACCCGCACAGAAAACGCCAGTTCCGAGTTGGACATTGTGATTTCTGCCCATCTGATAACTCAAATCATGCATCACGGCCCCGCCAATTTCCAAAAAGCGGCTGGGGGTGATAGTGTGCAAATCCTGAACGGTGCATATAACCTGCAGCCTCCCGGTCGCACCAGCCTTGCCCTCCTTCCCAGCACGGAAAATCTCAATCGCGATCTCCTCTCCAACACTGTCATCGATGATACTCCAAAGCCCGGTAAAATCGGTAATGTGTTTTCCGTTACAAGTGAAAAGAATGTCCCCAGGCTCCAATCCGCGAACCCTAGTCACACCGGGTGGGACAACAACCTCCGCCTTGTCCGGAAGTTGCGGCCTATCTGGGCTCGCAGGGCCGCCCTTGAGAACCCGGATAACACCAAGGAGACCGGTAGCAGAAGAATTTCTAGCCCTGCATTCCTCCTCCATCAACTCCGTCAAACCGAGCCTTCGAAGTTCATCGTAGCTGTGATGCAGAAACTCGGTCTGCAGAGTACCACGGCTGACAGCCTCCCCTCTCTTAATCTTCTCCACCGCGCGGACGACCCTGTGCAACGGAAGATAGAATGAGCTCTGGGAGGAGTTACTTCCTCCAGCATTCAAGGCCACAGCCTGGCCGTTGATATTCAACACCGGGGAGCCGGAGGATCCACCCGAAGTTCCGGAGGCGGCCTGCATGTAAAAGGTGTTGAAGTCGTTGTAGGAGTCGGTTCCGTAACTTGGGGCATGGCGATCGAGCCTCGCGAGGGTAGAGCCAAGAATCGACAGCTTCTCACCAGCGTCGTTGCCGACGACCTTGATATCCTCACCCACACGGGCGAGTTCCGGTCGAAGTTCAATCTCTTCAACACTAATATGCTTCAATTTTGATGGGTCATACCGAAAGATACCAAAATCATGGGTGGGGTCGCGATAAACGGGTTTGATCGGTACCTCCTCGTAGTTGACAAACACGGCGACGGAGGTGACCGGTGCAGGTGACACAACATGACGGTTAGAGAGGATGAGACCATGCTCCTTAGAAATCACGAATCCGGTTGCAGTATAGTCGCCGGCCGACTCCGTATCGAAGGGCCTGGTGGTTGTCGCTTTAATGGAAACAATTCCATTGATCACCCTAGCAATCGTCTTATCCCACGTCTCCTTATCAGATGTCGAAGCAACGCTCAAACCAGAGGCGAAGCTCGTCGCCGACATGCTCCTAGACAACGGTGGTGTCGGGAAGACATTGACCGGCATGCGTTTTGCTTCCGGAAGGGGCTGCTCGATTTTTGGCATCGGTATCTCGCGTGCTGGCTTCTCATCCTCACCCGGGGTTTCTGGCTCGACTTTTGGGGCTTCACCCCCAGCAGCGGCAGGCGCTGCCAGGGCAGCCATATTATTTAGCTCTTTCTTCTTCAGCAACTCTGGTAAATCCGCCCGGGAGCCCGGATCTTTGGGTGAGGAGGTTAGGGAGGATATCGAGATTGCGACCTCGCTCCCTTGCGGGAAGTAGGAATCAGTATTGTGTCGAAGGGCGGAGTCCAGAGCTCCTGCCTGAGGTGTCTTGATGATATTCTGAGCTGAAGCCGGCTGCAGGTATTGGGAATAGGTTGTATTGCTGCTCGACTCGTTCATGATGGCTATAGATTTGTGATTGCAATAAAGATTGTCTAAGGAATTAAATAATTCTATGAATTGTGGAAAAATAGTGGAAAACAAAAAGCCAACAAAAAGGATAGATAGTGAGTGATCTTATATAGAGAGAGGATGGGGATGAGTGGGTTTTATCAAGGCATAGGGTTCGGGGGGGGGGGGTGGGTCAAGAAAAGGACAGAGTGACCCGAGAAGGGGCACAGGCCGTGCGTGCCATACCGGTTATGATATAAAAGAGAGCTGCCGCTCCCACAGAGACCTGCCAGCCCAAAAAAACAATATTTATTTTTTCCTGCGGCCCAGAGACTCGCCTCCCAGTAGGCCTGCTCTAGAACAAAGGCCCTGGACAGAACACCAGTGATCAGCCGAGTCAACCCCCAACAAGATGTTCATTGGCCAATACAGTGAAAGGGTTTCTGGTGAATGCGCCAGCATGATAAGCCTTTCTTTTTTCTATGGTTGCCCCAACAACCCCTTCTCGGGAACTCGGTTGATAGAGATTGGATATATTAGCCCTTTTACTCGAGTACAGTTGGCTAACTTCCTGAAGATCTAACTATTATGAGAGGGAGAAAGGAAGGAAAGGGGTAATGAAGAGTCTCGAACTCAATTGTTGAGCTCCCCTTCGCTGTTCGGCGCTGTTATCGTGTGCCTCATTGCTTACTCGGTGCCCAATTCGCTATGCTAGCCGATGGGAGAGGGGTTTTTTGTTCTTCTACCCTCTTTATTCTGGCCATAAAAATTCACCACGCCTCTCTTAAAGACTTACGGAGGCGTTGGTGGCATTTCCAAAGGCAAAAGGGACAAAAGCCAGAAAGGTTTTGGGGTATCCATACACAAAGAAATGGAGGGAGAGGCATACCTTCTCTGAACGGGAGGTGTTTATGGAATCCCTGTCCCCGTTCCCACCCCGCCCAACAATCGCGGGCAGGACCCCTTCCTCCGCATAATGCGGCCTCCCGGGGTAAATAAAAGACGTACTCGTACACAGCACAGAAGCAACTACACCATGGATGCCTGCATAGGGACGGTAAAGCGCCTTCGATTTACAACAGATGAAAACCGCTCTCCCTTGGAGACACCGCTGTTTGTAAATTCAACCGCATGCCCTTTCCCTCCTCCCTTCCCGAGGACAAGCTCAGCAAGACCATCAGGACAGACGCAGAGAGGAAGGGAAACACAGTCTATATAGATGGCCTAAGTATCAGATACTAGTATGTGCTAGTACAGTGGCCTAAGCACGCTACAATTAGATGACGATGTACGTTGAGCTAGATAATTACAGCACCATCAGCCATATTACTCGGACAGCAAGTGCAGGAATACACGTAACCGGCAGCAGCTATAGTACCGGTAGTGCTCGAGCACTGTATGGTGCTGTTGGAAGGTACCGGTACTCGCAGCTATCAAGCACGGTATTCCTCTCCCTACCCTACTCGAGTACACTAAAGGCAGCGTCGCGCGAAAACGAAACTTCTTTCAACAGCAGGGGTGGACCCTGAATCAAGGAAACCAAGATTTTAGGATGGCTGTCGGTAAGTTTGTCTCAGAAATTGTTCTAGAAAATGTGCAAGGGTGGGGAACAAAACATTCTGGCAGAAAGGGGGTTGCCACAAATTGGGAAGAGAAAGGTCAAAAGCTCTAGAGGCCGATTCCTTTTCGTTCGACCCCATTCCGGGAGGGAGCGAACCGCGAGTCTACCGGCAACAGATTTTTTTTCCCACTTCTTTCTTTCGGGCAGGAGCAGCCATCATCAAGCCAGGCCATCACCAAACGGGAGTTGTAGTCAGCAGTGGGGGAGGGTACGGCCATGGACGGGTCCGGTGGCAAGGTCAGTCGGTCTCCGGCGACGGATAAGGGATGCGCGTTGCCGGCGCTGTGCGTAATACGAGCATACGGTAGTGCTGGTGAGCTAATTTGTCATCACGGGTTGAAGGTCGTGGTTGCCTTCAACCTTTGAAAGTGCTATCATATTTTGTGATCACCTCATGAGACGATAGTGCTGTACCCCTACTTAGCGCACAAATACCGGTACTATAATATGATAATAGCAAATAGAACCCGTAAATTAGAGATAGAAATTGCCCGATTATATATGAGTTCATTACAATAATGACAATTCCTTCTAAGCCTTCGATTCCAATTCTCACCTGTTTAGTCGAGTATAACTTTAGGGCAACTAGTTTGGGTTCCCGACTTCTAACTTTAGTAACGCTGTATCTCTTCCGGGATACCGGTACCCCAACCATCTCAAATATGCGCAATGGTAATCCCTAAATTGCCACCCTCTACTTTCTGATTTTTAATAACCCTTCCTACGTGTCCCCACTTTATCAGTAATTCATTATGCATGTCCAGGGGAAATATTGAGTAAAAAAGTATCACCACCCGGGCTTAGACACCCACTTTTTTCATTTTACTCCTCAGGACCAGTCATCGAAACGTCTTGTCTGGTCAAAAAAAGAAACAGCAATAATGAAATTGTCGTAATGACCAAGCTGTCGTAATGAGCTCAAAAGTGCAGGCATCCAAAGAATAGAAAAAAGCACAAATATATATATATATATATATATATATATCATAAATAGGAATAGATATCCAAGCACAAGAGCTAGTTTCACTTAATAATTCTCTTTTGACTCTGTTTTTTAAATCGGTCCCCGGCAGTGCCACGATCGCCGATAAGCAGACTTCTTAGCTCTTATCTGTCTGTCAATCAGATGCACTACCGCGACTTCCATTTATTGATTATGCTAGCTTGGAATAACTACAGCTACAGAATATAGCTCATATTTTGCGATTTAAACACTCTTGAAAAGCGAACAGCAGCTAGACGCACCTAACTTTTTCTTTTTCTTTTTTCTTGATAATATAATGCCTTCATTTTGCCCACCATGACAACTTGATTGCTGCTCTTTTTTTTGCCCGTTCCTGCTGACCAGTCAGGATACTTTACACCAAGGTAGGAGTTTCTACTCAAAACCCTGCACGGATTACTCGGGTCACGATAGAGGTTTACGGGTGACTTTACTCTTCTATCACACGAGTACGAGCACAATATGATATCCACTCATTGCTACCCATAATCGGGCATTCGGCTCCCTTCTCGCTTTTTTTCTTTTTTCTTTCTTGCTTCCTCAGAGCCTAGGCCATGAGCGGCTCTGCTACTGTTTTATCGGTACCACAAGTCACCACACCACCACACCAACTCCACACGTCATGCCTTGCCCACTTCATCCCATCTCATCCATCGCATCAAGCTATCTAATCATCTGGCCTTGTGCTCACACGGAACCGACCGAGAGACCAGGTTGTCGGGTCTGGTCAACTGAACCCCGCTGGCAAGCGATAGGCCGAGCTTCCTGCAGACAGAAGGCAGACATGCCCGGAGCCTCAAGATTTTGCCCATATGCAATAGCAGTCGTTTTTACAAACGTTAGGCAATTACGAGTACTCTAGCACCCTGCCTAGCCTGTTTTCATGGAATAGACGCACGGTTCGGACTCAGGCTCTGCAAGGTGCTAGGGCTGGCATCAAGTGAGAAAGCGCTCGTATCTAGAAATACGGCTGTTATCGCATACAGACCCAACCAGCGAAAGACGATGGAAAGGAGCCCTGACTCATTATGAGAACCTTGATACTCGTAAAGAATAGGGAAGAAGCCATGAGATTCTGTTTGGATGCCTACCATACCATCGAAACGCTATACCATAAGTACCGGTGCTGTACTCGAGTACTCAATAGAGCAAAAGCGTGCCAGGACGCTGTGGTTGGCTCTCCTGATAAGGCTGTGCAACCGAGGGCTGAGTGTGTAACCTGAAACCTATTCTACCCTAATAATCCTAATTAAATCACTGCACTCGAGTGCGGCATGAGATACTCCCCCAGCCAAGGCTGAGTTTGCAATGTTTTCCCCTACGGTACAGTACTCCAGTAGCTGACTGGCAGCTGAGAAGTGGAACTCTAACACCCTTACTTGTCCTAGGCAAGAGGTGTCCGAAAACAGAGATTCACGAAATACCGTATGGCAAAGATTCCGCGCCTATCGCAAACTTGCGGCACGTTCTTTCGGAAGCCCCTTGCTTGAGATAAGCGGCACGTTTTCCCTCCATTAAGTACTTACGGTGGTCCCATTCAGGGCGATATAAAACAGCTGCACTCTGCCTTACTACCAGCCCTTCCAACGTAAACCGTAGGAAAGAAAAAGCTGAATACCGTAGAAACTCGAATAATTGGACCGCGTGCTATGTCGTTGGGGCTTCCTCTCTCGCTAAGATCGAGTGGTTTTTGTTCCTTTTTCTGTCTCTGAATGTGGAAAGGGGCTGTGCTTTTGCTAGGGTTTTTGCCTCTTTCTAGAGAAGGGAATTTTAGACTTCATAGGACTCGAATGAGGCTGGTGGCAAAAATGGTGATCCCAAACCATGCAACTTCATACTTTCCATACAATACATTCTGAAGGTGTAAAGAATTCGAAAAATTGATATGCTGATCTAAAGCCCTTTCAAATATCTCTCCAAGCACTTATGAATGATCAAGGAATTTTTGGACACTTTGGCATGCAACATTGTAAAGTCAAAGTTGAAAACAGTGCCAAGCCTTGTCATTCCCAATAGGATACAAAATAGTCAGAAATTGTGCCAAGACCAGTGTACCAACTACAGCTCTCTTGACAATTCCTCAACTAGTCTAGCTATGGAGTTCTAGAGGGTTGGAAAGTAAAATCTAGGGAGTTGTTGCACACATAGATGAAGATTTAGCCCAAATTGCTTCACTAAATTAGTGTCCAGGAGGCTCTGAATATGTCGGCCCTTAGTGGGAAATCTTTACACTACTCATCATATTTGGCGCCAGCCTCGTACTCGTACAAGTCCTAAGCAAGGTGCTTTCGTACAGGACGGGGCTAGCAAGGATGTCTAAGACATCGAACTTATTGCATAGGAAAAATAGCAACATGCTCCCGCACTGCCTTGCTCCTGGGTGCTTCTGCTTCTCTTACCACAAAAAGACTTGCTTGGCAGCCCTCGTACAAAAAAATCTTGCCTGGTGCTTGCGCACGGTTCAACTATTCGAGTTTCTACTGTAGTACTTTAAAGAATTCAAAGGTGGAAAAGGTGGGGGCGAGATGAGATTTTGATATGATAGTAGCAAAATTGGCTACTCAGCTGTACATCAAGGGTTGCGGCTCAGCGAAGCACAATAGGGAGGGCGATGGAACGTGCTCCAAAACCCCTGGCCCAAGGCAACAAATAACGCCCCGACTGAGCATAGTGCCTCGCGGTAGAGTACATCTCAATTAAGCATTGGGGGACTCACTCGCTAACTATATGCTCAGATCTGCGCACCCTGGCCCCTCTCCGGTTACTCCTTCCTAATCCGATTTGATGCGAATAAGGCACCAGAAATGGTACATAGCAACCTTACTTATTGGAGGGCTCTATCCGCCCCGTGGGCAAGGCATATAAGGTGATGGAGATATAAGAATGGAGATGAGAGAGAGGGCGGGGGAAGGAGGGAGAGAGCAGCCTAGGGTTATTGGGTAGAAGGAGATGGTTGGTGGAGATATACCGCACTACCAGGGCCTGAGGCTTCCTGTAGTTAGATAGAACGGCCATATATCTAGATTAAGACTGCGCATTCCAATCAGTCCCTTTCGTGCGTAGAATAATGCAGTCAAGCGCTGATAATATCGCGGTCCCACGAGGGGATGGGATCCTCTTGATTCGCCTGAATCTAAATCAGCGCTCAGACCAACACTCGGGGTTTGCACTTCTTTTTCAACGACCGAGCTGCTGTGCACACCTTGTAGGGTATTGGATATTGGGGTTTGGAAGGGCCTATGCATGACACAAGCACTTTGAATTGTGAAACTATGAGCAAAAAAAAACTGCCTCATGTGTTCAGCTTCTTCTCCCTCTATATTATGATATCTTAGGTCAAGCTCAATTTCTACACGAATTCTCACCTATAGGATGCATGCCTGTATGTATGTGCCCGGCGGGGGCCTGAGCGGGTGTCATAAAATAACACCCTAGGATGATGAGAATAGAAAAGTGAAGCTAGTAATTACGGTACTCCAAAGCTCATCCCCCCCCCCGCAGTTTCCGTTTGTAGCGTTTCTCATAGAGTGCCTAAAGGAGGGTGGGCATGAAGGATGGAGTATGGGATTTTAGGCATCCGTGGTTATATAGATATACTATACTCTAAATTAACCTGTGCTTTATCACTGACTCCAAGTGTGCTTTGTGATATGGCTAGGTGCACATGCGATGCTGGGCCACTGCCTGATTGCGTCCCCGCGGGTAGCCGGGCATCGGAGGGCAAGATCTCGTATTTAATTTAGTATGATACGGCATTTGCGAAAGGTCAGGGGTCGTATTGTGTCCTGAGTTTGTGAGTATTGTATCTGCTATGCGGGGCAAGTCTCCTTGACCTCGTACTAGATCGCCCACGACCCCGGGACACATTTATCCTTATAATCGCTGTATACTACTCGGGGGAATAAGCTCCCGTGGGACCTTTTCCTTAGCTAAGCCCGTATACCCCCGATACCCCCGATGCCCCATCCCCCATCCCGAGCCCGGCGATCCCGAAAAATCCCTTGGGAGTGATATGTGGTGACTCCCTTGCAGGGATTTTCCACTGCGGGTAAACATTCCCCCGATAGGGCTCTTGTAGACACTTCCTGGAGGGGGATTGGTCCTGGTGGCCCCGGGGCAACTCTGATTCCCGATGGCGGGGAAAAAAAGGGCCAGGATGGGGGGGGGGGGTGAGGTTGGTATTTATGAATGTAGGTTTATTTTTGGTTTGCTTCGCATACAGTAAGAATTCGAATAATTGGACCTTCGGAGTTGCCTTTGCTAGTAAGGCCCGGTATCTCTTGTCTTTAAGCTAGGGCGAAGGGGGTCGTTTTTTCGCCGTGGTCTCGCACCCCTATCCACGAGGGGGAATTTTGGACCTCTTTTTGTTTGTACCTCTTAGGTCAAGGTCCAACTATTCGAGTTCTTACGGTGGTAAGTGCCTTCGCCTTCACCTATGCCGTGGTGGTGGTAGATTTTGAGACTGCCTGGCTCCCCGGCACTGGGTTGTAGTTACTAGTGTGTTGGGGCAAGTACGAGAGCCTTTGTGGTGGATCCAGAGGGGTGGGTAAGGTCTGTACCAGCTGTATGCTGATTATAGAACGGACCTTACCACTGCCGTGATATATCCTCTATTTTTAAGCAGTCTTTAGGGAGCCTAGTGGGCTACCGTATAATCTGGTGAAAGTCGGATTGGAGCTAGAGCGAAACTGAGGCAACCGAGCCAACAGGAGCATACGAAGAAGGCAAATTCGCCACAGCTTAAACACATAGGCAGTGGTGGTTGGACAGG
>Ga0307509_10008170_pt1 | contig 13405 bp, 9 predicted proteins | sample 10_EM_MG_FD_202245 | JGI IMG/M metagenome (GOLD analysis project Ga0307509, IMG submission 202245) | Populus trichocarpa ectomycorrhiza microbial communities from riparian zone in the Pacific Northwest, United States - 10_EM | ecosystem: Host-associated > Plants > Roots > Unclassified | place...
AACAGGCCGCCGAGCCGGCCCTTGGGACCCACCGCGGGCGCCGGCGCCGGGCCTCGCAGCTGGGTCGCGAACGCGGTCTTCGCCTCGGCGAACTGCAGCGCGGTCTCTTCGGTGATCTTGCCGGCGCGCACGAGCTCGACGAGCGACTCGTCGAACCGGATCATCCCGAACGAGCGACCGCGCTGCATGAGGTTCGGCAGCTGGAACAGCTTGTCGTCGCGGATCAGCACGGCGAGCGGCAGCACGCCGGTGACGAGCTCGATCGCGGGCACCACGCCGCCGCCGATGGCGGGCAACAGCCGCTGCGCCACGATCGCGCGCAGCGCGCCGGCGATCGACGCGCGGACCTGGCTGTGCTCCTCGGGCGGGAACATGTCGATCAACCGATCGAGCGTCTTGGCCGCCGATGGCGTCGACATCGTCGCGATCACGAGGTGACCGGTCTCGGCGGCGGTCAGCGCGATCTCGACGGTCTCGCGATCGCGGAGCTCGCCGATCACGATGACGTCGGGATCCTCGCGCAGCGAGGCCTTGAGCGCGGTCGCGAAGCTCTTGGTATGGCGCCCGGCCTCGCGCTGCGACACGAGCGCCATCTTGCGAGGGTGCTCGATCTCGATCGGATCCTCGACGGTGAGGATGTGATGCGGCCGGGTCGAGTTGACGAGATCGACGAGCGCCGCGAGCGTCGTCGTCTTGCCGTGACCGCTCGGCCCGGCGATCACGACGAAGCCCTGGTGATGCGCGACGACCTTCGCGACGTCCTTCGGCAGGCCGAGCTCGTCGAGCGTGCGCGGGCGATCGACCGCGAGCCGGAACGTGCCCTTCAGGCCGACCTGGTGGCGCGAGATGTTCGCGCGCAACCGGCCGCCGCCCGGCGCGTCGATCGCGAGGTCGACGTAGCCCGCGCTCTGCAGCCGCTCCTTCTCCTGCGCCGACAGCAGCGGCAACAGGATCGTCTCGGCCTGCTCCGCGGTCAGCGGCCGCGCGCCGGCGCTGATCGGCACGAGCTCGGCATTGGCCCGGATCGATACGACCCGGTTGCCGGCGATGTGGAGGTCGCTCGCCTTGGCCGCGCGCGCCGCGGCGACGTACTGCGCGAACGTGCCCGCGGTCTCCTCGTGGATCACCGGCAAGACGCCGGTCGAGTCGCGAATCACCGGGATCACGGCCGTCGGGATCACGGTGCCGCCACCCTTCGGCGGCTGTACCGGCTTGGGTGCCGTTGGCACGCCTGGTACGTCGAGCTCGAGCTCGTCGTCTTCCAGCTCGAGCTCGAGCCCGCCGTGCTGCTCCGGCGGCGGTGGGCGCTTCATGCCAGCCGGGAGGCCAATCGACACGCTCACGCCGGGGCCGGCCGATCGCTCGATCGGGATCGGGCGCGTGCCGGCGATCGACACCGACGCGCCGATCATCTTCGATGCCGGTTCCCCGGGTTTCGATTCATCGAGCGTCATCGCGTCCATCGGTAGCTCGGGCACGTCGAGCTCGACCGGCAGATCGAAGTCCGCGGGCGCGGCGGCGACCGTCACCGGCGGCTGCTTCGACGCGGCGCGCATCCGCGCGGCACCCTTCTCGATTCTCACCACGATCTCGTTGCCGCGCCGGCCGGTCCGCACGCGCAGCCGGCGCCGGCCGACGTCGAGGTCCGTCGGATCGGTCGAACCATCTCCGTGGGGAATCAGCGTCGCGATCTCGCTACCTTCGACGAACGCCCACAGCATCGCCGTGGTCAGCGGGCGCTGCGTCAGGTTCACGTACGCACCTTTCTGCCGCATCGCGATCGGGCGACCGACGGCGACCACGATCTCGCTGACACCATCCTTGTCGAGGTACGCGAGGATCTGCTCGAGCTGGGCACTCACGCGATTGTCTCATCGTACCTCTTCTCCGAGCCGGTTGAGGGGTATGGTCCGGGCAGCATGACGTCCCCGCTCGAGACGGACTACCTCGTCATCGGTTCCGGACTCGCCGGGCTCAACTTCGCACTCCTCGCCGCCGAGCATGGCCGCGTCGTGGTGATGACGAAGAAGCGGCCCACCGACACCAACACCAACTGGGCCCAGGGCGGCGTGGCGGCGGTGCTCGCGAAGGATGACTCGTTCCAGACCCACATCGAGGACACGTTGGTCGCGGGCGACGGCCTGTGCGACCGCAACGTCGTCGAGCTGTGCGTCGAGGACGGCCCGCGCCAGGTCCAGCGCCTCCTCGACCTCGGCGTCCGCCTCGATCGCGACGCCGCCGGCAACCTCGACCTCGGTCGCGAAGGTGCCCACACCAAGCACCGCGTCGTCCACTGGGAGGACATCACCGGCCGCGAGATCCAGCGCGCGTTGCTCGCGGCGGTCGACAGCCACCCGAACATCACGATCCTCGACGAGCACATCGCGGTCGACCTCCTCTCACTCGCGAAGTACGGCGGCGACCCGGCGTGCTTCGGCGCGTACGTGATGGACGTCCGCACCGGCCAGGTCCAGACGATCTGTGCGCGCGCGACCGTGCTCGCCAGCGGCGGGACCGGCAAGGTCTACATCTACACGTCGAACCCCGACATCGCGACCGGCGACGGTATCGCGATGGCCTATCGCATCGGCGCGGCGTGCGGCGACCTCGAGTTCACCCAGTTTCACCCGACGGTGCTCTATCACCCGCACGCGAAGAGCTTCCTGATCTCGGAGGCGCTGCGCGGCGAGGGTGGCGTGCTGAAGCTCGCGAACGGCGACGAGTTCATGCACCGCTACGATCCGCGCGGCTCGCTCGCCTCGCGCGACATCGTCGCCCGCGCGATCGACAACGAGCTCAAGAAGTCCGGCGCCGACTGCGTGTTCCTCGACATGACCGCGCTCGATCCCGCGTTCGTGCGCCAGCGGTTCCCGAACATCTTCGAGCATTGCCTCGCGCTCGGCATCGACATGACGAAGCAGGGCATCCCGGTCGTCCCCGCCGCGCACTACCAGTGCGGCGGGATCAAGGCCGACATCAACGGCGCGACCACGGTGCGCGGGCTCTACGCGATCGGCGAGTGCGCGATGACCGGCCTCCACGGCGCGAACCGGCTCGCGTCGAACTCGTTGCTCGAGGCGATGGTGTTCTCGACCCGCGCGGCCGAGGCGGTGCGAGGAGAGACCCGCCACCAGCCAACCACGATCGCGTCGTGGTCGAGTGGCAACGCGACCGACTCGAACGACGCGATCGTCGTGGCGCTCAACTGGGAAGAGGTCCGCCGGTTCATGTGGTCGTACGTCGGGATCGTCCGATCGAACAAGCGGCTCGAGCGCGCGCGCCACCGGATCGAGATCCTGCGTGACGAGATCCGCGAGTACTACGTCGACTTCAAGATCACGAGCGACCTCGTCGAGCTCCGCAACCTCGCGCTCGTCGCGCACCTGATGATCGAGTGCGCCCGCCGCCGCAAGGAATCGCGCGGGCTCCACTTCACGCTCGACTATCCCGAAAAACTTCCCGACGCGCGCCACTCCGAGATCCAGCTGACCGACGGTCCGCGCGGTTAACACCGCGGGGCACGCTTCACACCCCACGTTGTGAACAGTCGTTGACTCGCGACCGGGTTTGGCACGTCGCTGCGGCTACTTAGCGCCGCGATCGCCTGCGAAACCGCCTGGCATATGCGTCGCAATACCATCCTCCATCAACTCCTAGCTGCCGGATCTTGACGGACGGCCACGCAGCTCGGGGGGCCACCGAAGCATGGTGCTTCGGTGGCTTTATTTTTTTCGGCTGTTAGTGTCTACGGAGTGCGTCGATTCGCCTGGGTGCTCGTACTTGCCGCGTGTGGTGGTCCCGCGGGTCCGTCGTCGCCCGCCGCGGATGGCGTGCGCGAGTACGTGAAGGCGCTCCACTCCAACGACCCTCACGACGCGTACGACCTGCTCGCGTCCGACGCGAAGAAGAAGCTCAGCTACGACGAGTTCGCGCTGCAGTGGAAGCAGTCGCAGGCGGAGCGGACCTGGCAGGCGAAGGTCCTCGAGGACAGCCTGAAGGGCAACCCCGACGTCGGCGAGCGCGCGCTCGTCAGCTTCTCGGACGGCAAGCTCGTCCAGCTCCAGCGCGAGGGCAAGACCTGGCGACTCGAGTCCGAGCTCGTGTCGCGGTCGCGCGCGAAGCAGCCCCGCGATGCGATCCGGTTGTTCGCCGACGCGATCGCCGCGCGCGACGTCTCCGCCGCGCTCAACATGCTGACCCAGCGCCGCCGCGACGGCCTCCAGAAGCAGGTCGAGGGCTTCATCGCCGGGCTCGGCAAGCACATCAACGGCTCGCTCGACAGCCTCGGTGATCGCGCCGAGCTGCGCTGGGACGAGAACGGGATCCGCTACCGGATCGTGCTCCGCAAGGAAGACGACGAGTGGCGGGTCGACGACATCTACATCCGTCCCGCGCCGAAATCCGACGACGAGACCGACAAGCCCGGCACCGACGATACGACCGTCCCGGTCGACTTCTAGTCGGTGTCGGTGCCGGCGAACACCGCCAGGCGCCTGCCCTCGTGGCCGACCGCCGCGATCCCGATGTCCCAGGCGACGTCGTCGAACCAGCGGCTCGCGTTGCCGAACGAGCTCCAGTGCGCGGCGCTCGCGAGCGTGTCGATCTCGAACAGGGTCGCGTCGTCCGCTGCGCCGACGAGCCCTGCGAGCGCTCGCCACACCGCGCGGCGGCCGTAGGCGGTCCCGGGTGGATGGCCGTACGCGCCGCCGCTCGTCGCCGCGATGAACAGCACCGTGTACGCATCGGCGGCGACTATCGCGTGGACCTCCGGCGCGAGCCCGCCCGCGAGGCACGGCAAGTCGAGCGACGCCAGCAGCGCCGGATCCGCGGCGGCGTGGAGCGGCGGTTCGAGCGCGACCACCCGCTGGTCGGTGCGCCCATTCGAGTACAGGAGGTGTGCCTCGTACGCGGCGACGATCCGCGGGTCGTCCGGTAAGGCCGTGCGATCCGGGACGACCCCGCTCTCGGAGACGGGCCCGGAGCCTGGGTCGCCGAACGGATATCCCCACGCGGTCCAGGACGTCACGGTGGACCGGTGCGGGATGACGCGTGCGCGCTCCTCGAGGGGCAAGCGCTGCATCGGCAGGTCCGCGAGCGGATGACCGCGCCGGGCCAGCTCGACCGCGAGGGCGTCGAGGTCCGGACCACCGAGGCGCTCGCCGCGCATCACCAGCTCCTGCGCCCAGCACGCGTAGAGCGCGACGAGCTCGGCGACGATCCCGGTGCGTGCCATCACCTCGTGCAGCTCGTCGGCCGTGCTGTCTGCCGCGCGCATCGAGGCCACGATGCGTGCGCGCTCGTCCGCCGGGACCCGCGGCTCGTCGCGCACGAAGCCGCCGTCGCGCAGCGTCGCGTGGATCGTCTGCAGCGCACCTTCGACGCCTGGCACCATGGCCAGCGCGCGAAGGTCGTCGTCCGTCACTACGCCTTCTTGCGCGAGCCGCCGAGGAACGACGGCAACCGGTGGCGCAGGCCGCGCAGCATGTCGATCGCACTGCCGCCGGCCGGCGTCTGATTCGGCGCCGGCATGATCTTCGGCGCGAGCTCGATCCGCGGCGTGTCGTCACCGACGAGTGCGGCGACCGGTGTGGCCGACGACGGATCGCCGGTGCGCGGCCCGAGGCCCATGCCCTCGCGCGCCTCCTCGACGGTCTTCGCGAGCACGGTGTGGAGATCCTTGCGGAGCTGGACCTTCTTGAGCGTGGTGCCGATCTGGCGCGCCATCTCGCGCGCCGACGGGAACCGCGCGTCGGCGTCGCGTGCGAGCGCGCGCTGGACGATCGCGACGAACGGCTGCGGCACGTCGGGACGCAGCGGTCGCAGCGGCTGGACCATGCAGTCTCGCAGGCGGGTGTACGTCTCGTAGTCGGTCGTGCCGTCGAACAGCTTGCGGCCGACGAGCGACTCCCACAGCACAGAGCCGCACGCGAACTGATCGCTGGCCGGTTGAGGCCGACCACCGGCGACGATCTCCGGCGCGAGGTACGACATCTTGCCCTTGACGATGCCCTGCTCCGTCGTCTCCTGCGGGCGATCGTTCGCGAGCGCGAGGCCGAAGTCGATCAGCTTGACCATCCCGCGCGTCGTGAGCAGCACGTTGTGCGGCGACACGTCGCGATGGACGACCGGCACGACGCGACCGTCGGGACCGACGCGCTCGTGCGCCGCAGCGAGCCCGCGAAGAATCCCGACGCCGACGGCTGCGACCAGCTCCCACCGGGTGGGCTCGTTGCGCTGAACATGCCACCGGATCCACGTGCCGAGATCGACGCCGTCGATCCACTCGAGCACCATGTAGTAGTTGCCGTGATCGTGGACGAAGTCGTGGACCTCGGCGACGTTCGGCGATTGCAGCATCGAACCGAGCCGCGCTTCCTCGACGAACATCGAGACGTACGGACTCTGGATTGCGAGATTCTGGTGCATCTGCTTCACCGCGACGTCTCGGACGAATCCCGAGTCGCCGCGGACGCGCCCGCGCCAGACATCCGCCATACCGCCGCGCCCAGCAACTTCGATGAGCTCGTAGCGACCGCCGACGATCGTACCCGGACGGGGCTCCTCGGCCATCTCGTCTGTATCTTCGCACGAAGTGCGCGTGGTTGGACCCGCGTGAATGCTAATCTAGACACCATGGAGCCCAGCCCGGGCCTCACCCGGTTTGCGGAAGTGGTGGCACGCGACGAGCTGGCGCTGGATCACGCCGCGCTGTTGATCGGTGCGTGGGATTATCCGGAGCGCGATCTGGACCATTATCGGTCGACGCTCGACGACATCGCGAAGCGCGTGGTGCCCGCCGTCGAGCGCGCGCACGGCGGCGCCGAACGCGCGCACGCGATCAGCGACTACCTGTTCCGCAGCCTCGGCTTCACCGGCAACGCCGACGACTACTACGATCCGCGCAACAGCTTCCTGTGCGAGGTGATGGACCGTCGCCGCGGGATCCCGATCTCGCTGTCGGTGCTCTACCTCGAGGTCGCGCGCCGCGTCGGCGTGCTCGCGCAGGGCGTGAACTTCCCGGGCCACTTTCTCGTCCGCGCCGCGACCGAGGATGCGTGGCTGTTCCTCGATCCGTACAGCGGTGGCCAGGAGATGTCGCCGTCGGCTCTCGAGACCCTGCTCCGCAAGACCACGACGCCGACCGCGGTGCTCGAGCCGAGCGTGATCGCGGCGGCGAGCAAGCGTCAGATCCTCGCGCGCATGCTCGTCAACCTCGCCGGGATCTACGGCCGCAATGGCGATCTGCCGCGCTCGCTCGACGTGCTGGAGCGCCTCGCGATCCTCGAACCTGCGAATCCTCGCATCGCACGTGACCTCGCGAACCTCCGCGAGCGCGTCGACGGACTCAATTAGGGCTAAATTAGCGACCACGTGTCCGACTTCACCGCCGACGCCGTCGCGAAGCAGCTCGACTACTGCACGTTCTGTCCGAAGATGTGCCGGCACGCGTGCCCGGTGTCGACGGCGAGCGGCCGCGAGACCCACATCCCGCAGGTCAAGATGGATCGGCTCAACCAGCTTCGCCTCGGCCGCGGAAGCTGGACGGCCGAGTCGACCGATCCGCTGTGGGCTTGCACCGGCTGCCGGCACTGCACGCTCTACTGCGACCACGGCAACGAGCCGGGGCTCGTGTTGCTGACCGGTCGCGCCGCCGCGGTCGACAAGGGCGTGCCGCATCCCGCGCTCGCCGGTTACTCCGAACGGTTTCGCGCGCGCGAGCAGCGGCTGTCGGCGCAGCTCCACGCGAGCTTCCCGGATCGCCTCGCGACCGAGGGCGAGCTCGGCTACTGGCCGGGCTGCGATGCGATCGACAAGGGCTCCGGCGACATCGCCGCGGCGCTCGCGCTCTTCGATCGCACGGGGCTCGAGCACGTCAAGCTCGTCGAGGCGCCGCAGGCGTGCGCGGGTTATCCGCTGCTCGCGGCCGGCCACAAGGATCTGTTTCGCTGGCACGCCGGCCGGGTCGCGACCGCGATGCGCGGATTCAAGAAGGTCGCGATCAACTGCAGCGCGTGCCTCTACGCGGTCCGCCAGCAGTATGCGGCCGAGGGCGTCCAGGTCCGCGCCGAGGTCGTCGCGCTCGCCGACGTGCTCGCGCCCGCCGCCGCGAACCTCGCGTGTCAGCTCCAGCGCAAGAGCGTCTACTATCACGACCCCTGCTATCACGCGCGCTACAACGACGTCGTCGAGACGCCGCGCAAGGCGCTGGCCCAGCTCGTCGAGGTCCGCGAGTTTGGCTGGTCGAAGCAGGACACCGAGTGCTGCGGCGGCGGCGGCCTGCTCCCGAAGACGATGCCCGCGATCGCCGATCAGATGAGCAAGCGCCGGCTCGCCGAGGTCCACGCGCAGGGCGGCGGTATGGTCGTGACGTCGTGCGCGACGTGCACGTTCATGCTGCAGCGCAACGCCCCGGCGTCGGTCGAGGTCATGAACCTCGCGACCGCGATGGCGGTGCTGTCCGAGACCCCCTTCGCGCGGCCCGAGACGAGCGGGTCCGAAGAAGACTAGGCGCGGGTCTTCGGCTCGAGCGCCGCGTCCGCGTACCACGCCTTCATCGCGCGCAGCGCGAGCACGGCGCCGGCGTAGCGCTGGTTGCCCGGCGAGAGCTCGACGCCGTAGGTCTTGAACCGGGTCACGACCGGCGCGTACATCGCGTCGGCGATCGAGAACGGGCCGAACAGGAACGGCCCGCCGCTCGCCGCGAGCGAGGTCTCCCACACATCCTGGATCCGCGCGATGTCGGCGAGCGCCTCCGCGGTGCGGCCCTGCCCGCTGCGATCCTCGACGAGCTCCATCGGCATGTTCTGGCGCAGCGCCTGGAAGCCGGCGTGCATCTCGGCGGCGACGGACCGTGCGCGCGCTCGCACCGATCGCTCGTCGGGCCACAGGCCCGCCGTCGGATAGAGCTCGGCGACGTACTCGCAGATCGCGAGCGAGTCGTAGATCACGAGGTCGCGATCGTGCAGCACCGGGACCTTGCCCGCCGGCGACACCGCGAGGATCTTCGCCTTGGTCTCCTTCTGATCGAGGACGATCACCTCGGTCTTGAAGTCGGCACTCGCATGCGCGAGCGCGAGGTACGGCCGCAACGACCACGAGGACAGCCGCTTGCTACCGACGTACAGGGTGAGCGCCATGGCGCGACCCTATCAGCGCTTGATGCCGACGTGGTCTTCGAGCCGCTCGACGCGCTCCGGGAGATCGCGATACTGATCGTCGAGCCCGCGGAACTCGGTCCTGAGCCGCTCTTCGGACGCGGCAATGTCCTGCCGAAGCTCGACGCGAAGCTGTTCGTGCGACGCCCTCATCTGGCGCCCGACATCCTCGTTGAGATCGACGCGCAGGCGCTCGATCTGCCGGGTCATACTCTCGTTGACGGTGAGGATCGCCCGGCCGACCGAATGGATCATGCGCTGCTCGAACGAATCGAACCGCTGATCGATCGCGTCGAACCGCCTGTCGCGGATCTCGAGCTCCTCTCGCAGGTCGGCACGCGTCAGGTAGTCGACCATCTCGCCGTTCACTCTATCGTCGCTCATCCGGGAGCGACACAGCATTCGGCGTGCCACGCCGATCTCCGCGAGATCACGTTTGCGAACGTCCGGTGTCCGACGGAAGTCGGACGCGCGTGGCCGAGCCTCGGCCTAAACGCCGAACTTCGCGAGCTTCTTGTGGAGGCCTTCGCGCGTGATGCCGAGCGTGGCCGCGGTCTTCGTCTTGTTGTTGCCGTGATCGCGCAGCGCCTCGGCGATCAGCCAGCGCTCGACCTGCTCCATCATCTCCTTGAGCGTGCCCTGCTTCGGCGCGATCCGGGTGACGGTGCCTTCGATCTTGCGGAGGCGCGGCGATAGATCCGTCACCTCGATCCAGTGACCCGACTCGGCCTGGATCACGATCCGCTGGATCTCGTTCTCGAGCTCGCGGATGTTGCCGGGCCAGCCGTAGGACGTGAGCGCGTCGAGCGCGTCGGGGGTGAAGCCCGGCAGCTCGACGCGATACTCCTCGGCGTAGCGCTTGAGGAAGTGGCTCGCGAGCTGCGAGATGTCCTCGCGGCGCTCGCGCAGCGGCGGCAGCTTGATCGGGAACACCATCAGCCGGTAGTAGAGGTCCTGGCGGAACCGGCCCTTCTCGACCTCGGCGGCGAGATCGCGGTTCGTCGCGCAGATGATCCGGACGTCGACCTGCTTCTCGCTCGTCGCGCCGACCGGACGGATCGTGTTCTCCTGGAGGACGCGCAGCAGCTTCGCCTGGAGCGTCAGCGGCATCTCGCCCATCTCGTCGAGGAACAGCGTGCCGCCGTCGGCGATCTCGAACAGACCCTTCTTGTCGCTGTCGGCGCTCGTGAACGCGCCGCGCTTGTGGCCGAACAGCTCGCTCTCGAGGAGGTTCTCGGGCAGCGCCGCACAGTTCTGCGCGACGAACATCTTGTCCTTGCGGCCGGACTGGTAGTGGATCGCCGACGCGATCAGCTCCTTGCCGGTGCCGGTCTCGCCCTCGATGCAGACCGTCGCGCGGGTGTCGATCACCTTCTCGAGCTGGTTGAACACCGACTTCATCGCCGGCGAATCGCCGATGATGTTGTCGAACTTGATCGGCGTCGCGCGGCGCTTGAGATAGACGTTCTCGCCACGCGCCTTCTCCTCGGCGACCCGCAGGCGAGCGACCAGCGTGGCGTTGTCGAGGGCGAGCGCGGCCTGCGAGCCGAGGAGCAGCGCGACCTCGAGATCGCGGTCGGTGAACATGTTCGTCGACGCGCGGTTGTCGGCCTGGACGAGGCCGATGATGTCCTCGCCGCGCCACAGCGGCATCGCCATCATCGACAGGATCTGGCCGCCCATGATCGACTCGCTGGTCGACAGCTCCTCCTGCGCGTTCGCGGTGAGGACGGCGGCGCGGTCGGCGAGCACGCGGCGGAGCACGGCGCGCGAGGCGCGGACCGGATCCGGCGCGTTCGGGCCGGGCGTGGGGGTGTTGTCGCGCTGGCGCGAGACTGCGAGCGCGAAGCGATCTTTGTCGTGCTCGTTGCGGAGCAGCACCGCGACGTGGGTCGCGCGCGGGAGGAGCTGGAACGTCGCCGCGACGATCGCGTCGATCACCTCGGCCGGCTCGAGCCGCGCGCCGAGCGGCTGGAGCGCCTTGTAGACGCGCAGCGCCTCGGCAGGCTCGCCGTCGAGCTGCTCGGTGACCTGCGGCAGGTCCATGATCGAGCGCGAGGCGATCACGCGATCCCCCGCGTCGTCGTCGACCTCGTCGCCGATCCGCACGGAGATCCGGACCGGATCGTTGCGATTGCCGAGGAGCAGCATGTCGCCGTCGGCGAGTGCGAGCTCCCAGCGGGCGCTCGCGTCGATCGGGATCCGACGCCCCGCGCGCTCGACCGCGGAGCCGTTCGTCGAGCGCAGATCGCGGAACACGTAGTGGTCGCCGATCTGCGTGATCTGCGCGTGGTCACCCGAGAGGTGATAGTCGGTGAGCACGACCGTACTCGCGGGTGACCGACCGATCGTCAGCGTCGCCCCGGTGACACGATGGACGCGTTGCTCGGCCGTACCCTGCTGAATCTCGAGAACGATCAAGCAGCCAAACCCTTCCAGGGGTTTATACTGCATCTTCGCGCATGACGGCATCCGGACCCTCGAAAGTCGTCGTGCTCGATCCCGACGCGCGCGCAAGTCGGCAAGTCCAGCTCGGATTCGAGCGCGAGGGCATCGAGGCCATCATTCCGAGCATCCCGTCGGATCTAGGCAAGCTCGAGCTGGGACTCACGAACGGGGACGCGGCCGGGCTGGCCCTCGTCGGTGGCAACGACGTCAATCTGGTCAAGCGGGCGCGCGAGCTCCTCGCGGATGTCCCGATCCTGTTCACGGGACGGGACGCCAGCCGCGACGACGTGATCGCCGCCGGCGCCGACGCCATCCTGTCGCATCCGGTCTACCTCCGCGATGTCGTCACGATCGGGCGAATCCTGAGGAATGTCCCACCCGAGCATCGCGATCACCTGGTCGGCTCGCTCGTCGAGACCAGCGGGGTCTACGCGCTGGTCCGGGCGCTCTGCGCACTGGGGCGAAGTGCAGTGCTGACGCTCATCCGCGGGTTGCGGCGCGGTGAGATCCGGTTCTACCAGGGCGAGGTCACGTCGGCGCAGGTCGGGTTGATCCACGGCCAGGCGGCGTTTCATCAGCTCCTCCTGTGGACCGACGCGCGGTTCGACTTCGCGTACGAGGACATCGTCCGCCGCGCCCAGATCCCGATGACCGCGGGCGAGCTGTTCCAGGATGCCGAGCGGTTCCTCGAGGGCGTGCGCGAGAGTGCCGACTCGCTATCGCCGTCGATGGTGCTCGAGGTCGACACCCAGCGGGTCCAGAACCTCGGCAAGCAGGTGCCGACCGAGGTCCACGGCGTGCTCCGGATGTTCGACGGCCACCGCGTGCTCGCCGATATCCTCGAGGACTCGCCGTATCGCGTGTTCGAGACCCTGCGCGTCGCACAGAAGGCGGTGGAGGCCGGGCTCCTCAAGCAGGTCGCCGAGCAGCGGCCGAAGACCAGCTGGCGCGCCGTGCTCGCGATCGAGGAATGGCTGGTCGGTACCGAGACCCGCGACGCGGTCGTCGAGCGGACCGCGCCGATCGACACCGGCCCGGTGTCGCGCCAGAGCAAGCCGAAGTTCAAGAAGGGCAAGAAGGGCAAGCGGTCGCGCCAGCCGTCGCCGCAGGCGCCGAACACGACCGAGACCAAGCCGAACGAGATCGACTGGGGCGCGCTCGTGCCGCGCACGATCGGTGCCGAGGTCGGATCGCTCTCCGGCGTGGTGCCGGCGATGGACGCGCACGGCGAGATCGACGTCGCGAGCCGCGACAAGCAGCGCGAGAAGCTCGAGGCGCTGATGGACACCGACAAGCGCCAGCGGATCTTCCCGACGGAGATCGGGCTCGAGCCATCGGTCGTGATCCGCGGCGAGGACACCGACGAGTGGGAGAAGATCGAGCAGGCCGCGAAGGCGCGAGTCGAGGCAGAGGCGCGAGCAAAAGAGCTCGAGCAGCTCGCCGCCGCCGAGCGCGCGAAGGCCGAGTCCCATGCAAAGGCGCTCGCGGACGCCCAGGAACGCGCGCGACTCGACGAGGAGTCCGCCGCGAAGGCGAAGGCGAAGGCCGATGCCGAGGCGAAGGCCGCGCACGCGAAGGCGCTTGCCGACGCGGAGGCGCGCGCGAGGCTCGACGAGGAAGCCGCGAAGGCCAAGGCCGAAGCGAAGGCGCGTGCCGAACGCGACGAGGCCGAGGCGCGCGTTCGCGAATCCGTCGAGAAGATGCGGATCGAGCGCGTGCTCCGCGAAGAGGCCGAGGCGAAGGAGCGCGAGGAGGCCGCGCGCAAGACCGCCGCCGAGGAGGCGAAGGTCTACGCCGCGAAG
>Ga0307509_10008171_pt1 | contig 13403 bp, 14 predicted proteins | sample 10_EM_MG_FD_202245 | JGI IMG/M metagenome (GOLD analysis project Ga0307509, IMG submission 202245) | Populus trichocarpa ectomycorrhiza microbial communities from riparian zone in the Pacific Northwest, United States - 10_EM | ecosystem: Host-associated > Plants > Roots > Unclassified | place...
CGCGATCGCGCCGTTCGGATTCCCGTCGACGTCGCAAGCGCGCACGACGAGGAGCTTGAGCCCTTCGAGCGTGGGTTCCTTGCGGCTCGCGACGAGCGTGCCGATGACCTTGCCGAGGACCACGGGCCTTACTTGCCGCCGTTACCGGCGCGACCGAGCGGGAGCACCGCATCGACGTTCGCGTGCGGGCGCGGGATCACGTGCACCGACACGACCTCGCCGACGCGCTCTGCAGCGCGCTGGCCGGCCTCGGTCGCCGCCTTGACGGCCGCGACGTCGCCACGGACGACCGCGGTGACGTAGCCACCGCCGGTCTTCTCGTAACCGACGAGCTCGACCTTGGCCGCTTTGACCATCGCGTCGGCCGCTTCGACCATGCCGACGAAACCTTTGACTTCGATCATTCCAAGCGCGTCAGCCATACGTTCTCCTAGCGGTCGACAAACTTCTCGGGCTCTTTACCGGTGACAGCATTCAGCGCGGCCGTCGCAGCCGCCGCCGCGTGATCGATCTCGGCCTCGGGGCCGGCCATGTAGAGCCGGCCGAACGCGCCGTACGGCGTGACGTTGACGAGGTTCACGTGCGCGGCCTTCTCGGCCTCGTTCGCGGCGAGCACGACGTAACCGGCGGGCTCGCACTCGAAGATGAACAGCGACTGGCCGGGCAGCACCATCATGCCCGCCGACGAGCGGTTGATGATCTGGGTCTGGTAGGCCTCGACGCCGCGGATGATCTGGTTCGTCAGGACCCGCGGCTTGAGGCGCTGGTTCTCCTCGACGCCGAGGTGCTTGAGGATCGTTGCACCCGCCGACAGGACCTCGCCCTTGTCGTGATGATGGATCTCGAGCAGGCCGTAGGCGCGCTCGACGACCTGCACGGCGGGCTGGACGCTCGTCGCCTTCAGCGCCGCGTCGGTGACCTGATTGATCGCGATTCCCGGCGCGATCTCCACCCACAGCGAGGCTTGATACGGCACGGGCAAGAATCCGCGCGCGGTCTTGCCGATGAACGTCGCTTGCTGCGGCTGGAGCGCGTCGAGGAAGCAGTACGTACGAAGTACCGTTGCAGCCATCCCTAGGCGCGCACACTAACACCGGTTCCGTTTCGAGATAAAGGCCGGGTGTCCCAAACGTCGCACGCGTCGCAGGCGTGTCGCACGATGCGAGGCGAAAACACACGTGCCATCATGCGAGCCGTTCCGATGCAGCGCTGGAAGCTCGTTTTGACCATGGTGGCGGTGCCCGCGCTTGCACACGCCGATCTGTTGAGAGTCGCGCTCGACGGCGATGCGGGTGGAGGTACCGGCAGCGGTGCAGCGGCACCGCCGTCGGAGCAGGCGAACGATCTGAGATCGTGGGCCGGCGACCCGAAGGCGACGTCGCTCCCCGAGCTGATCCAGTTCGCGATGCAACACGCGCCGGCCCTCGCCTCGGCGAAGCTCGATATCGCGGTCGCGGAGGCGCAGATCGCGGAGACCTGGGCGCGCCGCGACTGGCGGCTCGGCGCGCAGGTCCAGTACTCGCGCGCCGGCGCGTCGTCGTTCAGCGGAGTTCCGGTCGAGGACTCGATCCAGGGCTACGGCGAGATCGACATCGGTCGCATGTTGCCGACCGGCGGCACGATCGGCCTCAAGGCCGAGTCGAGCTATTCGAAGGCCTCGATCCTCGGAGGCACGCAAAAGAACTGGACCGACAACGTCTCGATCACGTTGAACCAGCCGCTCCTCAAGGGCTACGGCCCGACGCTGTACAATGCGCAGGAGCGCCGGGCGACCCTGACCCGCGACGCCGCCGTGCTCGGACGCCGGCTCAGCGCGCTGAACACGATCGAGGCGGTGGTCTCTGCGTACTGGGACCTCGTGCTCGCCGAGCAGCAGGTCGCGATCACCGAGCAGAGCCTGGCGCTCGCGCGCGAGCGGTTGCGGGTGACAGAGATCCAGGTGAAGGGCGGCAAGGTCGCCGACGCCGAGGTGCCGGCGGTGCAGCAGATCATCGCGACGCGCGAGGAAGACGTGTTGAACGGCGAGCTCGCGGTGCTCGATCGCTCCATCGCGTTGCGGCGCGCGGTCGGTTTGCCGATCGGCGCGGGCGAGATGGGCCTGCGCGTGACGACCGAGCTCGGCGCGAAGGACACCGCGCTGAACCTCGCCGACCTCGTGCAGCGCACGTTCGACGCCGCGCCGCAGCTCGCCCAGCTCGACAAGAACGAACAGGCCGCGACGATCGACGTCGAGGTCAACGACAACGGCCTCCTCCCGCAGCTCGACCTCGCACTGCAGGCGGGCCCGAACGGCCAGGACCGGTTGTTCGGAGGGTCCTGGCGCGACACCGCGAAGTTCGAGTCGTATCAGGTCGCGGGCACGCTGACGTTCTCGCAGACGCTCCACAAGTACGACGTGAAGTACCGCTCGCGCGAGCTGCGGTCGGTGCGCGAGAAGGTGCGGGTGAACGCCGCCGACGTCCGCGCCCAGCTCGCGCAGGGGATGGCGCAGGCGGTCGCGCAGATCGAGGTCGCGAAGCGCCGGCTCGTCCTGAGCGAGCGCGCGATCGAGCTCGCGAAGGCGAACATCCGGATCGAGACCGACCGGTTCAACCTCGGCCGCTCGACGAACTTCGACGTGCTGAACCGGCTCGAGGAACAACGCCAGGCCGAGCTGCGCCGCGCCCAGGCCCTGATCGACTGGCACAAGGCGGAAACCGTCGTCCAGACGCTCACGGGCGACCTCCTGCCCGCGTTCGGCGTCAGCGTCGACTGACGATCTGGGGAACCTTCGACGCTGGTCGGTCCGCAGACCAGCCTGATTTCACCGGGTTCGCACGTGGCACCTCGCTTGTAATGAACGAGGGCGATGCGGAGCTCCTGGATGTTTCTGGCGCTGGCCGCGTGTGGCAGCAGCACCACCCCCGAACCCGCGACCGTGCGCGCGCGGATCACCGACGATCTCGGCAACGTGCTGCGCGAGACGAAGGCTGCGAGCGATGGCACGACCCGGGCCCTGCCCGGCTCGTCGCTGCTCTCGTTCGCGACCGGCGCGCTCGGAGGCATCGCGATGCCCTCGATGCCGACCCTCGCGAGCGAGGATGTCGACGCCACGATCGAGTGGCTGACCGGCACGATCTTCACCGACGCGAACTACCTCGGCGACGGCGTCTACCGCTTCCCCGCCGAGTCGCTGTGCAAGACGACCGACGACGCGGGCATCACGAGCGTCGACCCCGATTGCGTGTCTCACGTCGATCTCGCGCACGCGCGGATCCGGGTCGAGGATGGCGACGGCCTCCAGTTCTGGATCCAGCTCGGCGCCGATCACGACGAGCCGATCAACGCGACACTGCGCCACGACGAGGTCGCGCTCACCGTCGATCTCGACGACGCCACGAGCGCGATGGTCGCGCTCGCCGAGGCGTTCGGTGAACAAGCGCCGAACGCGGAGCTCTCGGGTCAGGTCACCGCCGGCCTCGCGATCCTCGGCCCGGCGCACGCGAAGGCCGCGCTGTCGTTCGATCGCGCGATCGCGGTGAAGCTCGCCGATCAGGGCGCGCCGCTCGACGGCGACACCGCGACCCGGATCGCGTCGGCCGCGGGGACGATCGCGTCGGTCGAGCTCGACGCCACGACCACGACCCTCCACGCACAGCTCGGCCTAGGCGAGACCACCGCACACGTCTCGGGCGAGGATCTCGCGCTCGCGGGCATGACCGGTGCGATGACCGCGACGCCCGATGGTGTCCACCTCGACCATGTCTCGTTCGGTGCGAAGCCGATGCGCCTGACGATCGGCGGGCGGCTCGCCGAGTCGATCGATCTGAACCCCGCGGATGGCCGCGAGGTCTCGCTGACCGTCGCCGGCGACGGCACGCTCGCCGCGGCGCCGCGCCTCGACCTCGACCGCACGATCGATCACGCCGTGCTCGGCGACGAACCGCCGCTCTACGACGTCACCCGGATGGTCCTCGCCGGCACCTTGCGCGGCGATCCCAGCCAGCTCGAGGTCGCGACCGGCACGTTCTCGCTCGAGACCACGCCGGTGATGTACGGCTTCACCGCGACCGCCGGTCAGTGCGTCACGACCGCGGTCACCGATCACACCGAGTACAGCGTCGGCGCCTGTCGCTGATCCGATCCGGCGCCGGGGTCGTACTCCCCGCCGTGATGGGACTCCGCCTCCAGCTCGTGCTCGCCGTCGTGTTCGCGATCGGTTGTGCGACCGCATTCGCGCTCGCGGCATGATAGTTTGCGACGCGCCATGGCGCACACGGTGATCGTCCGCTCGCCGTCGCCGCTGCGCGAGACCGGGCTCGTCGTGCGCATCGGGTTCCACGTCCTGCTGTGGACCGCGATCGTGATGGGCGCGACCCATCGCACGAGCCTCACCGGCGAGCCCGCGACCGCCATCGGCGACGTCGGGTTTCGCGCGCTGCCGGGCGACCTCCAGCGGATGTACCGGCGCTGCCTCGACGGCCTCGCCGAGGCCGAGGCGATCCGCGGCGAGCGCGGCACGTGGCCCGAGGTCGGCGAGCTCCACGTACCGCCGTTCACGCCCGATCCGATCGATCGCGCCCACTATCGCTGGGCGCTCCTGCGCGACGGCACCGCGATCAACTACGTCGGCGTGCCCGAGACCGGACCGACGCTCGTCATCGCGATCCTCGAGCCCGCGCCGGGAACCGTCCCCGATCCCACCGCGTACACGGACGAGCAGCACCACCGGCTCGCCGACCGAACGATGCTGCACGTCGCGATCTGGGAAGGGACCAAGCCGGTGCCCACCGCGATGATCGCCCCCGCGATCGAGGACGGCTGGCAGCGGATCACCCGGGACGCACCGTGAAGTGGCTCGCGCTGCTCGCGCTGGTCGTCGCGTGCTCGAGCAAGCACGAGGCACCCGCATCCACCGGGCTCCACGTCGGCGTCACGCTGCACCCCTACTACTCGTGGACCTCGAACGTGATCGCCGGCGTCCCCGGCGCCGAAGTCGTCGCGGTGTTGCCCGGCGAGCTCGACGCCGGCAACTACCAGCCCGCGCCCGACGACATCGCGAAGCTGACGAAGCTCGACGCGATCGTCATCAACGGCATCGGCCACGACGACTTCATCCGGCCGATGATCCAGGCCGCGGCGAACCCGCACCTCACCGTGATCGACGTGAACGCGGACACGCCGCTCGTCAAGACCGCGCACGGTGACGGGTCGAACTCGCACACGTTCCTGTCGTTCGAGAATGCGATCGCGCAGAGCCGGCGGATCGCGGAGCAGCTCGCGACGCTGCGTCCCGCCCAGGCCGCGGCCTTCCGCGCGAACGCGCGTGCGTACGGCGCGAAGCTGCGCGCGATCGAGACGAGGACGGCCGAGCAGCTCGCCCACGCGAAGGTGAAGCGCGTGGTCACCGTCCACGACGGCTACACCTATCTCTTGCAAGAATTCGGGATCGAGCTCGCCGGTGTGGTCCAGCCCGCGCACGGGCTCACGCCCTCCGCGAAGGAGCTCGCGGATCTCGTCGAGCTGATGAAGAGCCAGCACGTCACCGTCGTGCTGACCGAGGAGGACTTCCCGGCGAAGCTGCTCGCGACGCTGCAGGAAGCGACCGGGGCGAAGGTCTACGTGATCAGCCACGTCGCGGTCGGGACCTACGCGAAGGACGAGTTCGAGACGGTGATGACGAAGAACGCCGCGACGCTCGTGCAAGCGCTGGTCACGGATCCATGAGCGAAGCGATCGAGCTGGACAACGTCACGATCCGCCGCGACGGCCGCGCGGTGGTCGAGGCCGTCACGCTCGCGGTCGGCGCCGGCACGATCCACGTCCTGATCGGTCCGAACGGAGCCGGCAAGAGCACGCTGCTCGCCGCGCTGCTCGGCCAGATCGCGTTCACCGGGACGATCGCCCAGCACTTCAAGCGCGACGCAGTCGTCGGCTACGTGCCGCAGAGCTTCGTCGCCGATCGCACGCTGCCGATCACGGTCGGGGAGTTCCTCGCGCTCGCCCGCCAGAAGTGGCCGGTCTGCCTCGGCGTGCGGCCTCACGCACGCGCGAGGATCGGCGAGCTGCTCGCGAAGGTCGGGCTCCCCGGGTTCGAGCGGCGCAGGCTCGGCGAGCTTTCGGGCGGCGAGCTCCGCCGCGTGCTGATCGCGAACGCGCTCGATCCCGTGCCCGAGCTCCTGCTCTGCGACGAGCCCGCGACCGGGCTCGATCCCGCGGCGGTGCTCCAGCTCGACGCACTCCTCACCGAGCTGCGCGATCAGCACCGGACGACGATCGTGATGGTCTCGCACGACCGCCAGCAGGTCCGGCGGATCGCGAACCGCGTCACGCTGCTCGACGTCACGGTCCGCGACACCGGCCAGACCGACAAGGTGCTCGAGCGCGCCGGCAAGGCCGTCACGTGAGCTGGCTCTACGACTGGTGGATCGCGCTCGCGAAGCTGCTCGGGCTCGGCGACGAGCTCCAGTATCCGTTCGTCGCGCGCGGTGTGGTCGCGGTGTTACTCCTCGCGCCGCTCCTGGGCGGGCTCTCGCACCTCGTCGTCGCGCGCCGGCTCGCGTTCTTCTCGACCACGCTCGGTCAGGCCGCGCTGACCGGGCTCGTGATCGGCGTCGCCGCCGGGCAGCCGCTCGACGACACCTACGCGTCGATCCTCGGATTCTGCCTGATCGTCGGCGTCGTGATGACGTACGTGCGGCGCCAGGCGCTCCTGCCGCCCGACACCGTGATCGGCGTGTTCATGGCGTTCACGCTCGGGCTCGGCATCTGCCTGCTCGTCGCGGCGACCCGGCGGTTCAACATCCACCAGATCGAGGCGGTGATGTTCGGCAGCGTGCTGACGCTCACCGATCACGACCTCGTACTGGTGCTCGGGCTCGGCGCGCTGCTCGGCGTCGCGCTCGCGCTCGCCTACAACGCGATCCTCGCCGACTCGCTGAGCCCACCGATCGCGAAGGCGCGCAGACTACCGACCACCGCGATCGACTACGGCTTCGTCGTGATCGTGACGATCGCGATCACCGTGAGCCTCAAGGTGATCGGCGCGCTGCTGGTCGAAGCGATGGTGGTCGTCCCCGCGGCGGCCGCGCGCAATGTCGCGCGCTCGACCCGCGGCTACTTGATCTGGTCGATCGCGATCGCGGTCGTCGCCGGGCTCGGCGGCCTGTTCGCGTCGACGATCTGGCGGATTCCGAGCGGTGGGGCGATCGTCCTGGCCCTAAGTATCTGCTTCTTCATCACGCTGATCGCCGGGCGGATGCGATCCGGCCGGCCCGAACGCTCGTAAGATCGCCACGGATGGGACGCCGCCGCACACCTCTCGCGCTCGCGGCGCTCGTGCTGTGGCTCGCCGGGGTCGAGCTCGTCCCGAACCTCCACCTCGCGCTCCACGGCGCCCTCGACGAGCACGTCCACGAGGGCGACGTCACCGTGTTCGCGCACGGTCACGTTCACCGCGTCGTGCCCGCGCACCGCACGCCGCGCGACAAGCGCGCCGCCGAGCGCGACCTCGCGCTCCGGCTCGAGCACGGCGCGCACTCGCTCGCGCACCACGCCGCGGCGCTCCAGCCCTCGCCGGTCCCGATCCTCGCACCGATGCCCGTCGATCGCCGCCCGCAGGTGATCGCCGAGGCCGCGACGGGCGAGCCCGGCTCGCGCAGCATCCCGCACGCGCACGCGCGCGGTCCTCCCGTCGCGTAGGTCGTCGCTCCTCTCACCGACCTCGCTTCTCTTCGCGACGGGATTCCTATGTTCCGACGACACGCGTGTCTCGCGGGCGCATGCCTCGCGAGCGCGTTGACGACACCCGTTTCGGCGCGCCCCGCCGTGGGCCGCGTGGCCCAGGTCGACGGCGTGCCCGCGCCGCCGGAACCCGAGCTTCCCAGCACCGATGACGCCGCGCCGATACCTGTGCCAGATGAAGACGAACTTCGAGCCGTCGGCGAGACGATCGAGATCGAAGACACCGCACCCGCGGAGTCGGCGTCGTCGGTGCACATCACCCGCGACGACCTCCAGTACCGCTCGCAGACCCAGATCTCGGACATCCTCCGCCAGGTCCCCGGCCTGATGGTCAGCCAGCACGCCGGCGGCGGCAAAAGCGATCAGTACTTCATCCGCGGCTTCGACGCCGATCACGGCACCGACATCGCGATCTTCGCCGACGGCGTCCCCGTCAACATGCCGAGCCACGGCCACGGTCAGGGCTACGCCGACACCCACTTCCTGATCCCCGAAACCATCGACGCCGTCGACGTCCACAAGGGCCCGTACTCGGCGCGGTTCGGCGACTTCTACACGGCCGGTGCGATGGAGCTGAAGACGATCGATCAGATCGACGGGCCGACGCTGTGGATCGCCGGCGGCGTCCCGCTCGCGGGTCCAAAGGCCTTCGATCAGTACAACCGCCGGATCGTCGGCATGGCGAGCCCCGAGCTCCGCGACCACGCGACCGACAAGTCGCTCGCCGCGGTCGAGATCGGCGACACCGACGGACCGTTCGAGCACCCGCAGCACTTCCGCCAGGGCAACGCGCTCGTCAAGTGGCAGGGCGAGGTCGGGCCCGGCGAGCTTCATCTCGAGACGAACTGGTACGAGGCGAAGTGGAATGCGTCGGGTCAGGTGCCCGAGTCCGCGGTCACCAGCGGCCTCATCAGCCAGTACGGGTCCCTCGATCCGAGCGAGGGCGGCGACACGTCGCGCACGAGCGGCCAGCTCGCATACACCCACCGCGACCAGCACGGTGGCGCGTGGCGCGCGATGGCGTACCTCCTCGAGTATCGCCTCCGCCTCTACTCCGACTTCACGCTGTTCGCGCGCGATCCGGTCCACGGCGACGAGATCGAGCAGACCGACGCGCGCACGACCTACGGCCTCGACCTCGCGTACGAGCGTCACTTCGATCTGCTCGGTCGCGACACCTGGCTCACCGTCGGTGCGCAGAGCCGCAACGACGACGCCGAGACCGGCCTCTGGCACGACGAGAAGCGCGTGCGCCTCGCCGACTGCTTCGATACGGGCGGCAATCCCTGCAACCACACACTCGATCGGATCCGGAGCTTCTCGGGCTACGCCGAGGCGAACGTCCATGTCGTGCCGCACGTCCACGTGCTGCCCGGGCTCCGGTTCGATCAGTTCCTCTGGGACGTCGACGATCTGAACCCCGCGACCCGGGCCGGCGGCAGCGCCGGCAAGGCGATCGCGAGCCCGAAGCTGTCGGTCGAGATCGAGGCGACCGACAAGCTCGATCTGTTCGTCAACGCCGGCTACGGCTTCCACTCGAACGACGCGCGCGGCAACGTCGCGACCGGCGGCGCGGGCTCGCTCGCGCGTGCGCTCGGCGCCGAGGCCGGCGTGCGGACGAGCTACCTGCCGCACGGTCGATTGTCCGCCGACTTCTGGTACCTCCACCTCGACTCCGAATTGGTGTGGAGCGGTGACGCGGGCGGCACCGAGCCGAGCGCCTCGACCCGGCGCTACGGCGTCGATCTCGAGGGCTCGTACAACCCCGTGTCGTGGCTGCGACTCGACGCGAACGTCGCGCTCGCGCACGCCGAGCTGGTCGCGAATGCGGGCAACGGCAGCGCACTCGCACTCGCGCCGAAGCTCATGGGCCAGGGCGGCGTGACGTACGTGAACGACCTGTTCTTTGTCTCGCTCCGCGCGCGCGGCATCGCGGATCGCCCGGGCAACGACGCCAACACGCTGACCGCGAAGGGCTACCTGATCTTCGATCTGATCGCCGGCGTGAAGCCGACGAAGAAGCTCGACCTCAACCTCACCGTCAACAACCTGTTCGATCAGGACTGGCGCGAGGCCCAGTTCGCCGACACCTCGGCGATCACGCCGACCGCGATGCCGGTCGAGCAGATGCACTTCACGCCCGGCATCCCGCTCACCGCGACGATCACCGCGAGCTACCAGCTCTAGCTCGACCTCCTCACAGGTTCTCGACCGCACCGAACGTGACGAAGTCGCCGCGGGTCGCGGCCTCGGCGGCGAGCCACGCGGGAGTGCGCGCGACGCGCGACATCCGGACCTCGTCGATCGTGCCCGCGAACCGCTTCGCCGGCGGATCCTCGTGACGCCCGCCGACCTCGAACGCGGTCGACGGCACGTTGTCGGACGAGTGCCCCGGCTTGCCCGTCGCGATCCCGTCGACGAACACCAGGTCGATGCCGGCGTGATGGACGCAGCACGCGAACCGCCACGCATCGATCGCGAGCGCGTTCGGCGCGAGCGCCGCGTTGCAGCGCAGGCCCGCACGGTCGCGCTCGAGCGCGAAGCCGTTCGCGCCGGCGATCCGCGCGCTGCCCTCGACCCCGTCGGGGCGGACCCACGCGCACAGCGTGCGATCGCCCTGGAGCGGCGCGATCGTCGCGGTCAGCGCGTCGACCTTCTTCGTCGCGAAGTAGAACGCGTCGCCGAACACGCCCTGCGCCGGGTTCGTGCCGACCACGCCGGTCGCCTCGCCCGCGGGCGAGCTATCGACGCCATCCTCGACGCAATGGAACACGCCGGCGAACCCGGCGCGCCACACCGCGCGGGTCTCGCTGCCGTCGAGGTACGGCGCCTTCGGGTTATCGAAGTACATCGTCAAGCGCGCCGGGCCGGCGAGCTCGGCGATCCGCACCCAGATCACCGCGCCGTGCGATGGCGTCAGCGACTCGATCTCGAACGGCAGGTCGACGCCCGAGGCATCGCTGAAGCGAAGGTCGTGGCCATCCTTTGCGATGCGCCGCAGATCGATCCGGTCCGGCGTGATCCGGATCGGCACCGGAAAATCGACGAGCGGCTGAGTCGCGTGGACATCGATCGCGAGCGCGACGCGGGCCCCCCAGCCCGGTCGCGGCGATGCATGGGTCTCGCCCTTCCGGGTCGCGTGGCCGCCGCTACAGGCCGCGGCGCTCGCGCATAGCAATGAACGCCATGTGGACCCCGCCATCCTTGCCATCGCGACGATAGCTGAAGAACCGCTCGGGTTCGCACCTGGTGCACGGCGGATGATCGTCGATCGCGGTGACGCCCGCACGCGCGAGCGAGGTCCGCAGGGCGACGCGGAGGTCGATATGATCCTTGTGGGGCCCCTTCACCACCATGCCCTCGACGTCGCCAAACGCGGCGCGGAACTCGTCCACGACCTCGGGACCGACCTCGAAGCAGCACGGCCCGATCGAGGGCCCGAGCGCGACGCGAATCTGCGATCGCCACGCGCCGAGCTCGGTCATCCGCTTCACCACGTTCTCGGCGATCCCGTGGACCGTGCCGCGCCAGCCTGCGTGAGCCGCACCGATCACACGCGACTCGGGATCGGCGAACAGGAGGGGCACGCAGTCGGCCGCGAAGGCGCCCAGCACCGGGCCCGGCGTGTTGCAGACCAGCCCGTCGAACTCGGCGTCTTCCGGCAGCGGCTCGCCGACCGCCCACACCGCGGTGCCGTGGACGTGGCGGGTCGCGACCAGCTTGCCCGGGTCGTAGCCGACCTGGCGCGCGAGCATCCGGCGATTCTCATCGACGTTCTCGGCCGAGTCCCCCCAGCGCTTGCCCAGGTTCAGGGACGCGCGCGCGCCCGTCGACACGCCGCCGCCGCGCTCGGGGAAACCATGAAGGAACCCCTCCGTCGGCAGGACAGGTGACGTGTAGAGGCGGATCGCCATCGCCGAGCTTCTAGCACACGACGTCGTGATATCGTCCGGCCATGATCTCGTACGACGACCTGGTCGCCGCGCTGCAGGCGTGGCGCGCCCGCCAGGGTCTGCCGGTGGCCGAGCCCGCGTCCGGCTCGGGTCCACGCACCACTCCACCGGCCCCTCCGACACCTGCGCCGCGCACCAATCCTCCCGCACCGCCGCCCATGGCCGCCAACCGCGCGTCGCCGATGCCACTCGCGCCGCCGGACGAGACCCACGACGAGATCGCGGATCTCGGAGAGCACGAGATCGAAGAGCACGCGATGATCGAGGAGTCGCACTACGAGAACGAGGGCGATGACTTCGCGATGTCGTTCGCGAAGGACGGCCACAACGGGCATGTCACCGGTGTCGATGGCGCCGATGGCAGCGAGACCATGGTCGGTCACGATCCGCAGCTCGAGCCCGATCGTCCGTCCGACCTCATCGATCCGGCCGAGGCGCAGCGCAACGGCCGCGACGACTGGTGACCGTCGCGCCAGCGCAGGGTGAGGAGCTCGCGCTCGAGCTCGTCGCGCGCCAGCCCAGCGGCGCCGCCCTCGCGCGGACGGCCGAAGGCACGCTCGTCCTGATCGGGCCGACCGATCCGTGCGGCGAGTGCGAGGTCTGCCGGCGCGGCGGTGCGGCGGTCTGCGCGCGTGCTCGATCGCGCGGCCCCGCGTGGACGATCAGCGTCTCGAGCCGCTGGGTCGTCGCGCTCGGCGATGGCCTCGACCTACCCTCGCCCGCCGCCGCCGCCGTCGCCGGCGACGTCGCGATCGCGTACACGCTCTACGCGCGGACCGGGCTCGCGCCGCGCGATCCGGTGGTGATCGTCGGCGACACCGCGATCACCCGATTCCTCGTCGAGATCCTGCGCACGAAAGGGCTCGTGCCGGTCGTCGTGACGATGCATCACGAGCTGTGCGCGACGCTCGAGAAGAAGGGCGCGCTGTGCGTCGCGGTCCCCGAGGGCGTCGCCGCGGCGGTCGCCACGCTCGGGCTCGGTGCGCGGCCGCTGCGCGTGATCGCGACCAGCGGTGCCGCGCTCGCCGACGCCGCCGCGCTCGCCGGCCCGCGCGCGACCCTGACCGTGCTCGCGCCCGCCGGGCCTCTCCCCGGCGAGCTGATCGCGCGCGAGGTCACGGTGATCGGCGTCGCCGGCGCGCACCCGGATCTCGTCACCGAGGTCGCGGCGATGTGCGCGAAGGGCGAGCTCGACCTCGCGGCCGGCGTCACCCACGATCCCGACGATCGAACGCGCGCGCTCGTGATCGTCAGGTAGCCGCGAGCACGATGATCAGCGCGAGTGCGACGACCGCGACCACGATCGCGATCAGCACCCTGCTGCGCCCGCCCTTCATCTCGCCGATCAGCGCGTCCTCGCTGACCTTGCCCGACAGGCTCGGATCCTGGCGGACCGCGGCCATCATCTGCGTGCCGCCGGTGCGGAGGGAGTACTTCTCCTTGTCGCCGCGCGAGATCGATCCGTCGTCCTTGTAGCGCTCGTCCATCGGCAACGAGTCGGCCTTGTCGGCGGAGACGTCCTTGCCGGTGCGCGCGCGTTCCTCGGCCGCGGCGACCGCCGCCTGCGCATCGAGGTCGCCCTTCTTGAACCACATGGTCTCGCGGAACTTGCCCTTCTGACCGGCAACCTCCGGAGCCTTCTGCTTGCCGGCGGCCTGACCGGCGACGGTCGGCGCGGCGACGACCGGCGCGGCGAGCACCGGCGGAGCGACGACGGGCGCGGCGATC
>Ga0307509_10008173_pt1 | contig 13400 bp, 14 predicted proteins | sample 10_EM_MG_FD_202245 | JGI IMG/M metagenome (GOLD analysis project Ga0307509, IMG submission 202245) | Populus trichocarpa ectomycorrhiza microbial communities from riparian zone in the Pacific Northwest, United States - 10_EM | ecosystem: Host-associated > Plants > Roots > Unclassified | place...
GCCCCCCCCCCCCCCCCCCGCCACTGGTGTATTCCTGTGATCTTCCTCCGAAACCTTCGCTTTCTTTGTCAGAGGACAAATGTTCTCCGAATTCCATGGGGCTAGTAGACTATCCCCGATGTAACTATTCTTTGGTTTGGTACAGGAACGGACAATTCCAATTTTCTCCATTTCCATTTCTTCACCCCCGCTGCCCCCGGAGCTTCCTCCTTCAACCACAGGACCCAATCCCGTATCTCGAGTTACGGGTTCACCAGTCTTCGTTGGCTATACCTCGTTAATGTTTTCGTCTCTCGTTCTCCTCACCCCACAGCCCGTCATTTATCTCATTTCATCCGAGGACCTTAGAAGTTGCCCCCTTTTTTTTTTTTTTTGTGGGAGTGGGAGGGGGTTCCCGGACAACAATTTAGGATGCTTGCTGTGGGGTGTCCTGTATTTATTTTATGATATATATTTTATTTTACAAATAAATATGGTATCATACCTCTTTTTTCATCCTTGTGTGGTGAGAATTGACGAGTCTTTGCAGTGGGATTGGCCCAGTATTATAGTTTGTTTCTTGTCTTGTATGTTCCAGTACAAGTACTAGAAGTGCGGGGAAGAGGCTTACGAGGCGGGAATGGGTCTAGTCGTGACTCGAATTGACGGATCGGCGATTGTGGTATGCAGAGTTACTCGCTGCTCGGGCGCTGCTAAAGTTATGTTGTATGGGGAAATGTTGAGTTAATGGTTGTGTATAACTGTCCAAGAGGAGCTAGTATTATAGCAGCACGGTACTATGGCTTATGCTTGGGGCTCCGTAGTATCTTACGCTTTCCGCCGCCAAAATAATACTACCACAGGTTGTGGGCTGTATCCAACAGACCACTGGAGCTCGAGTGATACTCCATGTCCAATGGGCAAAAGGTGCTGCTGCCAAAACCTGACCCTTTTTAGGACCAAAAGTTTTTTAAAAGTTTCAAAAGGAAATTTAAATGATTATATTACAAACCCCGAAACGCACAACAAAAATGTCGTTCGACAACACTTTATTTTTCCTTCCCGTGTGTTTATAATTTTCCTCACAATGCCTTGCCCTAAGTTACACCAATCAAAAACACCTAAAAAAGAGCAAACAAGAAAAAATAAAATATAAAAAAGAAACGAGAAAAGATACATAAAGGTGTGTGCCCGCTTCCTGGTCTATGAAACTCAAAATACCAACCCCATTTCTCTACAGTGAGACGTCAGCGTCAGCACCAGCATGACGACGGCGCATGTGATCGTGAGAGAAGCGGATGGATCGCTTTTGGCGCCCGAAAGTCCCGTTCTTGCATGCCATACCGGGGGCGACCTTACCCATGTTTTGAAGGCGCCCGGATCCGCACTGAGACCAACTTCCGTCCGCATTGCAGACGACGGCACCCTCGGTGCAAGCACCACCAGCCGCGGGTTGAGAAGGAGCAGGAGCCTGGATAGAGGTAGTCGGCTGGGGGGCTGAGGGTGGCTTCTGCTGAGATGGGGGAGCAGGGGTGTAAGAAGGAGGAGCAGAGCTGGAAACTGGAGGGGAGCCTGAGGGTTTGGAGCCCGTGGGTTTGGAGGTGCCTGTGGGTTTGGCGGAGCCTGTGGGGGCGGAACTTGCGGGGGCAGAACCTGCGGGGGCGGAGACGACGCTTGAGGAGCTGGGGGTTCCAGTGCCGGACCCGCCCGGGTTGCCGGGGGTTGTTGGTGTTCCACTACCAGGCTTCGTGTTGTCACAGGCGATGGGAGTGATTCCCGTCCCAACGGTCGTGGGTCCTGGATTCTTGAATGCGATGGCCTGGACGCCCTCGGGGACCGCGCAGCCATTGCCGGAGTTTGCGCGGAACATTTCTGGGAGGGCATCGAAAGCAGCGGTGGACGTCTCCGAACCAGTGATCTCGACCGTGGCACACTTCATGTACATTTCTCGGTTGCCGAGCCTGTTGAACCAAGTCCTGTTTTCATCATCAGTCGTCTTCCTCATGATTGCAATGAGGGGTGTATGAGATTTACCAAGCGACTACAGCCTTGCCCTTAGGAAGGCCAGGCGGGACCTTGAAGGTGAGAGGATTTTTGGTATCTAGGGGGAATGTAGCTGAGGCAGGCTCCAGGTTACCAGGTGCGTCGACAGGATGACCTCCCATCCACGACTGCATTACACGGAACTTGGAATCTTTGGTAGGTTTAACATCGTAAGTGATGGCCATCTGGCCAGATCCACCACCGTGCACGGCAGTGCCCACAAGCTTGAGTTTCTGGCTGCTTCCGGGCGCATATGTTGCCACGGGAGCCTCTGGAGTAACACCGTGGCAAGGGTAGTTCGATCCATCGGCCTGTAGAGGGTGCTGCTGACTATCGCTGGTCTCAACGGTAGCACCGATGCGCTCAGGGACGAACCATTGCTTTGGCTCGACCATGGTCACGTGCGCGGAGACGATCTGAGGGAGGAAAACCGACAAGGCGGCGATGGTTGCTGCTGAGAACTTCATTGTTGGACTTTTATCGACAACCTTTTTGGTTTCTTCAAGAAAATAAATATGGGGGAAAGACTAGCTTCTTTTTGTCGACAACTTTGTTGGAAAGAGTGTGATTTGCTTTGGACTTGTAGATCTTTCGAGTGATGTGGTAATATAGTTCGTTAAAAGAATGAGTGTATTGATTGATTGTAGCCTGACAAACTTTCACGAATTATCTAAATTCTGGAGACCCAGTGGTGGGTTGAGGGTTAGCGACATGCAAGAGAGAGAGACAGAACGGAAAGGCTTGTTATTTGGGCATCGAAATAGATGGGAAGAATGGAGGGAAAAGGAAGGGCAGAGGGGTGGCAGCTGTCCGGGTTTTCTCTGGCTGTCACTGGAAAACGCTTCGGTAATCCACTGCATAAAAGGGTTCATGATTCATGGACAAGTGGGAAGTAAATAGGGACGAAGGGGGCTTGTTTGTCCGGCTTTGGCTGGCTGGGAGAGGAATGGGCAGTAAGATGGAAAAAATAGACCACCGAGGGAAACTCACCTCGAAATGAGGTATACACCGTAGCTCGTAAGTCCGGTAAGGAATGGAATATGGAATTTATTCACAGAATAGATTCCAAAAGGGGGGTTGCCGCTGGCGTGTGTGAAAGGTCGAACCTATCGAAGGTAGCAAAGAAGGTTAAGGGAACGGAGTGGGTTGGTGAAGGGTGAAGGGTGAAGGGGAGAAAAAGAGACATGATGGCGGGGCGGGGGTGGGCATCTTATATCTCACGAGAAAGGGGAGAGAGAGAGAGAGAGAGGAGAGAGCAAACACAATGATTAGGAGGGGTCACAGGATTGGGGGGGGGCAAGCAAGAGTACGACTGCAGGGGAGGAATAGCGTACCTGAGGTATTCCTTTTTTTTGTTTCCCCTCTGGGGTTCCCTTGGATGGATCCATTGGTGGTGAATGGCAGTGTGTGTGCCTGGTCCCACCCCAAGGAACCAGAGGAAGGGTTGTGGTCGGCGGTTCCTGCAGCTCACTGATCGGGCGATTCGCGGACCCATGCTGTGACACACAATAAGAAGAGGCCTGGCACACTCCGTACAGGTAGATTTACAGTCTTTGCCTTGGTCGTGAAGAAGCTGTGCGGGCAACGAGCAGGGATCAGTACAGTAACTGTTGCCATACGATACCAGGTATTTTGTAACCCTAACCTTGACAAAATCCTTTTCTGCACACAAAACACCCCTGCTTGTCACTCGCCCAGTTTTTTTGCGACCATGGTGAAGACTGTATTTGGGTCAATTCCAGCCGCACAGGTAGATCTCTTCGTCCCTTCCCAGATGTTTTGCGTAACCCAGCCCACATCAAGGACAACCATCCCTCCCTTTGACGTCTGATAGGCTGTGCCATCCCACAATTTGCCGGCACGAAACCTGCCATTCACCAAGCGTGCCTCGGTGCTGAACAGCGAGTGCGACATAACAGTGCACTAGTAAGCTTCAGGAGGGCAAATCCTTACCTGTCATCCATCCATCCCATCATTGCTCACCCTTGACCGTTACTGTACTTTCCCCTGAAGAAGAACTCCCAAAGTTTACCTTCTAATCGCCGTCACTCGAAACAGGGGAAGTAGCCCATTATGGACTGTGGCTGTGGGTGCGATAAGAAGCATGGCAATCGATTTCGCAAAAAAACCGCTGTGTCAATTGTCAGCCCTGATCACTTCAGCTCAACACTACCCTACCGCCAGTACCTAGCGAGCATAAGTTAGGCTATTTCGGTCCCCTTGCTGGCGAACGTTTGGTGGGTGTGACTAGGCGAAGGGTCATTCTTGGCTCTTTTTTTACCCTTTTTCTGAAGGTGGAAAAGATCAGGCCAACGTTCTGTACGAGTACTCGTTCTTGTAGAGTACCTTGCACAAGTGCTTTCGCTATCGCAGTACCGTAGACAAGCCGCGCTTCTGCGCTCCTTTTCCGAGCGCTTCTTTCTTTTTCCGTTTGTTAGGGGGCAGCGTTTCGAAAAGTCTTTCGGCACTGGGCCCGTTCCCTTTCAGGCAAGCTTTACTCGAGTACAGTTTTCTCCATCGCAGGTCACAACCGTGCCCTGGCCACTTGTGCTCGAGGGCAAGTCCAGCTACCGCTATGACATCGTGGATTCAGACAGGGGGGGGGCAATTCCGAAGTCTAGGCGACGAGCTCTGCGCTTGGCAAGCCAATCATTCGCTCGCGCCGAGCCATCTCCGGGAGACACTGAGACGGAAGTTCGCTTTCCCTTCAACAACAGCCCAGTCGGCATTGTTAATCACCGCCGTGGCGTGGTCTAGCATTACCACTCTCAGGCAAGGAACAGCACCCAATTGATGGAAAACGGTTTAATTAAACTTCCCTAAATGCTGCTTCCATTCGATTGTATCCCCACTGGTTTGGGAAACAGACAAAGAGTCCAAATTTACTGCGACAACGCCCGCATGATCTTCTGTAAAAAAGAAACAACCAACATTGGACAAGCCATCTACTAGTACTGTACCCAACTCGAGTACAGCACAAATCCATAACTTAACGTACCCCCTCGAACCCGCCCAACCGCTGCTGCCTATATGCTTAAGCTGTGGCAAAATTGCCTTCTGTGCCCTCCTGCTGGCTCGGTTGCCCCAATTTCGCTTTAGCTCCAATCCGACTATTGCCAGATTATTATGGGTAATGGACTGGGAGGTAAGGGAGCGAAGAGGGCACTATCGATCGTCTCAATGAAGCGTCTGTCCTGACAGGAAATCAATGGACGGACCCTTTTAGAAAGGAAAGTCATTCCAAAACCCGTTTGCCCGCAAGAGCCGCTGCCTGCTCCCCGCGCAAGCGATTGTCTTTGATGGAGACATAGGGAATGAAACAGTTCGGACAAAACAACGCAGATAACTTGATACCTACTGTAATTGATACGCTACCGGTCCCTATCCAGACATCCAGGCAAAGTCTCCAAGTATAATTAGCACACTTAGGGTAGCAGGACCAGTTTAGTAACCGGGTACTCGTACCGAAAAAAGAGCGGTTTCCATGGTATCATACGGCCAGTCTCGTCGATCGGGTAGCATACCTCTGTCAATGTCTGCAGGGAGTTGTGACCGGGCGCCTACGCACAGCTCAGAGCAGTACTTGTACGTACTTGTAACAAATAGTCACAGCACAGCCTACGGTATCGTTGCCTTCTCTCAGTGGCTAACTCACCCCAAAAAACAGTCCTCATCAATAATAATGGGGGTAACGCTTGTATTTCGTCACACGCATTGTAAAGGTACTTAACTAACCGCTCCATAATCCCCGGGCCAAAGCGCGCATGATATTAATTACTGCGTGATAAGACGAGACAAGATATGATTTCGACAATACGCTATGGACTGCTAGCTAACTTATTATAACCTTGGCAACGTCTTCCACGCACGCCGATCGTTTCACCAGGGAAGCGTCCAATATTACAGTACCGGTACGGTACTATCACTGGAGTTGTCCGCCTTATCGATAAGTAATGCAAATTCTGCCCTCTCTGTAGCCTAAGGGTTTGCCCATTCCACTCTCTGCCGTGATTGCAGTGCTGTGGAATCAGGGGCCCTCAAAACGATCAAATCAAATCAAATCAAATCAAATCAAATTAAATCCGACCAAAAAACCCTCCCCCCCCCCAGAAAGCTTATTTACTCGTGCGTTCGTCCATTTGTTCCTCCGGGTCACGACTCCCTGGTCCGGCTAATAGATGAAGCGAGTATCATATAACACCAGGTCAAACAATATTACCCTCCTCCTCCTCCTCCTCCTCCTCCTCCTCCTCCTCCTCTAGTTCATCAGAATTTTCAACCGTCCATTCACAGGAAACCGTCGGCTTGTACCGGTATCAGATAAAATTACCCACGCAATATTAACTTACCCAACCAGAAAACTTGGGACTAAATTTTGTTATAACTAAACTTTGTTATGGGTATGATACATTCGCCTTATACTCGTCAGCCAATCCGCTTCGTTTATTACCGTATGCCATCCCTTCCATGATACGTTCGCCGGCGGGCGGGCGGGCGGGTAGCCACTGCGCTTGTGGAAAGCTTGACACTGGCGAATGGAAAAGCAATGGAGGAGTGCACTAACGCGCAATGTACTCACTCGTACGGTGATAGTCTTATTCATTTTTCGTTTCATTTTTTCTTCCGTTCTGTTTTGGTCTATTCCTGAAGTGCATTGTAGTCTGAGGAAGGTTGTTGTTTGGCGTGTCGCTGGTGGTGGGCGGCATGATATCTTTTCCGCGATGTTAAGCTTCTTGCTCCTCCCAGGGAGTGGGAGTGTGGGTAATCGGATTTCATGCACGTTCCTTACATTGTGTAGCAGGTACTGTAGGTAGGTAGGTGGATAGATTAAGTTTGCCTTGTCACTGCAACGGTGTGGTCGGATGATGATGGATTAAACGTTTCCTCCCGGGAAAGAAAGGGAAGTGAGTTCGTGGTGTGCATTGAGGTGTGTACTGTATAGTACTTTGGTGTGGTATAGTGATCGTGCAAGCGCCGGGTGGGAGTGCTTGTTCGTTCATTACTGCTATGATACCGTAGGGGAGAGGAGGGTCAGATCTATTACATCTTGCAGTGTACAGTACTCGTACAGCATCTACCTTCTAGGCTAACACATGGAAAGCGGGTAGTTTTTCCCTAGCCCTAGGCCCAAAACCTTATCTCTGGAATATGACGGCACTAAAGCACAGTGAGATGCTATAGTACTCGATAGATTAGAACTGTGCAAGCACTAGAACACAAGTACAAGTAATCTCCAGGATCCGTCTAATACTGTAACCAACCTTTCAAGAAGGCGTGGACGATACGACACGATATTCTAACGGAAAGTCTATTCTGTGTGGTGGGCCAAGAGGAGACTAGATTCAAGACCTCTTATATTCCTCGAAGGATGATAATCGCGGTAAAGCGCAGGTTTGTTCATGCGAATTGCCGAGCAAGACAATAACGAAGAGGGGGGGGGGGGAGCAGGCTGTATAAGTGAACGAGTGGATTAATAGATTGAACAAAACACGCTTATGGCATCCACTGGTACTCTACTCGAGTACGGTAGTGGAGCAAAAACATAGCATCATGATTTCTACGCGCGCGAGAGGGTAATCGTCACACTAGTGGACTGTGTTACATGTAACGCAACGCAGTACCGGTACTAAAGATCTCCCCACCACTCCGCTTCTTCTCCCTCCCTTCCTCCCATCCCGGGGCCCGGCCCGGCCACTCACATACCACCTCCATCATCTCCCACCGTCTTGCTGTGGGGGCAACGGGTATGTGCTACCGGTACAAGTCAAGTTTCCGGTGGTGACCGCCTCACTCACCAAACCGGGGATAAAGGGGCGGGGGAAGTGTGATCCTATCACGTAATGGATCACTCGACTGCTTGCTCGCTGGGCTTGGGCGCGGGCGTTATTGGGATGGCAGAGGAGGAGGAGGGAAGAAGCAACTTGTAGTGTGCCTGCATGCAGAGGGGTGGGTGGGCTGCAAGGCGAAAGGGGTAATGCCCACGAGCGATATGATAACCGGTAAGGGAAGCTGAATATGGTGCTGGGGTTTTGTGATATCGCGAGTAGATTGGATTGGGTTGGGTTGGGGTCTGGTGGGTGCAGGGGGGGGGCTGTGGAATGCAGGTACGACTCCCGGAAAAAACTCCTGCAATTCACTTATCCACGACCAGGCTCCTTCTTCCTGGCCTTCTCAATCCGAGACAAAAAGGCCACGAGAAGGACTAGCGTTTTCCAGACAGGGTATAGCTTATTTAAGATGAGCCCGCTGGATCTCGTTAACTGGTATTCGTCATTTTGTTAACCTGCTCGGTTAAGCCTGTCGCAGTTTAGTCGGCGGTTTCCGTTAGGCAATCCGATGGTGGACCTAATGAGTTTTTTCTAAGGCTACAGGAAGCACATTGTTTGGTTAGTCTAAGGTATTGGCGCAAAGTTTGACTGTTCGTACCCGGGTATCGTGGTCAGTCAGGCTAGGTGCACAGCACACTGTTTGGGATTCGATGATAGTTCAATGGTTTTGAAGTGTTTAAAAGTGCAATACGGGTGTCGTAATCATAATATCAGCCTTGACGCAGAGTTATACTCGAGTACACTTTCATATATTCGATTGTTTGACCAACGATTTTGGAAGAAAGGGAAAATCGTCTATGCGTCGGAACTTTAATTACACCGCCTTGTTGGTATTAGACCTGCCACGCACGCGCGTTTCTTATTTCTTCCCTTCTCCTTCCTCTTTCCTCCCCCCTTACTCCCTGCTATCTATCCTGCACTGGTTTATTTTATCCACTCACTGATTCCACTAGACCACTATACCCCCCTCCTATCAAGAGCGGGAGCTCACAAAGTGCAGCACCTGAATGTATGGTACGAGCATGAAAACGGAGAAGTGGATCGAAGAACCCCCCCTCCGGTAAATCGGAGCCCTCCCCCCCCCCTCCGGTGAGCCAGCTAGCAAAAAAAGCAATCCCAAGCCAGGCTAGTGATTGCGGGTTGGTCTAATAGAGTGATTTTGTGACTGCAGCAAGCAGGTACGATATTTCAGTTAACTGGAGGATCCAACGGGGAAGGGTTTAGGCGTGTTTCCCATTATTCTATTCCGAGGGCGGATAGAGGCAGCAGTGGGCAGCGGAGGGATAGGTGGGTAGGTGTGTTGTCATGTAGAGGCCAGGATGATATCAAGAGTTTGTCTATGATGTTCCAACATTGTAGCTACAGTAGGGAAGTGTAGGAGATACCGGTGCTGTAGCCTAGTCAATGATATCCAAGCCCCATTTTCACCCTCCGGATAACCACCACCACCACCACCACCACCACCAGACAGACAACCAGTATCCCGTAACTCGACTTGGAGCATAATATCCGTTTGTTTGATTATCTCACCAACTGCCGCATCATACAGTACCATCCGTAATCCCTCTCGGTCTCTCCCAACCTGAAGAGCAACAAACATAGTATGATATGATGCTATTATACCCGACACTGCATACCTGTATCAAACGCTGGCCCGGCTTCCCGGCACCGTGCAAGCGCAGGGTTGGTACCGGAGATCTGATCCAACGAAGGCTAGCCTTGGCGGTGCAAGCCGACCGTGATGGATTCTGATTGGGAGTAATGCATTCAGGCCTTGGCGGTCGCAGATGAGCGTTGATGATGTTGTGATGCGAGTAAGCGAGTTTACGTGGGGCGGGGGGAAGGGGGTTATCGGTTGGAGACAGAATTGGGCACCGGTCCGGAGATGGCTCTCCCAATCTTAGGAGCTGCCTTGCCATCATCATCATCATCATATCTACTAATCAGGTGGGTTCCGGTACACGGGAGGTTGTGCTTTTATTTCCTGCCGAATTGCTTGGCTTGTGGAAAACCAATGCTTGATTCTCTCCCCCTTGGCCAGAGCGAGGTTGTAGGGGGTTTTTTTTGTCGTTTGGAATCTCTCGTGGTAGAACCCTGCACTGCAACCCGATAGGCCGGCAACCAATGATGTGGCGTTATTCCCCTGTCATCCTCCTCACCACACAACTCAACTACCGCAGACGCTCCAGCACAGAACTTGATTGGCGAACAATTTTTCTCACTTATATTGCATTTTGTGATGGGAGCAGTACAGTACCGCGGACGTGGCCACGGATATCGTGCCGGGCTGGTGATTGTGGATGGGTGGGAGGGGAACTCTTGTTTGAAAGGTCAAGTACTCTACATAATATGGTGACTCGCTTGAGCCCAAGCGAAACCCCACCTTTGAGGAACGAGTTACAGTACTGGTACCATTTGTAGGAAATGAGGGTAATTACAAAGGTGTAGTACTGGTGGAAGAGTTTGTTGTTGTAGTACGTACTGTGTTCGCACTTGCCTAAAATGTTCCCTACAGATGTTGTGAATAAATTACGAGTATGGGGGATTGGTTGTGGATTCATCTCACGTTTCGCCCTCGTGATGCAGAATCGCCCGAACAAATCTCTACCATCGGAGATACCGGTACCGCACTCTAAGGTACGTATTATATAATTCGCTATAATATAATAACTTACTGCGCGCCTCAAGTTTTCAGCTCCCTCCAGCGGTTCTACTCGTTGGGCAATAAGCCCGTTTTTGTGAGAGCGCCACTTACAATCGCCACCGGACGGGACATTTGCAACTCCTGTTAATCGACAGGATACCGGGGTTCAGTGCTGTGGTCTTATATGGCTTCGTAATCACTTTATCGCTCTTGGTACCGTACAGTACCGTATTATAGTAATTATCAGAGCACTGGGAACCACTCCCTCCGGATCGCATATCTACCACCGGGCCCGACGGAAAAAGATCTAATCTGATCTTCGCCGTGGTACGGTATCACACCCACACCGGCGCTATGCGGTGGTAAGTGATGCGTTGCTGGAGAGCTAAGCTTTAGCTTTACCGCCGGCGTAGATTAGAGCTAAGTTTGGAAGCGAGGATGGAAAGGCGGTGGCGGGGTCCGGTGGTGGTGATGGGAGTATGGACGGGTATGCCAGATGGGAGGCTCACTCGTAAGTTACAAGTATGATAGCGGAAAAGGTGGAAGGGTGGGTAAATGAGTGAGTGGGTATGATTGCAGCGTGCGGAATTCAAAACCTTCCCCTTGCCGCTGACTTTGACACAAAGTTTCCGAATCGGGGATAGGCCCTTTTGAGAGGGCACTGTACTCGAGTACTCGGAGGCAAGGTACTGTACTAGCATGGGGAAACCCGAACATTTGAGTCTGAATTGGGTGCAGGCGCTCAGATGTGGACAGAAGATTTGCCATGCGAAAATTTTCATCCCTGTGTTCAGGTTTTTCATCATTGCCAGGTTCTTGTATGTTCCTGTTTGTTCCAGCAGAATTATCCCAGAATTGACCCATGTTTCCCCCTCCTCGTTTTCCCTCCGAAAGTACAATACACCGTAAGTAAGGTCCAGCAATTCTGTTTCTTTTTGTCTGTCTGTCCATCTCGGAGGGAGCGGGGGGAAGGGGCTGCGCCTTTTGCTGTGCCTCTCTCTCTCTCTCGCGCTCGTTTTCCGGAGAACGGAGCATTCTGACAATTATACATAGCGGAGCACACATGGGTTCGATTATTCAAAGTTTCTGCGTTGGGAAGTTTTCTTGTCATGGTTGGGGGCTTGGATTGGGTGGATGTCGCATGTCCTTGTCGAGTGATCAACCCGGGCGCAATCACATTTCAATGATTGTCTTCGGGACTGCCGATGCAATGGAAAAAGCCAATCATAAGAAAGGTCTTCCCCTAAAAGGTTATCGGAGGGGTTATTTGTTTTAGGAAAGTTTAGTTTTTTTCTTTCTTGAAGGCGCATTGTTTGGTGGTAAGTTAGGTCTAGATTGCAGTTTCGAGGGTAGGTGGGGAGTTTTGGCAGAATGGGGAAACTTCCTGTGACTTGGCATTCGGGTAACACGATAAGTATTATCTTAGCTAATAAGCGCTGGAAATATGAATACTCTTACGAGGGTACATACTTGTACTACTACTGGCCTATTAACCGGAATAGACGGGGATATATTTGGGTGGCTAACTTTGAATGACTACAGTATTCCATAACTTCTTGTGGGGCCTTCTACACTGCTACCGAAAGGGATAATGAGGTTTAAGCCGAAGTGTGTATCGTAACACAGGCGCCTTTTCCTTTGACATAGTGTGTATATCTGACCTGATCTGGTCTGATTTCTGCCCTACTTGGGCGGCGGGGTACTGTACTGCACGGTATTATTTCCTTTCGTGGGTCCATTTTTGGGATGGGAAGGGATACAAGGACAGAACACGAGTACGGCGGTGTTTTTAAAATGGTGAGGGGGGGTCATAGAGAGAGAGGGAAAAAGGTTGGAGCTTGATTTTCAAGAGTTTGCAGGGGAGAGGAGGCGGTGTTTTTGATGGAATGCTTGCTGGGGGTGGCTGGAAGCGAGTAGGCGTTTATCTTTGCTTGGGTTTGTTAATGGCGAGGGGGGGATTAACTTAGTGTGTTGAACTTGGATGAAACATATGATGGGCCGGGGTGCGGGGCTGGGAAGTGAGTTTGCTTGTGAAATTTATTGTTTGCGGGGTGGGGTTTTTCCTTAAAGAGAAGTTGTGTCCGTGGTTGTCTTGATTTTGCGTTGTCCTGACTGGTGTGGCTATACAGGTATATTGCTTCCTTGGTCGGATCATGAACGAGCACTCGGGAAGCTCTGGGGACATCGGGCTTGGGGTGCTGGGTTTACTAGTGCATAAACCATAAAGTATCATAGAATATGGGTTTTCAAGTCTAAAAAGTTGTAAGAACCTATGTTTTCTCTTCTTGTTTTTTTTAGCTGAATGTTTGATCCAAATTTGGACACAAAGACGGCAGGCTTATCATACCATCCCGACTCGACCAACCAGATCATACCATCCTTTATTTGCTTAAGCGCGGGGATGGGAGAGAAGGCCTGTAGCGACCACAGAATGCTGGTTAACGGGCTCGGAAATGGAGCATGGGGGGCGGAGGAAAATCAAAGCCGAGAAAAAAATTGCTCAGGTATGACAATAAACACCAAAAGTGATTGTCTGCTATCTCTGCTAAAAGGACACGTGGGCTTGGGGGTCATGAGTGAGTAATGCTTACAGTACGCGCTTTGCTTCTAATCACTTTGGCACGCTCGAGTGTGCTACCAGAAACATGGGGATAATATTGGCGACACGGTAAGGTAACCTAGTGTGACTCCTGGCGTTTACTAGTGAATGAGAAATGTTTTTAATTTTGGGGCCCTGCTAGTCCGGTAGCCTGCCATAAACTTGGTAGACCCAGCTAGCCGGGGTAGTATCTTAAAGGAGAACAAAAAGACACTTTAGATCTCAATGGAGATGTAGGGGGGGGGGGGGGGGGGGGGGGTGGGGATTTTTTAAAAATGGATTGAAGAGGAAAAGAAACCCCAAATAA
>Ga0307509_10008174_pt1 | contig 13399 bp, 17 predicted proteins | sample 10_EM_MG_FD_202245 | JGI IMG/M metagenome (GOLD analysis project Ga0307509, IMG submission 202245) | Populus trichocarpa ectomycorrhiza microbial communities from riparian zone in the Pacific Northwest, United States - 10_EM | ecosystem: Host-associated > Plants > Roots > Unclassified | place...
CGCAGCATGGCGCCGCAGGATCTGCGATGCATGCTGAATGCTCCAAATGCTAATTGATACCCAGGCGTTTCAACCGATTGTTCGAGCTATTTACCTGTTACAAACAGTGCGGAACTTCATTCATGCCTGACGCCGCAATCAGCGTTACGGCATTCACACAATTGCTCGGTTCACGACCAATTCAAAAGGGGTCAGCGGGATGCGAACGTTAAATACAAGGTAAACACCGTTGCCCCATTCAACACTGTCGAAACTGTGACACGTGGCTTACATAATATTACTGATGTAATACCCGGTATCCGGTATCGGTATCTGCCACAGACACCATATAGGAGCCGAAATGTCGGGGTTGTCCATGCCGTACGCGAGGTTTTCAGTAGACTGAAATGGTAGGCTTACCCAAGAGTCCTGCTCTAAAATATAAGGTTTGAAAACTGTACAGGCGTCGCACAATTCCGCCTGACCACTTAGGAATTATTTACATTTTTACATACCTGATATCTGGTTTGGTAAAAAATTAGTAAATTACTGTAAATTACACATGTAAATTACACTTTGTAAAAAAACCCCGAGTTTTACACGCAACCCTAGGAGGAGCGGACTCTCGAAATACGGAACGTCCTCCGAATTGGTCACGTTCCTTCCGAGGTCTCGTGGGAAAATAACCTCAGATGTTGAACGTTAAACGTTGAACGTTGAACTGTCAACATCCGTTCGTTCCATGGCGAAACTAATAACGAACCACGTTTCTTTATATTTCAACGATGGAAACATCACTTTGCTTGCTCCTCAATCGCGGAATCGCTATCTCGCATTTCGAGTACATCGTTCAATGCTATCCAGGATATCCCCGGTGTTTGAGGGCCTCTTCTCGATACTCGCAGTCGACGAGACGGAAAAGCATGAAGGGACACCTGTCATGTATATGATGGATAGAGCAGATGCATTGCAACGCCTCCTTCAACTGGTATACCATGATGTGTACGTCTGTCCACGCCGTGTATGTCGAATGGCTGTCTTAACCTTTGTTCCGAAGAAATTTACCACTTAGGCAACTTGACCCCTCCACGCTGTGCTCGCTACGTGATATTCTGGGGTTGACTGAAAAGTATGCCATCACCCGCTTTAGGCAGAATATCATCACGCAAATTGAAGAGCGTTGGCCATGCACCCTTCGACAATGGGATGAACTGGATTCCCGAAGCCATGCAACCATGGTACTGTCGAGTGGGGCCCTCGACAGTCATCCACATCTTGAATCACCGGATCCCGAAGTACCGTTCCCTGAACCTGCATCAGCCATTCGATTGGCCCGAGAATGTAACATCCCGATCATCCTGCCCGCAGCATTCTATCATCTGTCCCGACTTTCGATACTCAACGAATGGGGCGAATTACAAGGGCGCAGCGAAGCTGTTAAGACTGGTTTTGTGGCGGAGTGGGGCTTGCTAACCGCCGACGACCTGCGTTGCCTTCTCGAGGGGCAGGCGAAGCTCAGGCAGGCCCCGCGAAAGATACTCCATTTCGGGTTGCATAGGGAAGAATGGCATGAGGTTTGCTCCCCAGAGAAGCGACAGAAGCTTTTGAGGGAGATTACAGGGGTGTGCATACAATCTCGAGATGTGCTTCGCATCACCCGGAACTACATGGGAAAGTGGAATGATGGAAATGGTATCTGCCGGCTATGCAGCTCTCATATTCGCCGCGACCTTGCGACCTTTCGTGAAGCGCTATGGACGCTACTCTCTAACTTTTTCTCCTATCGGTGAGATATACATATATCCCTGTCAAAGTGTAGAACGCCGCAAGTTACCCTTTAGTCAAGTAGACATTTATCGTAGCAACAATGGTTAGCTGACCCTTTCTCTCCCACATTGCAAAAATACCCCCCGATATCATCGGGTAGGCCTCATTATTCCCATTGCCCAAAATTTGGGCCCAATCCTTGGGAAAGGGTGGAGTTGAATTCTAAGCTTACGGACATTATATTAACGTTTTTGATCTCAAATCGATCGCATTGGAGCAGTAAGTTTATTAGTAGCTAGCAAGGTCGCGATTTGGTAGTTACCTGAGTTGCTTATGCAACGTAGTCACTAGTAGCTAATAAATAATTCCAATTCCATGTCCCTGGGGCAGGGAGCCCGGAGGATGGCGGGTGGAAGTGTATGCGCAATGGTTCCACTGACTGAGACACTTCCGCTACTTCAACCATGACTCTTTGTCAAATGTCATGGGATTATGGTATCCGAGTCTCGGTGCTGAACTTCCCGACTACCGGTACATTTCTGGGGTCCCTTCTTTTCGTTTATCCTTAGATTAACAGATCCCGTAGTTTCCTCGGGCTGTCTCCATGACTGATGTAAATACACAGATGGAATCATGGACCCCAACATGCTATATTATTATTAAGGTTCAGGGTATGTATATAAGACTGTGGTTGGTTAATCTCCATTTCCAAGATCTGAAAGATAAATTCGCCATGAGTTCAGCCCAGCAAGGTAGGCATTTCTTGACACCCCTTCTTCCTCTTCTTAAAATCATTATATTCACCAGCTACTCCCGAGGAATCAACCATAGTCCACGCCACTCCCGAGGGATTAATTGTGGTCCATGAAAACTCCTCCAACTCCTCTGATATCACTGAAGCCAGGGAAAGTAAGAATTATTTTCCTCTGCCACGGTTCCTTTTTTGATAGCCACTATATAGTTCCCAATGGTGCGATGTTGGCCCGCCATGTTGCTATTGCAATGCAGCGGGGAGCTGCTTCCACAAGCCCCAGCGACCAAATCGGCATGGTGGCCAACATGCAGCAAGTTGGGCATACTCGGGCCATTGGAGATATTTTTTATGGACGCACCTAGGGAGAAGACTGGCGAGTCAACAACAGTTGACATTTTCTTACATCCACATTTCTGACCTAGCCTTTTATGAATTCCCATCATGTTACAGTCTGATTGATCCCCTCTCCCCTCTCTTCTACACCGTAGATCTGCTGCAGTTAGTCAAGACTTAATATTTTCGGATGCTACTATGATTTTAGTCAGGGAATATTATGTTTCGTTTGTGACTGTCAGTCTGCGGGCGGCTACAGTGCGTCCAGACTTGGTCCAGACTCCAAAAATCCTGTGATCGACAATTAGACTCTCGCCCTTTCTTTAACCCTAGCCTATCTGATTCTCACCCGCATATCAGCAACACCTATATTCTTAGAGAGTCAGGCCAACGACACGGGCATGAACAATGGGTGGTATACTTACTCTCTTCTTAGGAGGAGACGGCGGGGACTCTCGAAGCGCTGCAGCGATCATCAGGAAAAGTCCATCCGTCTGGCGTGGAGAAAATCGGTCATTCCAAGGGCTTTCGGAAGCAAATCTGTGAGTTCTCGAACCCAGGGTTTTCCCTCAAAACTCGCAAAATATGGCCAGGGATTCCCAAACTTGGAGAATGATTCCCACCCAACTTGGTATTTTCACCTCCACTCTTCACCCAGATTCACTCTTCACTCCCCTACTCATTACAAAAGATGACATAGCTTGAGGTTTGCAGCAACATATTTTACTTTATCTGTCAGTCTTGGTAGCTAACTCAATGCCATTTCACTCTGGCTGATTGAATTGTTGCCAACCCCAACTTCCAAGCTTGAAGAACATCACTATTGCTTATTATAAAATGTACTTAGCTTTAGGTCTCCCATACTATACCCAATATTTGGTCCATGTACTAGAGTACTCATCTCAAAAATAATTCAAGGATTTGACTAAGAATTGACTGATCTGCATGTCAACCTTTCTTCATTCCTGTGCTAAAGTCGAAGAAACTGGTAATTTACCATTAAACGAGCAAACGCAAATCCCTCACCTGGTAGGATTTAAATAGTATAAATGTAACCGCCTATATACCAAAAGGAATGGAGCAAATCTATGGAGAATTGACCTACCTACACCTCATCCTTTCCTCCTCCCCTCTGTTAAAATCGGAAAAATCTCTAATTTACCATCCAATAAATTAGCGCATGCCTCTCGCCTTATGTGTCAAATATATGCCATATATTACTCTTTAAAAATCAAAAGGAATTGAAGAATTTGACAGAGAATTGACTTACCTCCACCTCCACCTTTCCCCCTCTCCCACAGTACAATCACATAAATTCATTTCTTCCCATTTAATAAACAAATGCGGGCCTCTCATTTCATAATACTTTAATAAGCTTGATATTACCTCTGCTATACAAGAAGAAACTGGGGGATTTGATGAAAATTTGACCCAGCTACATCCCATCCTCTCCTCCTTTTCCCCCCAAAATCTGCCACATCTGTAACTTCCCATTTAGAAAATCGCTGCAAGCCTATCTTTTTATTCTACACTTTCAATAGGTATGTATACCTTCCTTATTCCGGGAATTTGAGACATTTAGCAACTCATTTGACTTTTTAGATTGCATTCTTTCTTGTCCCCCTTGCTAAATTCGAGAAAAAATTGGCATTTTTGGCGGTAAAAAAATGGCCCTGAGCTTTCTCTGCATGTTTAACACATTTAAAATGAATAAAAGTAATTTATCCGATTTTTTGGAGCGGACAGGGACCTCCCTACGCATGCCAAAGGAAGCGTGATTGAGCGCGAGTGAGTTTGCGCTGTGATCACGTGCCCTCAAATCGGTCCTTCGGGTTTCAAATTGGTCCTCCTCGGTCAAATCGGTCCAAATCGGTCTTGATCTCATCTGAAACTCGTCCGTTTATGGAAAACCCTTGGAATGGCGAAGCTGCCACACGATGGCTCGTGATTCAGACTCAAGCAAATCACGTGCTCTGCAGGAAATCTCGTAATTTACAGTGTAATTTACATAATTTCAAACTCGGCTGAGTTTGACACGCAATCCACTGCAAAGTCTTTCTGAGCATCCGATGGCGAAGGTGATAACAAAACACAAGTCTTTATATATCACCGATGGAAACATCGTCTTGCTTGCTCCACAATCGCCAAATCACTATATCGCATTTCGACTACATCGTTCAATATTGTCCAAGATATCCATGGTGTTTGAAGATTTATTTTCGATACCCCCAGTCGACGAGATGGAAATGTACGAAGGGGTACCGCTTGTGTACATGATGGATGGATCGGATGCATTACAAAGCGTCCTTCAGCTGGTATACAATGACATGTATGTCCATCCACGGCGTATAATAAGCTGAGTTGCTGTCTGACCCTTTGTTCTGAAGCGATTTACCACTTGACCCCTGCACGCTGCGCTCCCTACAAGATATTCTGGAGTTGACTGACAAGTACGCTATAAACTATCTGAGGGAGAATGTCATCACACAAATCGAATCTTGTTGGCCACGCACCCTACGGCAGTGGGATGAGCTAGAGTCCCGACGCCAGGCATCCGTGGTACTTTTGAAGGACGCGTTCGACGACCAACCAGATCTCGAAGCACCATATCTTAACAGGCCACTGCCTGAACCCGCGTCAGCTATCCGATTGGCCCGAGAACAAAACATCCCATCCATCTTGCCCGCAGCGTTTTATCACCTCTCCCGACTATCGATAGAGGACGACTGGAGCGAATTCCAGCAGCGTGGCGAAGCCGATAAGGCTAAATTTGGGGCGGATTGGGGCTTGCTGACCGCTGATGACCTTCGTTGTCTTCTGAAGGGGCGGGCGACGATGAGGCAGGCCTCACAAGAGCTTCTCCATTTCGGATCTCATAGGCCAGAATGGTCTGTGGAGTGCTCCTCAACGAAACGATGGAGGCTTTTGGGGGAGATCGAAGAGACATGCATCAAATCTCCGGACGTACTTCGTGCTAGCAAGGACTATATTGAGAAGGAGGATTATGGAGATGGGATTTGCCACCTGTGCCGTTCTAGCATTCGCTACGACATTGGTACCTTTCGTTGCACGCTCTGGACACTTCTTTCTGACTTTTTCTCTCTTCGCTGAGTTCACGTAATATGTATCTAGGAATTCCCAGTAGGCATCGTCTCAAAAAATCAAAGGACCAGATGGTAATGAATGGAAAGCGGAGTGCTAATTACAATCTTATATGTACAAATATGTCTCGGGGTGGCTATGGGTATTGTGGCGTGGCGGAAAGACGACTAGGAGGGACAGGCTTCGGCTGCTTCTAGTCCTGTTTAACCGCGCCCCCAAAACCGCGCTGGAAAATGTTTATGTAATCTTCGGACTTTGAAACCACGTCGCGTCAATATTGCCAAGTTCGTCTCTCCCCTCTCTTGACGCGTTTATTGTACCTCAACACTTTATATCGCCGTAAATTCAGTTCCAATCTCATTTAACCATCACTTGCTATGGATAACCATGTTCGAACCGTCCGAACTTACAAGAAAACCCCCACAATTCAAGTCCCAGCAATGCCAGACCACATCTCATCCTTCCTATCACAATCTGCACAGCGTTCAGAAAATTCTAGAGCGTCGCCACCTAGTATCCAATCCTCGCCTGATGGTCTCCTCTTCACCTCATCTTCCACCTTGCTATCGCCTCTCGGCTCTCCCTTCAGTAATGCGAGTGGATCTTCGAGCCAACCGCGGCTAATTCGAGCTCCACAAGACAAAACCCAAAAGCAGGAGGAAAAGTTCAAACGAATGGATGAATTCCTACGAAACTCGGGTTTTGACTCGATTGGTGAATTTCTACAGATTCTGTTCTACAACCCGACTTGTGTTGCTGGGAAGGATCCTCCGGCACGCCTACGCCTTCCTCTTCCTCCAATAAGCCCACCAATCGCAAAATTTCACAAGGACATTTTTCGCCTAATACAGGAGAATTCGCGAAACGAGCTAAAGAATTATTTAGAGAGAAGGCCGCACTCGGTGAACCATTTCCTGCCCGTGATGCAGATGAGCGCTACAAAAGCACTGTCAAAACTCTCACCGAGTTTGCGAAGGGCGACAAGTCTGGTATCGAACCATCCTACATTGATATACTGAAGAAGGCCAAAAAAACTGACGCCCTCGATAAATTGGTCACCTTTGTGAGTTTCTTTCTCCTCTCTATCGAATATTATAGCCTCAAAATATATTAACAACTTAGGCCATGTATGGACGAGGAAATTTATTAAGCAGCCTTGTTACCAAGGTCAAGCTTGTTTTAGCTGGCGAGTATAGAATACCTGGTGGCCTGAAGGCCAACGCCATAATTGAACGTGTCAAGTGGCTTCTTGAGGATAGTCATTTCAAATATGGCAAACTTGATCTTGAGGTATTCGTCATTATTTTTGAAGGTTCATGGCTAATTTGAATCATTAGAACCAAACGTTCGATAAAAATCTCCCATTCGCCCACCCTGTCTTTGTTGAAGTTATTTGCGAACAATTTTTCTCCACCTCCAGGTCTGATAATCTTGCCATGAAACGTATGTTGAAGGAAAATCGCATCCCCAAGGAGACAATTGTACTGGTGGCTACTGCTGTAAGATTTTATAAGGAAATTTCTCTACTATTTCGCTCATTGCATTTAACAGGTGAGAAATGCGATTAGATCCTTTAGTAATGGCAGCAAAATTGCATTGGAATTTAGCAAGCTTAATTGTGGCTCAAGGTACATTGTTACAAATATATCCTTTTGATGGTTTATAACATGTTTCATACAGATATCAGCATCATCTCAAAACTTGGGAGGTTATGGCCAAAAGATCTCCTAAATACGCTGATTGGTTAGAGAAGGAAATGATGAAAAAAATCAGGCGAGTAATTTTTTTTTTTGAATATCTCATGCTGACAATCAAGCTTAGATCGCAAGTTACCCATGTTTTGTTGCTTTCTGAAGCTACTGAAGAGGATGCGATCAAGGATCTCAATGGCGTCGACTTTTCAGAATTGGATGACGTGGAGGGACGTACTCTTTGACGCATACTCTTTAATCCAGCGTTTTTCTACCAGCTCTTTGTGGATAATATTTCATGCATAATACGCCTACTACCATTGCACTGCCCCAATAATATGCCTATTTTTCATCATTATTTTTATTGCATCCTGGAAGCACCAAGGTCATATGTAAGGTTTCGCTCTATCCTTGGGCGCTCTGAGCTTTTCTCAGAAACTTTTGTCTTGTGGGCTACACATTGTATTGATCTGCACAAAGATGCTCCAGGGCACTCCAGGACACTTTGGACAAAAATGGTACTTTGTGAGCTGCGTACAGTAAGACACTATTTATAGGTGCATATATAACTTGTCAGAGCAAAGGCAATTTTTCGCTCAAACTTGTGAGAAAAGTCACATTTATATTTGGCCCTAGTGGTACTTGCGTGGCTCTGAGGGTTCCTAGAACACCAGGGAGCAAACCTACCAAGTAGACTTATGCTTTGGGGACACCTGGTGCCCTTGGTGTCCTGAGTGTCCTGGTGTTCCTAGAGCACTCTAGGAGATCCGGGGACAAAAGCATTTTTCCTGATGTACCGGTTACCTTATGAGATAACGGTTGCTCGCAGTAAGAAAGAAGCCTGCAACGCGAGCCCTGATCTACTAAGAATAAGGAATGTTCTAAGATGATCTTACCTTAGGGAGCGTCCGAGGAAAGATTGTCGGCGAGCGTAAAGAACGCTTAAGGGAGCGCCCGAGGAAAGGTTGTCGGCGAGCATAAAGAATGCTTAAGGAGCGCAAGCGTCGGGGATGGCGGACCAGTGTACCGAGCGCAGCGATTAGATGGGGAGCCGCTGATCACTGATTAATGTGATCAGTGAGCGATAGCCCTTGATCAGAGAACAGCCGAGATATGATAAGAGCACGGCTGGTGGCGTCAAACAAAAGCAACGGCATCTACCGGATACCATCTTCAGTGGCGGTAGCGCGTGTTCGGAAAGAACAAGGACGGCCGAAACATGTAGGAAGCAAGGGTGCATGCGTGGTGGACCAGAGGGACCACCAAGGACTAGGAATAACGGTCCGCAGTATGCGCAGGTGCGGTCCCTTATCTTAGAAATAAAATCTAAGAAACCTCGAGGCGTCTCGGACTTAGAAAGTAGTCAGGCGGCTCGCAGATCTTAACAAACAAATGGAACCAGATATTTAGTCGAGTTTGCAAGTGGTGGGATGTATTTTAATTGTACCAAGAGCGCCAAACAGTTTGTACAGTATATAAGTTCGAGTATTTGTAAAATAAAATCAAGCAATCGTCTTCTGTCTTCTGTTGGTCGACTGGGTAAGGCCCCAGTGCGAGAACAGGAAGAAGTGGAATATTGTCTTCGCTGCGAGAGATCAGAACACAGAGAACACGAGTTACAGTGATCAGAACGGACAGACAACGAGCTCCAGCGCTTGGTTGAAAGATTTAATTGTTGCATTGTATGGCTGAAACAGGCCTTTGTGAACGGTTGAAACAGACCAGTTAAAGTGTATTGGAACGGTGTTTTTGAACGGGAAATTACAGACTTGCGTATATCTTCGAGATCGAGCGGCACAACGAGATAATACAAATTTATACAACCAAAACCTGCATAAAAATTGTACATCTTCGAGAGAACACGTCCGAGACCTCCCCCAATCTTCAGATTAATTGTGAATAACTCCTTACCACTAAAAACGAATCGCAAGGTGGCAGACATACCCCTAGCATCGAAGTAATTCAGACAAATTGCATACCCACAGTCACAATCAGGATTTAATTAGTGTCTTTGACACTAATTTTGTGTGGTTCGCGTCGCTCGGTCATTGAGCCTCGCTCCGCTTGTGTGTGTGTTTTGTGTTTGTTGTTTCTTTGGTCAGACTCACGTCGCACCTCTCAACACGGTTAACAATTTTCATACAAGGAATCCAGGAGCCCCCCGCCACATTCGGGCCTTAGCCTTTGGCTCCATTCCCTTCCGCCCTGTTCCACCTCTACTGTTTGCATCGGGTCGATGCAATTCTGAAAGGGGGGTGATTGTAAGGGGAACGCCCAAAAGCTCCACTGCCTCTGCTGCTCCGCCAAGCCTCCGCTCCGCCCCGCCAAGCCGCTCCGCTCCGCCCTGCCAAGCCTCTGCTCCGCCCTGCCTTGCGCATCCAACCGCACCGCTCTGCCTTGTGCATCCAACCGCACTGGTTTGTACACGCCTCCCCACTGCCAGTCCATAAGACCCATGGGACCCTGAGGACCCTTTTATTTATGGTTCCACTTTTATTTATTATTATCATATCACGCCATTCTGCACGCCCTCGTGCTTTCCTTTATATGTACCATCACCAGCACGGGATCCCCATCCTTTCCTCTTCGGATTCCCTGCTAGGTGCGTTGATTATGTAGTCTATTATTTCATAATATACTAAGCCTTCGGATCCCCTGCTAGTTCGCGCCCCTCCGCTAGTCCCGGTCGCTCGGCCCGCAGTTGCCCTTACACATGCAATAATCCAGTGCGTCACTCCCATCATAGATGTAAAGCTGTGCATATAAAGGGGTTTGATCTTCATTTGGAAGCAGAGATCCAGCTTTATGGCTAAGCTGTCCCTGGACTTTGAACACATAAGGTCCTGCACCATTACGATTGATACTCTCATCTACTTTACAACCCAGTGATGTCATTGCAAGTGCATTATTATACTTCCGGATGTTCTCACAGAATTTCTTTGCAATGTGATCTTGACCTGAAAGTAAATTTAGGATTTCCCCAGGTGGATTTGCCAGCTTTGGTAGTTTAATTTTACCACTTGTGCAGCACATCCCAAAAGCTGGATTTCGAATGCTTGAACCACTCAAGCATTCACTTATCCAATGAAAGGCCCCACAGTCTTTGCATACAACATCCATTTTTCCTAAAGAATGAACTGGCCAATTTGGATCAAATGGCTGATGTGCTTGAGGAAGTGGATTATGATTAGCTGGTGGAAGTGGAACTTCATCTGGTTGAATAGGTGGTGGTGATGGTGGAGGTGCATCTGGTTGAATGGGTGGAGGCATAGGAAATGGAGCAGGATCTCGGTGTCGAAGCCCAGGAGGCATTGCAGGCAAGTCTGCCATTTGTGCAGCTAATCCATTTGGAAGATGGTTATAGCCTTCAACAGGTGGTAGTGGTGGTGGAGCTACTTGTCGGTTCTGATGTTGCTGTGGAGCACGCATCGGCATTGCAGGTAATGCAGCTAACTGTGCAGCTAAATTTGCAGGAAGATGGTGATACACTTGCTGAGGAGGAGGGGGAGGTGCTACTGGCTGAATAGCTGGTAGTGGGGGGGCAGGAGTCTGGTTATATCGATGCTGACGTCGAGGTGCAGTGGGCATTGCAGTCATTGCAGCCATACGTGCAGCTAAATCTGGGGGCAGATGGTTATAAGTCTGCCCATTATATACAGCAGGTTGTGCAGGAGCACCAAAAGGATCTACACTACTATTAGGAACTGCAGGCAATGGTGCAGGCATATTTGGCAAATTAAATCTGGGAGGGGGTATGCGACTACTATGAGGTTCTGATAAACGTCGATGCTCTGGACTATCCAGAACACGATTATCATGCTCAGCCTGTTGAGCAGCAATCCGGACTCTCTGAGGAGTATTTGGAGGAGTTTCAGGCCTAATATCAAGAGGAAATAGTGTGAAAAAAATAAAAAGAAAAAAGAAAAAAGAACAACATACATTCTCAAACAATACACCTCAAAAAAATTGAATATTGGATAATTGCTCAAGTCACAGATTGCAGCCTACACCCAAAAATATGTAAAAAAAAAGCGAAATTCATTAAAATCTATACAAAGCAGGCTAATTTTGGCCAGTCAATAACTCAAAAATGCTCACTTTTAGTGGTAGGGAAGTGTTAGATGGTGGGAGGAAGCAAGAAGAGGGAGGGAGAACATGCTGCAGCCATGCTGCAACCATGCTGCACATCACATGACGCCCGCACCCCACCTTGCGCTGCGCGCTCGGATTCAAACTCAGCTTACGCATAAGCCGATTTGTCATCTATTGGCTAATCGTTCCCAGGCCTCTCTCCTTAATATATAGGACAAGCTTTGCTTGCCTGTGGCTTCGCCACGGGGGGCGCATGTTGGGCCCTTCGGGCCTACATCCTATCAATATGACATGATATTCCAATGACAGAGATATTAAGATTGATGCTTTGGTGAAGGAAGGTTCGCGAAGTAGAATTTTTGGTACATTCTATTTTTTTCATTTTTGGTACTTTGAAGCAGTCAGATTTGCTTCGCAAATCTTCCTGCATCAAAGAACTACATATTAGTTTTTAACTTTGGTACTACATTCTATTTTTTATTTTGGTACTTTGATGCAGTCAGGTTCGCTTCGCTCACCTTCCTGCACCAAAGTACTTCATCCTATAATTGAATTTAAATAATAAGGGCTTCACCCCCTCCCCTGCTTACTCTGATTTAATCTTAAAACTATGTTAAATCTCATTATTCTTCAATACACAGATATACTTTGCTATAATTTTTTTTATTCAATCATTTATCTACATATATACAAAAAGTTATCCCCCTGGCTACGTTGCAAGGTGGGGGGGATACATATCTGACCCCTGCTGCTGCTATTCCCCTCAGTTTGCCAGATCACTGTTGGGCACTCCCTTGTGTTCAACCCAGCATACAGGAGGGGGGTGGCCGGACTGAGGACAGCAGTGGGCATCTTGCCGCCTCGTGCTTGGGCTGTGGTGGGTACCTATGCGGCAAAGACGGGGATGGTGGTTTCACCACCTCGTTGTGGGGTTTTCCTTGGGTCCACAAACTCTGGGTATCCAGCAAAGATGGCGGTGGTACTCACGCCGCCTCATTGTGTGATTTCCCTCGTGTTCGCAAGCAGCGAGGACAGCGGTGGTGTTCACGCTGCCTCGTTGTGTGGTTTCCCTGGTGTTCGCAAACTGCATGTGTCCAGCGAGGACGGCGGTGGTGCTCGCACCGCCTCTGCTGACGTACGGCGGCTGGGGCTGGGCTTTTTCAAGGGTGTGCAGGCAGCGATGACAGTGGTGGGGTTCTCGCTGCGTTGCTTTTGCCTCTCGTGATGGACCTGGGATCCGGGGTGGGTGACGGCCCAGTGAGGACGGCGGTGGGGCTCTCGTCGCCTCGTTCTGGGTTTCCCTCGCGTTCACAAACCACATGTGTCCAGCGAGGACGGCGGTGGAGTTTGCACTGCCTCTGCTGGCCCAGGGCTGCTGCGGCTGGGTTTGTTCGAGGGTGTGCAGACAGCGACGGCAGCGGTGGTTATCTCGCCGCCTCATGCTCTGCTTCCTTGTAGCCAGTGGTGCTGGTGATGATGGGGTTGTCCCCGCCGTCGTTTGCCCAGTGAGGACGGCGGTGGTGGTCACGCTGCCTCTACTGGGTCAGAGGGCGTGGGTCCCGCGAGGATGGCGGTGGTGTGTTGCCATTCATCCTTGTGGTCTTGCCGTCTCATCGTGGGGTTTCCCGGGCATTCGCAAATGGCATGGGTCCAGCGAGGATGGCGGTGGTATTCACACCGC
>Ga0307509_10008175_pt1 | contig 13399 bp, 10 predicted proteins | sample 10_EM_MG_FD_202245 | JGI IMG/M metagenome (GOLD analysis project Ga0307509, IMG submission 202245) | Populus trichocarpa ectomycorrhiza microbial communities from riparian zone in the Pacific Northwest, United States - 10_EM | ecosystem: Host-associated > Plants > Roots > Unclassified | place...
GAACGCGGGGTCTGCTCGGCGGGGGCCGACTTGGGCGCGGGGCCCGGACGCGGACCCGGGGCCGCCGCCGGACGGCCGGGCGCCTGGCTCGGGGCCGGGGCGCTGGACGCGGGGGCCGCCGGGGCCTCCGCCTTGAACTGCGGGACCTGCGCGGCCGCCGGACGCGGCGCGGGCGCGGGGACCGGCTTGGGTGCGGGACCCGGCTTCGGAAGGCCGCCGTTGGCGGCCGCCGGACGGGGCTGCGGGGTCGGCCGTGGCGCGTTGGAACGCGCCGGGGCGGCGGAACCGCCCTTTCCACCCTCGGCCGCGAGGGCGTCTCTCAGTTTGCGCTCGACGGGCGCCTCGATCGTCGAGGACGCCGAACGGACGAACTCACCGAGATCTTGGAGCTTGGCCATGACGACCTTGCTCTCAACACCCAAATCCTTGGCGAGTTCATAGACCCGGACCTTGGCCACTTCACTCCTGTCTTCGGTCCGCGTCTTCTCAGTCCGCGCGACCGTCGCTGTCACTGCATGGGCGTGCTCATCGCTGTGTGCTCATCGCGTGCTCATGAGTTTCTCTACCTGCTTCCGCCTGATGTCGCCGTTCCTGCCGGACCCCGTGTGGTGCCCGTGACCTGCCCACTCCCCTCGTCAGCCTGCCTCAGTCCCCCGCGCCGTGCACCCCGAGGGCGGCGCGCAGCGGCTCGAGGTCCAGCGGGCCCGCCTGGCGCAGTGCGCGCGGAAAGGCCCGCCTCCTCTCCGCCAGAGCGAGGCAGTCGGGCCGCGGATGCACGTAGGCGCCGCGTCCCGGAAGTCGCCGTCGCGGATCGGGCCGGACACCGAGGGTGCCCGACTCCGCCGTCACCGCGACGACACGGAGCAACAGGTCCTGCGCACCCCGTTCCCGGCATCCGACGCACATGCGCGTCGGGACGCCGTGGACTTTCGGGATTTCCGGCAGGCCAGTCACACTCTATGCTACCGCCAAACCGGCCCGTCTCCCGACCGCGGCAAGATCGCCGGTCAGCACAGTGTACGGGGCAACCCGCGGGAGGGAATCCTTATTCCGCCGCGGGCTCTGACGCCGCGTCAGAACTACTTCCCTTCCGCGACCTACGGCACAGTGGATGTCGATCCGCCTCGCTACTTCTCTTCCGCGACCTACGGCACAGTGGATGTCGATCCGCCTCGCTACTTCTCTTCCGCCACGTCCGACCTGATGTCGATCCGCCAGCCCGTGAGCCGCGCGGCGAGGCGGGCGTTCTGCCCCTCCTTGCCGATGGCCAGGGACAGCTGGTAGTCCGGCACGATGACCTGCGCGGACCGGGTCTCCAGGTCGAGGATGTTGACCTTGGAGACCTTCGCCGGGGACAGCGCGGAGGCGACCAGCTTCGCCGGGTCGTCCGACCAGTCCACGATGTCGATCTTCTCGCCGTGCAGCTCGGTCATCACATTGCGCACGCGCGCCCCGACCGGCCCGATGCAGGCGCCCTTGGCGTTGACGCCGGGCTTGCGCGAGCGGACCGCCATCTTGGTGCGGTGCCCGGCCTCGCGGGCCAGCGCCGCGATCTCGACCGTGCCGTCGGCCACCTCGGGCACCTCGAGCGCGAAGAGCTTGCGCACCAGGTTCGGGTGGCTGCGGGAGAGGATCACCGCCGGGCCGCGCGGCGTGCGCCGCACCTGGACCACGAGGCACTTGATCCGCAGCCCGTGCGCGTACTGCTCGCCGGGCACCTGCTCCGGCGTCGGCAGCATCGCCTCGAAGCGCTCCTGCTTGCCCGAGTCGATCTCGATCAGCACGTGCCGCGGGTCGTCGCTCTGCTGCACCCGGCCGGAGACCAGGTCGCCCTCGCGCGCGGCGAAGTCCTTGAACACGGCCTCGTCCGAGGCCTCGCGCAGCTTCTGCGCGATCACCTGCCGGGCGGTGGCCGCGGCGATCCGGCCGAAGCCGCTCGGGGTGTCGTCGAACTCGAGCCCGACCGGGGCTCCGACCTCGTCGGTCTCCTTGGCGAACACGGTCACGTGGCCACTCTTGCGGTCCAGCTCCACCCGCGCGCCCGACCGGGCGCCCTCGGTGTGCTCGTAGGCGTGCAGCAGCGCCTGCTCGATGGCCCCGTACAACAGGTCGAGCGAGATCTCCCGATCCTGCGCGAGGTCGCGCAGCATCCTCATATCGATGTCCATCGGTTCCTCAGCTCTGCTCGTCCTCGTCGTCGTCCCCGTCATCGTCGCCTTCGGCGGCGACTTCGTCCGCATCGCCATCGTCGGCGACCTCGTCGTCCAACCCGTCCTCGTCCTGCGCCCCCGGGCGGTTGAACTCCACCTGCACCTTGCCGCGGCCCAGTTCCGCGAAGGCCAGCCGCCGCTCGCCGCCCGTGGTGCCGGGCTTCTTACCCGGCAGTTCGAACGTGACGCCCTCGTCGTCGACCTCGATGATCCGCCCGGTCAGCTCGCCGCCCGCGGTCAGCGGAACCTGCACCAGGCGCCCCTTCGCCCGCCGCCAGTGCCGCGGGAGAGTCAGCGGCCTGCTGACGCCGGGCGAACTGACTTCGAGGTCGTACGCGGCCTCACCCATCGCGTTGCTCTCGTCCAGCGCCGCGGAGACGGCCTGGCTCACCTCGGCGATGTCGTCCAGGCTGATCCCGCCGTCCCCGTCCACGACCACGCGCAGCAACTGCCGCGAGCCGGCCCGCTGCGCGGTGACCTCTTCGAGGTCGTAGCCCAGCGCGGCCACGACCGGCTCCAGCTGTTCGCGGAGCTTTGCCCCGTCGAGTTTGGCGCGGGCGGCGGGGCTCATCGGAAGGCTCCTCGGCTGTGCTCGGTCTGCTGTTGAGAGGGGGTGCGAATACGGCGGGCGGAACCGCGAGTTCCGCACCCTATCAGGGTAGTCGCTCGCGGCCCGCCCGAAAGCCGTGCCGAGCCGCTCAGGCCGTTCAGGCGGCCAGTACGGCCACCGCGTCCGCCAGCGGCACGTCCCGGCGCTCGCCGGTCGCCCGGTCCTTGACCTCGATCACGCCCTGGGCCAGGCCCTTGCCGACCGCGACGATCGTCGGCACGCCGATGAGCTCGGCGTCCTTGAACTTCACACCCACGGTGGCCTGGCGCCGGTCGTCGAGCAGGACCCGCACGCCCGCCGCGTCCAGGTCCGCGGCCAGCGTGTTCGCCGCCTCGTGCACCGCGTCGTCCTTGCCCGCGACCACGATGTGCACGTCGGCCGGGCCGATCTCGCGCGGCCAGACGATGCCGTACTCGTCGTGGCTCTGCTCGACGATGGCGGCCACCGCGCGCGAGACGCCGACGCCGTAGGAGCCCATCGTGACCCGCACCGGCTTGCTGTCCGGGCCGAGCACGTCGAGCTGGAAGGCGTCCGCGTACTTGCGGCCGAGCTGGAAGATGTGCCCGATCTCGATACCCCGATCGATGGACAGCGCGCCTCCGCACCGGGGGCAGGCGTCCCCGGCGCGCACCTCGGCCGCGCCGACGGTGCCCTCCGGCGTGAAGTCCCGGCCGTAGGTCACGTGCGCGGCGTGCTTGCCCGCCTCGTTGGCGCCGGTGATCCAGGACGAGCCCGGCACGACCAGCGGGTCCACCTTGTAGGTGTATCCGGCCTCTGCGAGACCGACCGGGCCGATGTAGCCGCGCACGAGGGCGGGGTGCTTCGCGAAGTCCTCGGCCTCGAACATCTCGATCTCGGCCGGGGAGACGGCCGCCTCGAGCCGCTTCATGTCGACCTCGCGGTCGCCGGGCACGCCGACGACGAGGATCTCCGCGTCCTTCCTGCCCGGCACGCGCAGCTTCACGACGACGTTCTTGAGCGTGTTCGCCGCGGTCGTGTCCTCGAAGCCTTCGAAGCCGCGGAAGACCTCGACGAGGGTGTCGATCGTCGGGGTGTCGGGCGTGTCGTAGACCCGCGCGGCCGCGGTGCCCGACGCGTCGATCTCGGCGCCCGGACGGCCCTCGACGGCCTCGGTGTTCGCGGCGTAGTCGCAGTTGACGCACTGCACGAAGGTGTCCTCGCCGGTCGGCGCCGGGGCCAGGAACTCCTCGGAGGCCGAGCCGCCCATCGCGCCGGACATCGCCGAGACGATCCGGTAGTCCATGCCGAGCCGCGTGAAGATCCTGATGTAGGCCTCGCGGTGCAGCTCGTAGGAGCGCTTGAGGCCCTCGTCGTCCAGATCGAAGGAGTACGAGTCCTTCATCAGGAACTCGCGGCCGCGCAGGATGCCGGCCCGCGGACGGGCCTCGTCCCGGTACTTGGTCTGGATCTGGTAGAGGATCACCGGCAGGTCCTTGTAGGACGAGTACTCGCCCTTGACCATGAGGGTGAACATCTCCTCGTGCGTCGGGCCGAGCAGGTAGTCCCCGCCCTTGCGGTCCTTGAGCCGGAACAGGTTCTCGCCGTACTCGGTCCAGCGACCGGTGGCCTCGTAGAACTCGCGCGGCAGCAGGGCCGGGAACTGCACCTCCTGGGCGCCGATCCGGTCCATCTCCTGCTTGACCACGCGCGCGATGTTGTCGAGCACGATCTTGCCGAGCGGCAGCCAGGAGTAGACGCCCGGGGCGACGCGGCGGACGTACCCGGCGCGCACCAGCAGCTTGTGGCTCGGCACCTCGGCGTCCGCCGGATCGTCGCGAAGGGTGCGAAGGAACAGCGACGACATGCGCGAGATCACTGCGGGTCTCCTCGATCGGCGGTAAGGGAACGCTTGACAACCGAGGATATCCGGCTTCGCGGCGTAGGCCGAACGCGTTACCGGAAAGGATCAGAACAGAATGGACGCGAACTCCGAGACCTCGCGGAAGCCGACCCGGTGGTACGCCGCGCGGGCCGGGGCGTTGAAGTCGTTGACGTACAGCGTGACCAGCGGCGAGAAGTCGCGCAGCGCGTACTCCACGACGGCCGACATGCCGCCCTCGGAGATCCGCTGCCCGCGATACCGCGGATTGACCCAGACGCCCTGGATCTGGCAGGCGTCCCTGGTCACCGCGCCGATCTCGGCCTTGAACACGACCTCGCCGCCGTCGAACCAGGCGAACGCGCGTCCCGCGCCGATCAGCTCGGCCACCCGCTGCCGGTAGCCGTGCCCGCCGTCCGCGCCGATCGGCGAGACGCCGACCTCCTCGGTGAACATGGCGATGCAGGCGGGCATCAGCGCGTCGAGCTCGACCGGGCGCACCGGCCGGATCCGGAAATCGGGGGCGACGGTCGGCGAGGACTCGCGGATCGACATCACCGGCTGGCTGGACCGGATCTCGCGCGGCGCTCCCCAGTGCGCGCCGAGGTAGCCCCACAGGTCGAGCACCGGCTCGCGCGGCCCGACGATCGAGGAGCAGCGCCGCCCCTGCTTGCGGGCGCGGTCGGCGAAGGCGCGCACGGCCTCCGGCGTCGCGCTGACCGGCACCAGGTTGGCGCCGGAGAAGCACAGGGAGGTCAGCCGCCCGCCGACGTGGAAGCCCCACAGCTCGCCGCCCAGCTGCCACGGGTCGAGGCCGGCGGCGGCGACGCGGGAGGCGATGAAGACGTTGTCCACCGGATCGCGGCCGAGCAGGTCGAGAACCTCGCCGTGATCGGCCTGCCCGAGCACGCGCGCGGCGGCGGACGGCGAGAGCAGCCGAGTCATCATGTTCACCGGGGGCTCACCACCCGGTGGCGCGGCGTCGCTGGGAGCACACCACCACTGTAAGGCAGGAATCGGCGCTTGTGACAAGGATCGGAGACGCCGGAGCCGGTCCGCACCGCCGTCAGGCTGCGCGAACCGGCTCGAAACTCGTCGGGCGGCGGCGGGTCAGCCCGCCGAGACCTGCGGCTCTCCTTCGCCGAGATCGGCGCCGAGCTCCTCGGCCAGCCGGGCGGCCTCCTCGACGAGCGTCTCGACGATCCGGGCCTCCGGCACCGTCTTGATCACCTCGCCGCGGACGAAGATCTGCCCCTTGCCGTTGCCGGACGCGACGCCGAGGTCCGCCTCGCGCGCCTCGCCGGGGCCGTTGACGACACAGCCCATGACGGCCACCCGCAGCGGCACGTCCAGGCCCTCCAGCGCCGCGCTGACCTGGTCGGCCAGCGTGTAGACGTCCACCTGGGCCCGGCCGCAGGACGGGCAGGAGACGATCTCCAGGCCGCGCTTGCGCAGGCCGAGCGACTCGAGGATCTGGTTGCCGACCTTGACCTCCTCGACCGGCGGGGCCGACAGGGACACCCGGATGGTGTCGCCGATGCCCTCGGCCAGCAGCGCGCCGAAGGCCACGGCGGACTTGATCGTGCCCTGGAACGCCGGGCCCGCCTCCGTCACGCCGAGGTGCAGCGGGTAGTCGCAGGCGGCGGCGAGCTGCCGGTAGGCCTGGATCATCACCACCGGGTCGTTGTGCTTCACCGAGATCTTGATGTCCCGGAAGTCGTGCTCCTCGAACAGCGAGCACTCCCACAGCGCCGACTCGACCAGCGCCTCCGGGGTGGCCTTGCCGTACTTCTCGTACAGCCGCGGGTCGAGCGAGCCGGCGTTCACGCCGATCCGGATCGGGGTGCCGAGGTACTTCGCGCGCTTGGCGATCTCCCCGACCTGGTCGTCGAACTTGCGGATGTTGCCCGGGTTCACCCGCACCGCGGCGCAGCCGGCGTCGAGGGCGGCGAAGACGTACTTCGGCTGGAAGTGGATGTCCGCGATCACCGGGATCTGCGACTTCTTGGCGATCATCGGCAGCGCGTCGGCGTCGTCCTGCGAGGGGACGGCGACGCGCACGATCTGGCAGCCGGACGCCGTGAGCTGCGCGATCTGCTGCAGCGTGGCGTTCACATCGGAGGTCAGCGTCGTGGTCATGGACTGAACGGAAACCGGAGCGTCCCCGCCCACCGGCACCGCGCCCACGTGGATCTGCCGGGAGACCCGGCGCGTTGCGAGCGGTTTGGCCGGAACGGACGGAGTGCCGAGTGCGACGGCGGTCATCTGTCGGGGTCTCCTGCGAGTCGTGACGATCCTGTGGCGACGAGGTCCTGCGTGGCTTACAAGCAAGATTCTCACCACCGCCGGGCCTGCTACCACATCCACGCTACGGTACGTCCCCCTCAGCGGTGGACACCGGTCGCCGAACGGCACGCGGTCTTCACCCGATCTTCACCGCCGTGGGTCAGCCGGGACGCATGGGACCGGCCGCCGAACGGCACCCGGCCTTTCACCCGACACCGGCGACACGGCCGTGCGTCAGCCGGGACGCATGGGACCGGCCGCCGAACGGCACCCGGCCTTTCACCCGACACCGGCGACACGGCCGTGGGTCAGCCGGGACGCAGTGGAGGCTCAGTTCAGCTGCAGCGGGTTGGTCACGTCCGCGGCCACCAGCAGCACCGTCAGGCACACGAAGAACAGCAGGAACCCGTAGGCGACCGGCATCATCTTGTTCAGGTCGACCCGGCCGGGCTCCGGCCTGCGCAGCAGGCGGTAGACCCGCTTGCGCGCCTCCTCGTAGAGCAGGATCGCGATGTGCCCGCCGTCCAGCGGCAGGATCGGCAGCAGGTTGAAGACGCCGATGAAGACGTTGACCTCGGCGACGAGCAGCAGCACCGAGCCCAGGCCGCCCTGCTGGTAGAGCGTGCCGCTGACCTCGGCCATCCCGACGACGCCGACCGGGCTGCTGGTGGACCGCTGCGTGTGGTCCACGGTCGAGGCGAACAGCTTCGGGATGGACGCCGGGATCGAGGCCAGGCCGGTGAAGGTGCCCTTGATCGCGGTCCAGAACTGCGTGCCGCTGGTCTTGATCGCGACCAGCGGGTTCTGGTGCACGGTGGTCGCGCCGAGGCCGATGCCGATCAGGCTGCCCTTGCCGGTGCTGCCGTTGGTCTGCGTCACGCTGTTCGAGCTCACCGGGGTGACGGTCGTGGTGCGCGTCGCGCCACTGGTGTCCGTGTACGTGATGATCGCGGGCTTGCCGCCGGGCAGTGCGTGCAGCGCGTTGACCAGGCTCGTCGCGTCACTGACCTTCTTGCCGGCGACCTCGGTGATCTTGTCGCCGGCGACCAGCCCGGCGACCGCGGCCGGGGACTTCTGCGCGCTGGTGCATCCGGTCGTCGCACCCGCGTTGCCGCCGCTCGGGATCATGCAGGTCTCGACGGTGCCGATACTCGTGGTGCTCTGCTGCACGCCCCAGGCCATCGGCACGAACGCGAAGATGAACAGCGCGATCAGGAAGTGCATGAGCGAGCCGGCGGACAGCGTGAGCAGCCGGTTGCGCGCCGGCTTGGTCTTCAGCGCCCGGTCCTCGTCGCCCGGCTCGATCTCGTCGAGATCGGTCATCCCGACGATCTTGACGTAGCCGCCGGCCGGGATCGCCTTGACGCCGTACTCGGTCTCGCCGCGCACGAAGGACCACAGCTTCGGCCCGAAGCCGACGAAGAACTCCGTGACCTTGCCGCCGGACCAGCGCGCGCACCACATGTGCCCGGCCTCGTGCAGCACGATCGAGATCAGCAGAGCGAGCACGAACAACAGCGCGCCTACCACACCCACGCTTGACTACCCGCTTTCGCTCGCTTGCTTCTCAGTTTCCCGCGCGTCGCACGCCCCCCGAGATAGACGCACGACGACGCGCGGAGAGTTCCACCACGCGTTCACCGCCTCGGGCCATCGCCCCACGCACGGTGGTCTTCGCTTCAACCTTAGCGAGCGCGGGCGAGTTGCGCGGCGCGTTCCCGGGACCAGGCGTCCGCGGCCAGCACCGCCTCGAGCGTGAGCTCGGCGCGACCCACCCGCTCCGGCGAGGCCTCGTGCTCGGCGACCACGGCCGCGACGGTGTCCACGATCGCGGTGAACGGGATGCGGCCCTCCAGGAAGGCGTAGACGCAGGCCTCGTTGGCGCCGTTGAAGACGGCCGTGCTGGTCCCGCCCTGCGCGCCCACGTGCTTGGCCAGCTCGACCGCCGGAAAGGCCTCGTTGTCCAGCGGGAAGAACTCCCAGGTCGCGGCCTTGGTCCAGTCGCAGGCCGGGGCCGCGTCGGCGACCCGCTCCGGCCAGCCCATGCCGAGCGCGATCGGAATGCGCATGTCCGGCGGCGAGGCCTGGGCGAGCGTCGAGCCGTCGGCGAACTCGACCATCGAGTGCACGATCGAGGTCGGGTGCACCACGACCTCGATCCGGTCGAAGGGCACGTCGTACAGCAGGTGCGCCTCGATGACCTCGAGACCCTTGTTGACGAGCGTGGCGGAGTTGATCGTGACCAGCGGGCCCATCGCCCACGTCGGGTGGGCGAGCGCCTGATCCGGCGTCACCTCGTGCAGCTCGTCGCGCTTGCGGCCGCGGAACGGCCCGCCGCTGGCCGTGACGATCAGCTTGCGCACCTCGTCCTTGGTGCCGCCGCGCAGGCACTGGGCGAGCGCCGAGTGCTCCGAGTCGACCGCGACGATCTGTCCGGGCGCGGCCAGCGAGGTCACCAGATCGCCGCCGATGATCAGCGATTCCTTGTTGGCGAGCGCGAGCGTGCGACCCGCCTTCAGGGCGGCCAAGGTCGCCAGCAATCCTGCCGCGCCCTCGATCCCGTTCAGCACCACGTCGCAGTCGTACGCCGCGAGCTCGGCCACGCTGTCCGGCCCGGCCAGCAGCCGCGGCACCCGGGCGTCGCCGGTGCTGTATCCCCTGCGCTGCGCCTCGGCGTACAGCTCGAGTTGGAGGTCCTCCGCCGCCGTCCCCTTGGCCACCGCGACCACCTCGACGCCGAGGTCGAGGGCCTGCTGCGCGAGCAGCCGGGTTCTTGCCGCCCGCCGCCAGCGCGACGACGCGGAAGAGGTCCGGGTTGCGCTGGACGACGTCGATCGCCTGGGTGCCGATGGAGCCGGTGGAGCCGAGGATGACGATGCGCCGGGGGCTGGTGCTCGAAGTCATGGGCTCATTCTCGCGCAGCCCCCCGCGCGGACCAACCGGCGGATCCCGGCGGGCGGCCCCGGCGAGTCAGCGCCCGAATTCAACTACAAGTCGTTTATATATCCACATGACCCACGCACCCGACGCCGATCTGCTCGCCGACCCCGCGCCGAACCGCTCCGCGCTGGCCGCCCGGGGCTTCGTCGCCCGCCTCTCCCGGAGCCAACTGCTGCTCTCCGACGTACGCCGCGCCGGACCCGACGAGTTCCGCGCCAAGGCCCACTGGCCGCGCACCCGCCCGGCCTTCGACCGCTGCGCCCCCGGCACGGAACGCCACGACCCGCTGCTGATCGCCGAGACGCTGCGCCAGCTCGGCATCTACCTGCCGCTGCGCTGCTACGGCGTGGCCGCCGATTCCAGGGTGCTGATCGAGGAACTGCGCTTCGACATCGCCGCGGACACGGACGGCGCCCCGCCCCGGTATCAGGGCACGGAGGTGACCTGCGCGGCGACCGTCGACCGGGGCGCTCCCGGTCTCGGCGCCGACAAGCTCCGCAACCTCGGCCTCAAGGTGCGCCTGTCCGCCGGGGGGCGCGAATTCGCCCGCGTCGACGGCGTCGCCCGCATGCTGAGCCCCGCCGCGTACCGGGCCGTACGCAACCGCCGACCCGGACTCGCGGCCGCAGACGATTCGCAGCTCACGCCGGTCGATCCGGGTCGCGTGGGTGTGGCGTGGCCTCAGGACGTGCTCGTGGCGGTGGATGCGCGCGGGGCGGTACGGGTCTCACCTTCCGACCCGAACCACCCCTTCTTCCACGACCACCCGAGCGACCACATGACCGGCATGGTGCTGATCGGCGCGGTCCGGCAAACGGCCGCGCTGCACGCGAACGAGCCGAACCTGCGGCTGCGCTCGTGCAGCATGCGCGCCCTGCGCTTCACCGAGCCGAGTCCGCCCGCGACCGTCGAGTTCGGCCCCGACGGCCGCTTCGAGATCCGCCAGCGCGGAACCGTCACCGCGACCGGCGAGGCCGCGTTCGAGCTCTAAGCCATGACCTACAGGTCGATACCGGTCAGCACGAGCACGCGCTCGTACGTGTAGTCCGCCATGGCGTACTTGACGCCCTCGCGGCCCACGCCGGAGTTCTTGGCGCCGCCGTAGGGCATCTGGTCCGCGCGGAAGCTCGGGACGTCGCCGACGATGACGCCGCCGACCTCGAGCTCGCGGTGCGCGCGGAACGCGGCCTGGATGTCGTGCGTGAAGACGCCCGCCTGCAGGCCGAACTGGGAGTCGTTGACCAGCGCGAAGGCCTCGTCCACGCCCGCGACGCGCTGCAGCACGAGCACCGGGCCGAAGACCTCCTCGCGCACGACCTTCGCGTCCGCGGGGACGTCGGCGAGCACGGTCGGGGCGTAGTTCGCGCCCTCGCGCTTGCCGCCGGCCAGCAGCGTCGCGCCCGCGGCCACCGCCTCGTCCACCCACTGCTCGACCCGCTCCGCCGCGGCCTCGCTGATCAGCGGGCCGACGTCGGTGGACGGGTCGGTCGGGTCGCCCACGGCCTGCCGCCCGACGGCCTCGACGAGCTTCGCCGTGAACCGCTCGTACACGGAGTCGTCGACGATCACCCGCTGCACCGAGATGCAGGACTGCCCGGCCTGGTAGTTGCCGAACGTGGCGATGCGGGTGGCGGCCCAGTCGAGGTCGGCCTCGGACGAGTAGTCGGCGAGCACGACCGCCGCGGCGTTGCCGCCGAGTTCCAGGGTGACGTGCTTGTGCGGGGCCTGGCCCTGGATCAGCTCGCCGACCACGGTCGAGCCGGTGAAGGAGATGACCGGCAGGCGCGGGTCCTCGTTCAGCGCCTCCATCCGGGCGTTCGGCACCGGCAGGATCGACCAGGACCCGGCGGGCAGGTCGGTCTCGGCCAGCAGCTCGCCGATCAGCAGACCGGACAGCGGCGTGGCCGGGGCGGGCTTGAGCAGGATCGGCGCGCCGACGGCGATGGCCGGGGCCACCTTGTGCGCGGCCAGGTTCAGCGGGAAGTTGAACGGCGAGATCCCGAGCACCGCGCCCTTGGCGAAGCGCCGCACGATCCCGGCGCGGCCGGTCGCGGCGGCGTCCGTGTCCAGCCGCTGCAGCTCGCCGCCGAAGCGGCGGGTCTCCTCGGCGGCCCAGCGGAACACCGACACGGCCCGGCCGACCTCGGCCCTGGCCCACTTGACCGGCTTGCCGTTCTCCGCGGTGATCAGCGCCGCGATCTCCTCGAGGCGCTCGCCGAGCCGTCGGGCCACGTGGTCCAGCGCCGCCGCCCTCGCGTGCGCCGGTAGCGCGGTGGTCGCCGGCACCGCCGCGTGCGCGGCCGCCACGGCCGCCTCGACCTGCGCGTCGGTCGGGATCGAGACCTCGGCGATCGTGGCACCGGTGTACGGGTTGACGACCGGGAACGAGTCGGATCCGGTCGCCGGACGCCCGGCGAGCCAGAAACTGCGCGGTTCGGTGGACACGTGGCACTCCTCAGTACGACTTGGGACGGCGGCGATCTCCCCCGTCACCCTAGTTGCCCACGCCACGCGTGTCCCGCTACAGGTTGCAGGCCTAATCGCCGCTGTACCTTCAAACTGACAGCTCCGGGCGCCGGCAGCTCCATCGCCACGGCGTGACCGCCGCGTCGATTCCGCTGCCTACGCCCTCATGCCCTGAGATTGACAAGTACCGGGGGCGTCCTTATTCCATCCGGGGTCGCGAGCGAGATGAGCGCGTGCCCGACCGGAACCTCGTTGATGATGTCCGAGGGCGACCAGACGTACCGCTCCACGGCCCGCGTCGCCACCGAGCGGCTGTGCTGCGTGCTGTTGGAGCCGGTCAGCGACTGCACCACCGATTTCTCCCCGCCACGTCCGAACCGGCCCGGCGAGCCCGGCGTGGACATGTGCCCGGTGGTCGTCGTCGTGGCCGTTCCGGTGGTGACCGTCGTCTCGGCGGACCACGCGGTGCCCCAGTAGTCCGCGAAGTAGCGCGCGTCGGCCGGCTCGACTCCCGCGAACACCGCCTTGCAGCCGGTGCCGGTGAACACGGCCGAGCGCAGGTGCTCCGGGAACTGCGCGAGGGACTGGGTCAGCAGCACGATCCCGGCGTTCGCCGCGCGCGCCCGCTGGAGGCCCTGCACCACGTACTCGTCCACGAAGCGGCCCGCCTCGTCCACGATCAGGCCCTTGAAGACCTCGCGGTTCGCCTCGGGCGCCGCGACCACCTGCACGAACTGGGCGATGGCGAGCCGCGCGAGGATCCGCGCGGCCTGCGGCGAACTGCCCTCCGGCAGCGCGATCCGCACCCGCAGCGGGCGGTTGATCGCGCGCATGGAGAACTTGCGCGCGCGACCGTCGAACAGGTCGATCAGCTGCGGGCGGTCGAGCAGCCGCAGCCGCTCGTTCAGCAGCGGCACCGGACTCTGCGTCAGGACCAGGTCGAGCAGTTCGCGCAGCAGCGGATAGCGCTGGTTCCGCTCGTGGAACTCGGCGATGACCGTGTAGAGCGTGTTGCGCGCGGCCGAGTCGACGGCGGGATCGTGCACG
>Ga0307509_10008176_pt1 | contig 13398 bp, 12 predicted proteins | sample 10_EM_MG_FD_202245 | JGI IMG/M metagenome (GOLD analysis project Ga0307509, IMG submission 202245) | Populus trichocarpa ectomycorrhiza microbial communities from riparian zone in the Pacific Northwest, United States - 10_EM | ecosystem: Host-associated > Plants > Roots > Unclassified | place...
AGCTGCGCGCGGTGCTCGCCGTCGGCCGCGTGCAGCTCGGCCAGCGTGCCGTGCAGCATCTTCTGCGTCAGGCCGCGCGACAGCGCTTCGAGCACCGCGTCCACATCCTCGCCTTTCGCGAGCATCTTGCGGGCGCGCGCGATCTCGGTCGCGCGCCAGTCATCGGCCTGGGTGTGCAGCGCCTGGATCAGCGGCACCGACCCGCGCTGCGCGAGCCAGTGGACGAAGCTCTGCACCCCGGTCTCGATGATGGCCTCGGCCTGCTCGACGGCGGCCTGGCGCTTCTCGCTGCCGGCCTGCACCAGCGTGGCCAGGTCATCGACGGTGTAGAGGTAGACGTCGGACAGGCGCGCCACCTCGGGCTCGATGTCGCGCGGCACGGCCAGGTCGACCATGAACATCGGGCGCTTCTTGCGCTGCTTCAGCGCGCGCTCGACGGCACCCAGGCCGATGATGGGCAGCGAACTGGCAGTGCACGAGATCACGATGTCGAACTCGGCCAGCCGCGCCGGCAGGTCGGACAGGCGCACCGCTTCGGCGCCGAAGCGGCCGGCGAGCTTCTCGCCGCGTTCCAGCGTGCGGTTCGCCACCGCCATCGCCTTCGGCGTGCGCGCTGCGAAGTGCGTCGCGACCAGCTCGATCATCTCGCCGGCGCCGACGAACAGCACCTTGGTCTGGCGCAGGTCTTCGAACAGCTGCGATGCGAGCCGCACCGCCGCGGCCGCCATGCTGATCGAATGCGCCCCGATCTCGGTCGCGCTGCGCACTTCCTTGGCGACCGCGAACGAGCGCTGGAACATCTGGTGCAGCGTGCCGCCCAGCGTGCCGGCGGTCTCGGCCTCGCGCACCGCCTGCTTCAGCTGGCCGAGGATCTGCGGCTCGCCCAGCACCATCGAATCGAGGCCGCTGGCCACGCGGAATGCGTGCCGCGCGGCGGCGCCGCCTTCGAGCACGTACGCATGCTCGCGCAAGGTGTTGCCGCTCACGCCGCCGATGCCGGCGAGCCAGTCGACGGCCGGGTTCACCAGGCCGGGGTTGGCGCCGACATAGAGTTCGGTGCGGTTGCAGGTCGAGACGATCGCGACCTCGCTGACGCGCTGCAGCCGCTCGCGAAACGCGTGCAGCGTCGGCGCCAGTTGCTCGGGCGTGAACGCAAAACGGCCGCGCAGATCGAGGGGCGCGGTCGTGTGGTTCAGGCCGAGGGCGAAGACGCTCATGTTTCGAATTATAAAATCCCCAGGCTCGATCCGCCGTTGCGCGGCATCAAGCCCCGCAAAGGACACATTTGGACCCCATCGACGCCGTCTGGCACCTGTTGAACTTCTTCGGACCCGCGCTGGGCCTGGGCCTGATCACGCCGCTGTTCGCCAAGTTGCTGTGGCGTCACGCGCTGAAGGGCGTGGCCTGGACGCGCCTGGCCGTGCTGGTCAGCCTGGCCTGCGCCGCTGTGGCAGTCGCTGGCCTGGTCGTTTTCGGCCACGACGGCAAGATGGCGACCTACGCGGCGATGGTCGGCGTGTGCGCGCTGACGCTCTGGTGGTTCGGGTTCGGCGCCCCGTCGCGTTGAACGACCTCGCCGCGCAGCGAGTGCGCGTTCACCGACGTGATCGTCACGTCGACCATCTGCCCCTTCAGGCGTGACGCGCCCTTGAAGTTGACCATGCGGTTGCACTCGGTGCGGCCGGTCAGTTCGCTCGCATCCTTGCGCGACGGGCCTTCGACCAGCAGGCGCTGCACCGTGCCCAGGCGCGAATCGCTGATCGCCTTCGCGCTGTCGGTGATCGCCTTCTGCAGCACGTGCAGACGCTTCATCTTCTCGATCTGCGGCGTGTCGTCGGCCAGCGCCGCGGCCGGCGTGCCCGGGCGCGGGCTGAAGACGAAGCTGAAGCTGTCGTCGAAGCCCACGTCGGCGATCAGCTTCATCATCGCGCCGAAGTCGGCCTCGGTCTCGCCGGGGAAGCCGACGATGAAGTCGCTCGACATCGAGATGCCGGGCCGCACCGCGCGCAGCTTGCGCACCGTGCTCTTGTATTCCATCGCGGTGTAGCCACGCTTCATCGCCATCAGGATGCGGTCGCTGCCGTGCTGCACCGGCAGGTGCAGGTGGTTCACCAGCTGCGGCACCTTGGCGTAGACATCGACGAGGCGCTGCGTGAACTCGTTCGGGTGGCTGGTCGTGTAGCGGATGCGTGCAATACCGGGGATCTGCGCCACGGCCTCGATCAGCAGCGCGAAGTCGGCGATCTCGGCCGTGCCGCCCATCGCGCCGCGGTAGGCGTTGACGTTCTGGCCCAGCAGCGTCACTTCCTTGACGCCTTGCGCGGCCAGGCCGGCGACCTCGTTCAGCACGTCGTCGAACGGCCGCGAGACCTCTTCGCCGCGCGTGTAGGGCACGACGCAGTAGCTGCAGTACTTCGAGCAGCCTTCCATGATGGACACGAACGCGCTCGCGCCGTCGACTCGCGCTGGCGGCAGGTGGTCGAACTTCTCGATCTCGGGGAAGCTGATGTCGACCTGCGGCCGCATCTGCTTCGCACGCTGGTTCAACATCTCGGGCAGGCGGTGCAGCGTCTGCGGGCCGAACACCAGGTCGACATAGGGCGCGCGCGCGATGATGGCCGCGCCTTCCTGGCTGGCGACGCAGCCGCCGACGCCGATCAGCACGCCCTTGTCCTTCAGGTGCTTGACGCGGCCGAGGTCGCTGAAGACTTTCTCTTGCGCCTTCTCGCGCACCGAGCAGGTGTTGAACAGGATCAGGTCGGCCTGCTCCACATCGGTGGTCGGCTCGTAGCCCTGCGCGGCGTGCAGCACGTCGGCCATCTTGTCCGAGTCGTACTCGTTCATCTGGCAGCCGAAGGTCTTGATGAAGACCTTCCGTGATGGCGCCCCCCGGTCGCCGGGTACGGCAACCGACCCCCCGAGGGGGTCGAGCCCGGCTTCGGACGGCCGGGCGCTCGGGCTCGTCGTCTTGGTGGCGCTCATGGCTTGGTCCACGTCTTCGTGGTCGGGTTCCAGGCCCAGGTGCGGGCTTCTTCCAGCGTCCTCGGCCAAGGCTTGATCGCGGCTTCGTCGGGGGTGAGTATCCACACGTCCTTCACGCGCGTGTCGCCCACGTCCAGCGTGTAGTGCACCAGCAGCTTGCTGCCGGCGATGGCGGGCGGCATCACGACCGCGTTGTCGGCGCCGCGCACGCGCGAGCTCGGCGAGAGCTGGGCGGCCTGGCCGTTCAGCGTGATCGAAGGGATGTCGCCGAAGACCACCACGCCGCGCAGCGTGTTGGGCGGGAAGTTGCGGACAGATTCGGCCGACGCCGGGGCGACGAGGCTGGCCGCCAGGGCAAGGGAAGCGAACGCACAGCGGTACATGGTGTTCATCCAGTGGCTGTCGAAGTGAGGGAGGCGAGAGTTTACCGTGGGGTGCTGGCGGCGGGTACGATGCCAGCCCGCCTGTTAATGCCCGGAGTTCCCATGTTCGGCATCGCTGACTACCCCTCGTTCGTCGTCGCCATCGTCGTGTTCCTGATGATCCCGGGCCCCGGCAACCTCGCGCTGATCACGTCGACCGGCAAGGGCGGGTTGCGCGGCGGCTTCGCCAGCATCTTCGGCCTGATCACCGGCGACCAGGTGCTGATGTGGATGGCGGTGGCCGGCGTGGCCGCGCTGCTCAGCGCCTACCCGCCGGCTTTCCACGCCGTGCAGTGGCTGGGTGCGGCCTACCTGGCATGGCTGGGGCTGCGCATGATCCTCACGAAAGCCGGCGACCGGCCGGTGCTGCAGATCAAGCCGCACCACTACTTCAAGCAGTCGCTGATCATCACCTTGCTGAACCCGAAGGCCATCGTGTTCTACATGGCCTTCTTTCCGCTGTTCGTCGACCCGGCGCGTCACCAGGGCCTGCTGACTTTCGGCGTGATGGCCGCGACGATCGCGGCGCTGACCTTTCTGTACGGCCTGATCGTCGTGCTGCTGACGCACTTTCTCGCCGAGCGCCTGCGTGCCAACCCGAAGATTTCGGGGGGATTGCAGAAGCTCGCCGGCGTGTTCTTGATCGGCTTCGGCGTCAAGCTCGCGCTGTCGTCACGCTGATCAGGCCAGCAAGGTTCCACTGACTTCGCCGAGGCCGATGCGCGCGGCGCCGGCGCGTTCGCAATGGCCGCGCAGCACGATGGTGTCGCCGTCCTGCATGAAGCTGCGCTCCTCGCCGTTGGGCAGCTTGATGGTCTGCTTGCCGCCCAGCGACAACTCCAGCAGCGAACCACCCTGCTCGGGCGTCGGGCCCGACAGCGTGCCCGAGCCGAACAGGTCGCCGGGCACCAGGTTGCAGCCGTTCACGGTGTGGTGCGTGATCAGTTGCGCGAGCGTCCAGTAGGCGCTCTCGGCGACGTTCGATTGCGACAGTTGCACGGCCGCCTCGCCGGCCGCACGCATCTTCGCGGTCTGCAGCCAGACGCTGAGCGCGATGTCGAACGCGCCCTCGCGGCGGTTCGCGTCGCTGTCGAGGTAGGGCAACGGCTGCGGGTCGCCGTCGGGGCGCGTGAACGCGCGGCGAAAGGGCGCGAGCGCCTCCAGCGTCACGACCCAAGGCGAGACCGTGGTCGCGAAGTTCTTGGCGAGAAAGGGCCCGAGCGGCTGGTACTCCCAGGCCTGCAGGTCGCGCGCCGACCAGTCGTTGAGCAGGCACACGCCGAACAGGTGCTCTTCGGCGTCGGCCATCGCGATGGCCTCGCCGCGCGCATTGCCGGGGCCGATCAGCACGCCGAGTTCGAGTTCGTAGTCGACGCGCTGGCTCGCCCCCAGCACCGGCGCGTCGGCCGCGCCCTTGAGCTGGCCGTGCGGGCGGCGAAAGTGCTGGCCACTGACGCCGATGGACGACGTGCGGCCGTGGTAGCCGATCGGCACCCATTTGTAGTTGGGCAGCAGCGGGTTGTCGGGGCGGAACAGCTTGCCCACCGTCGTCGCGTGGTGGATGCCGGTGTAGAAGTCGGTGTAGTCGCCGATCGCGCAGGGCACGCTCATCTCGACGCTGGCCCGCGGCACGAGCGCGGCTTGCAGGCGCGCACGTTGAGGGTCGCCTTCGGTCAGTGCTTGGGAGATCGCGGCGCGCAGCGCGTTGCGGGTGGCGCTCGGTCGTGCCATCAGGCTGTTCAGATCGCCGTCCGCGAGCGGCGCCAGCAGCGCGGCAATGTCGACCGGCCAGCTGCCCAGCTCGAGCGCACGCCTCAGGTCGAAGACCTGGTCGCCGATGGCCACGCCGATGCGCCAGGTTTCGCCGCGGCCGGTGCGGCGGAAGCGGCCGTAGGGCAGGTTCTGGATCGTGAAGTCGCTGCCCACTGCCTGGGCCGACGCGACCCAGCTGCGGCGTTGCGGGTCGTGGGTGGCGTTGAGTGTCGTCGTGGTCATGGCGCGAACCGGTCCTTCAGGCCGGCCCAGCAGTCGGCGTAGCGGGCATCGAGCTGCGGGCTGGTCAGCGCGAACTCGGTCGGGATGAAGCGGTAGCGGCTCTCGAACATGAAGGCCAGCGTGTTGTCCAGCTTCTGCGGTTTGAGCTCGGCGCCACTGGCGCGCTCGAAGGCCTCTTCGTCGGGCCCGTGCGGCACCATGCAGTTGTGCAGGCTCGCGCCGCCGGGCTTGAAGCCTTCGGGCTTGGCGTCGTATTCGCCCAGCACCAAGCCCATGAATTCGCTCATCAGGTTGCGGTGATACCAGGGCGGGCGGAAGGTGTCTTCCATCACCAGCCAGCGCGGCGGGAAGATCACGAAGTCGCAGTTCGCGGTGCCCGGCGTGTCGCTGGGCGAGGTCAGCACCGTGAAGATCGATGGGTCGGGGTGGTCGAAGCTGATCGAGCCGATGGTCATGAAGTTCGCGGTGTCGTACTTCAGCGGCGCGAGGTTGCCGTGCCAGGCGACCACATTGAATGGCGAGTGCGCCATCGGCGCGCGCCACAGGTGGCCGCCGAACTTCTTGATGAGTTCGTAGTCACCGGGCGTGTCTTCGTAGGCAGCGACGGGCGCGAGAAAGTCGCGCGCATTCGCCAGCCCGTTCGAGCCGATCGGGCCGAGTTCGGGCAGACGAAACTGCGCGCCGTAGTTCTCGCAGACGTAGCCGCGCGACGGCCCGTCCGGCAGCTCGACCTTGAACGCGACGCCGCGCGGCAGCAGCGCGATCTCGCCGGGGCCGACCTCGAGCCGGCCCATCTCGGTGACGATGCGCAGCCGGCCTTGCTGCGGCACCAGCAGCATCTCGCCGTCGGCGTTGACGAAGGCGCGGCGCTGCATCGACTGGTCGGCGAGGTAGACGTGTGCGGCGAGGCCGGTCTGCGCTTCGGCGTCGCCGTTGGCGGCCAGCGTGCGCATGCCGTCGACGAAGTCGCCGCCCGGTGTGCCGATCAGGAACGGGTTCCAGCGCATCGGCTCGGGCGCCAGCGGCGTGCGCATGTCGGCGCCGGTGCGCCACAGCGGCTGCGCGTAGGCCTGGTAGCGGCCGGACACCACCGAGGGTTGCCGGCGGTACAGCCAACTGCGCCGGTTCTCGTGGCGCGGCGCGGTGAAGGCGGTGCCCGAGACGAGCTCGGGGTAGAGGTGCAGCGGCGCGCGCTGCGGGCTGTTGCGGCCCTGGGGCAGCGCGCCGTCGATGGCCTCGGTCGCGTGCTCGTTGCCGAAGCCGCTCTGGTAGCGCAGGTAGGGGACGGGAATGCTCATGCGGTCACTCGTGGGTCGGAGTCTTCGTTGATCTTGCGCGCCGCGGCGAGCGCTTGAACGAGCACGCTTTGCACGCCGATGTGATTCGCGAGCAGCAGCACGAGGCGTGCGTTCAGTGCATGGCTTTGCGCGACCGACAGGTCGCGGTGTGCGTCGATCAGCGTCTCGTAGAAGTCGTCGGGCGCGCTGAGGTGCGGGGTGGTGATGAGGTCCATCGTCGTCGATGCTTTCAATGGATGGCGAGCGCGCGTTGCATCGCGTGCTGCACGGCCTCGGCCGATGGCTGGCGCCAGCGCGCACATACATGTTGATCGGGGCGCAGCAGCACGACCGAGCCGGGCAGCAGATCGTAGCGTTCGGCGATGACGCCGTCGCGGTCGATCAGGTGACCGGCGCCGGCTGGGTGGCCGCAGGCCTGCACGTGGATCACCTTGAGCGACACGCCCGCGATGGCTGCGTTGCGCAGCGGCGCATCGTTGCCAAACACCAGCGCGGTGAAGCCGCCGCCCAGCTCGCGCAGCAACCAGCTGTGGCGGCCATCGGCCAGCGTCACCGGCGCGTCAGCGGCCGCGGCGCCGGGCACCATGCGGCCTTCGAAACGCGCGCTGTCCGCGGTGTTCAGCGAAGACGTGTGCAAGGTCGCCGGCACCGAGAGCCGGCCGCTGTTGACCAGCGTGCGCGCGAACGGGTGCTCGCGTGCCAGGTCCAGCACTGCGTCGCGGAACAGGCGGCTGACCTCGCTCTTGGGTGTGATGAAGTCGGTCGCGCGCGTCGAGTTCAGAATGTTCTCGTCGGCGGCGAACTCACGTTCACTGGCATAGGTGTCGAGCAGTGTGTCGGGCGCGGCACCTTGCAGCACCAGCGCCAGCTTCCAGCCGAGGTTGTCGGCGTCTTGCACGCCCGAGTTCGCACCGCGCGCACCGAAAGGCGACACGCCGTGCGCCGCGTCGCCGGCGAACAGCACGCGGCCGTGCCGAAAGCGCTCCATGCGCTGGCAGGCAAAGGTGTAGACGCTGGCCCATTCGAGCTCGAACTGCGCGTCGTCGCCCAGCAGCGCCTTGACGCGTGGAATGATGTTTTCGGGCCGCTTCTCGACCTCGGGGTCGGCGTCCCAGCCGAGCTGGAAGTCGATGCGCCAGACACCGTCGGGCTGCATGTGCAGCAGCACGCTCTGGTTCGGGTGAAAGCTCGGGTCGAACCAGAACCAGCGCTCGGCCGGGCGGTCGAGGTCGGCCATCTTGACGTCGGCGATCAGGAAGCGGTCGCGGAACACGCGACCCTTGCTTTGCTGGCCGATCAGTTCGCGCATGGTCGAGCGGCTGCCGTCGCAGGCGACGACGTGGTCGGCCATCAGCTCGTAGCGTCCGTCAGGTGTCTCGACGGTCAGCACCGCGTGGTCGGCATGTTGGGCCACGCCGACGACCTTGCTCTTCCAGCGCAGGTCGATCAAGGGCAGTTGCAGTGCGCGTTGCGCCAGGTAGCCCTCGACGTAGTACTGCTGCAGGTTGATGAAGGCCGACCGTTCATACCCGCCTTCGGCGAGCAGGTCGAAGCTGTAGATCTGCGCGTCGCGAAAGAACACCCGGCCGGTGTTCCACGACACGCCCTTGGCGACCATCGCGTCGCCGCAGCCGAGCCGGTCGAAGATTTCCAGTGTGCGCTTGGCGAAGCAGATCGCGCGCGAGCCGGTCGAGAGCGTGTTGTCGTTGTCGAGCAGCACGACGGGCACCTCGCGCTGTGCGAGGTCGATCGCCAGCGCCAGGCCCACCGGGCCGGCGCCGACGACCACGACCGGGTGGCGCGCCGGCGTCGCCGCGCCCTGGTCTTGGCTGCGGACGTACTCGAACGTCAGCCGCTGGAAGTCGACCTCGGCGGGCATCGCGTCAGGCTTCCAGCGCGTGCCACATCTCGATGTCGCGCTGCGCCGTCCAGATGCGCGGGTCCGGGTACTGCGTGACCTCGTCGAAGCAGCGCGTCACGTCGAACGGCATGCAGTGGTCGAAGATGACCCAGTGGCCGTACTTGGGCTTGAGCTTGGCGTAGGTTTCCTTGTAGACCGCGTTCAAGTCCTTGCCAGCGCTCACGCCGGCCTGTACGCTGGCGCGCACGTCGGCGATGAAGCCGGCGGTGCTGGTCAGGCCTTCCTGCACCCGCGCCTCGCCGACCAGCGCCGGGCCGCGGCCGGGCACGAGCGCGAGCGGCTTGAGTGCCGCGACGTTCTCCAGCGTCTTCGGCCAGTCGTTGAAGTAGGCGTCGCCCGCGTAGGGCGTCGCGTCGAACTCGACCAGGTCGCCGCTGAGCAGCGTGCGCTCCTGCGGCAGCCAGACGACGGTGTCGCCCTTGGTGTGGCCGCGGCCGAGTTGCAGCAGCTGCACTTCGAGCTTGCCCAGCCACAGCGTCATCTTGCCGGTGAAGGTCATGGTCGGCCAGGTCATGCCGGGCGGCACGGTCTCGACATTGCTGAACAGCCGCGGGAAGCGGCCGATCTCGCTCGCCTTGTCCTGCTCGCCGCGCTCTTTGATCAGGTCGTAGGTGTCCTGGCTCGCCAGGATCTGCTGCGCTTGGTAGGCCGAAGCGCCCAGCACGCGCACCGCGTGGTAGTGGGTCAGCACGACGTACTTGATGGGCTTGTCGGTGACCTCGCGAATGCGGCGGATCACGTCGGCCGCCATCGCCGGCGTGGCCTGGGTGTCGGCCACCAGCACCGCGTCGTCGCCAATGATGATGCCGGTGTTCGGGTCGCCCTCGGCGGTGTAGGCCCACGCGTGCTCGGACAACTGCGCGAACGTGACCTTCTTCTCCTCGAGATCGGCCTGGCTGGCGAAGACTTTGGGCTGGCTCATCGGTGCACCTCGAGAATTTGCTTAAACGGAAGCGATTTGCTCTAAACGAATTTAGATCTTAGTTGATTCGTTAGTTGATGTCTAATGTCATTCGCGGGAATGAGCAGGACAGGGCGATGACCAAAGAGAACGAACGCATGCAGCGCGGCATCCAGAGCATCGAGGTCGGCGGGCAGGTGCTGCTCGCGCTGGTGCACCACGGCCGGCCGATGGCGCTGAAGGACCTGGCGCGCGAGGCCGGCATGGTGCCGGCCAAGGCACACCCGTACCTGGTGAGCTTTGCGCGCATCGGCCTGATCGAGCAAGACCCGCTCAGCGGCTTCTACTTTCTGGGCCCGCTGGCGCTGCAGCTCGGGCTGATCAGCCTGCAGCAGGCGAACCCGGTGCAGGTGGCCACGCCCTTGATTGCCGAGCTGGCGCAGCGCATTGGCCACACGGTGGCGATCGCGGTCTGGGGCACGCGCGGTGCCACCATCGTGCGGCTCGAGGAGTCGCCGTCGTCGGTGCACGTGAACATGCGGCACGGCACGGTGTTCTCGCTGGCCAACACCGCGTCCGGCCGCTTGTTCGCGGCCTACCTCGACGCACCGACGGTGAAGGCCCGGCTCGCCGAAGACCGCGCCCACCAGGCCGCGCACCGCGAGGCGCCGTTGCCCGGCATGCCGCCGCCGGCCCGAGTGCCGAGCTGGAAGGAGTTCGAGACGCAGCTCAGCGAGGTGCGCGCCCACGGCCTGAGTCGTTCGGTCGGCGAGGTGCTGCCCGGCGTCAACGCGATGGCCGCGCCGGTCTTCGACCACACCGGGGCGATCGTGCTCTCGGTGACGGCGATCGGTCCGGCGGCGGTCTTCGAGACGCGCTGGGACGGCCCGCTGGCCGCTGCACTGCGGGCTTGCGCCGCTCAGGCGTCGCAGCGTTTGGGGTGGAAGCCGGCCGGTCCGCCGTCAGCGCCCTGATCCGGCGGCGTTCGGCAGCCCCGCCGCCTCGTCATCGACGGCTTTCTGCACCGCGCGGTAGAAGGCCTCGCGCGTTTCGCTGGCGACGCGGTCGGTCGCGCCCGCGGCCCAGTCGGCGTTGGAGGCGATCACGAGCTTGCGCTTCGGGTCGATGAAGATGCCCTGACCGAAGATGCCGCGGGCGGCGAAGCAGCCGTCCGTGTAAGTCCACCACTGGTAGCCATAGCCACGCCCAGGCCGGCCGATGTCGGTGCGCGCTGTCGTGGCGTCAGTCAACCAGCCTTCCGGAACGATGGGCTGCCCATTGACGAGGGCGCCGTTCAGGACGAAGAGCCCGAAGCGGGCGTAGTCTCGCGCGGCGGCCTGGATGCAGCAGCCGCTGATCTCCTTCCCGCTGCGGCTGAGTATCCAGGTGGCCTGCTGCTCCATGCCGGCGGGCACCCAGATCTTTTCCGACAGATAGGTCGCCAACGGCTTCTTCGTGGCCTCACCGAGCAGCACGCCGACGAGGTTGGTCTCACCGGTGCTGTAGTGCCAGCGTGTGCCCGCGGGCACCTCGCGCGGCAGACGCCGCATGTAGCTCACCAGCGCATCGACGCCGTCCTCGGGGTGATGCTTGTTGAACTGCGCCACGTCCGAGTTCGGGTCGGCGTAGTCCTCGTTCCACCGGACCCCTGAGGTCATCGTCAGCAGCTGGCGGATGCTGACGTCGTCGTAGGCCGAGCCTTTCATCTGCGGGAGGTAGTCGCTGACCTTGTCGTCCATGCTCTTGATGTAGCCGTCGCGGATCGCCGCACCCACCAGCGTCGACGTCATGGACTTGGCCACCGAAAAACTGGTCCAGCGGCCGCCGCCGTCGAAGCCCAGGCCGTATTTTTCGAGGCGCAACTTGCCATCGTGCACGACCAGCAAGGCGGCGCTGCGCTGCACGGCCATGTAGGCGTCGACATCCATGCCCAGCGTCAGCGGCGGGCCTGGGGGCAGCGGCGTCGGCGAGCCGCTGGCCGGCACGTCCCGCGACTTGGCCAAAATGGGCAGCCGATCGAGCGCACGAAATGCCGCATCGCGTTGCGCTTGGCTCCAGAACAGGACGTCGCGGTTGGTCGGCAGCGTTGCCAGCAGACCGCGCGTCTCCTTGTCGAGAGCGAACCAGCCGGCGACCCCGCCCACGACCACGGCGGCAAGCAGGCCCAGCACAATATTCTTGGCTCTCATCGCGGCCCTCCGGACACCAGTGACGACAGACCGAATTGAACACGATTCGTGGTGTCTCAGCGAGCACGCTTTCGGCAAACGAAAAAGGCTTGTGAGTCGGTGACTCACAAGCCTTTTGGATGCTGGTGGCGCTTCAGGGATTCGAACCCCGGACCTGTGGATTATGATTCCATCGCTCTAACCGACTGAGCTAAAGCGCCTAAGCCCATAATTATAGCGCGGCTTCGGCGGCAGTTCGTCACCGCTGCGTGACAGCCTGCGCACGTTGCCGCCTTCCTTCCCGAACCACGGCATCGACCGCTTCGCATGTTCAGCTTCTTCAAGAAAAAGCCGCCCGCTGTCGACCCGGCGCCTGCCGACACGCCGACGGACACCGAAGCGCGCGGGTGGCTGGACCGCTTTCGCGGTGTGCCCGTGCCGTCAGCCGCGCCGGCCAAGACGGACGACGTGGTCGCAACGCCGACCGACGAGCCGCGCCGCAGCTGGATGGACAAGCTGCGCGGCGGGCTGCGCAAGACCGGGTCCAGCATCGCGCAGGTCTTCACCGGCACGCAGATCGACGACGCGCTGTACGACGAGCTCGAAGCGGCGCTGCTGATGGCCGACGCGGGCGTGAAGGCCACCGAGTTCCTGCTCGCCGACCTGAAGCGCCGCGTCAAGCAGGCCAAGGCGACCGACCCGCAGGCCGTGAAGGAGCTGCTGGCCGACGCCCTTGCCGAGCTGCTGGCGCCGCTGGAGCGCCCGCTGCAGGTTGGCGAGCACGTGCCGACCGTGATCATGGTGGTCGGTGTCAACGGAGCCGGCAAGACGACCAGCATCGGCAAGCTGACGCGGCACCTCGCCGAGGCGCAGCAGAAGGTGCTGCTGGCGGCAGCCGACACCTTCCGCGCCGCGGCGCGTGAACAGCTGGCCGTGTGGGCCGGGCGCAACCAGGTCGAGATCGTCGGACAGGACGGCGGCGACCCGGCGGCAGTGACCTTCGATGCGGTCGTGGCGGGCAAGGCGCGCGGCTGCGACGTGGTGATCGCCGACACCGCCGGGCGGCTCACCACCCAGCTGCACCTGATGGACGAGCTGAAGAAGATCCGCCGCGTGATCGGCAAGGCCCAGGACGGCGCGCCGCACGAGGTGCTGCTGGTGGTCGACGGCAACACCGGCCAGAACGCGCTGACCCAGGTCCAGACCTTCGACGCGGCCCTGCAACTCACCGGGCTGATCATCACCAAGCTCGACGGCACCGCCAAGGGCGGCGTGCTCGCGGCGGTGGCGCTGTGGTCGCGCGATCGCGTCGCGGCGGGTGGCGCACCGTTGCCGGTCTACTTCATCGGCGTCGGCGAGCAGCTCGAGGACTTGCAGACCTTCAGCGCGCGCGAGTTCGCGCAGGCGCTGCTGAGCTGACGCGCTTCCTTCAGTTCTTGCGCAGCGGCGCAGGCTCGGAGTCGAGGTCGTCGAACCAGGTCGACGGCGGGGGCTCGAGCAATTCGATCATCTCGTCCTGGGCCGAATCGCGGTTCGTGTCCTCGAAGGGGTTGAACGCCTTTCCGGCCACGACCGGCACGGCCGCAGCCGCAGGGGCCTCGCTCGGCATCGCGGTTGAGAAGGGCGATGCCGCCACCGGCACCTGTTTCGGCAGGATGGCCTCGCGCGCTGCGCTGGTCGAGGGCAGCGCGTCGGCGCGCCAGATCAACAT
>Ga0307509_10008177_pt1 | contig 13398 bp, 18 predicted proteins | sample 10_EM_MG_FD_202245 | JGI IMG/M metagenome (GOLD analysis project Ga0307509, IMG submission 202245) | Populus trichocarpa ectomycorrhiza microbial communities from riparian zone in the Pacific Northwest, United States - 10_EM | ecosystem: Host-associated > Plants > Roots > Unclassified | place...
CCCGATTCTCCCAACCCCCCCATTCGAATTCCCAGATATAGTTGGATACCCGCCCTCACGTTTACGCGACATATCAGGCGGCGAGGTAGGGACCTAAGACTCCTGGCGTGCGTCCTGGTAGATTGGTCCTACGCTCCTAATTTCCTTGCCAGCGGGAAGAATTTTATCATCGTCCCGTAGGCTGTGCCTGGGACATGGTGTCCACCCGTGGAGGAGTGTCACACGTTGGGTGAGGGTGTAAAGTAGGTGAATGCGGTATAACCACTGCGTTTTACTGTTTCCCGGGCTACCACACCGTAGAGCCAGGAGAGGAGGTGCATCCAGCTCGATTGGACCGGAGTTTGCCTGCATGACCAAACCTCAACGTCTCATTGTTCAGGGCGGAATCCGCGTCTTCCGGGTGATATGAACACAAGAAACCCCGGCGCAAAACCCGGTAGGATTCTGGGGACCTATTGTGTACGCCTCATGGGCTGGCAGTCACGTTACGAGACCCAAGTCGATCACGCTGATCAGCTTTGAATCCGATCTTATCTCCCTCATCCTCCCGCTGTGATCCCTGATGTATACAGTGGGGATACTTGAAATACCCAAACGAATGGATCTCACAGAACCCACTCCGTCGGGCTCTGTCCCTCCCCTGCTGAAGACAACCAAAATCCTGGTCAAAGATCAGGCGTTTGACATCATGGATTCTACGATCACGTCCTCGCTATTGGGGAAGCTGCGGAGTACAGAGGGTGGTTTATACCAGTTCCCCAACGAATGGAACGTCCGCCCAGCTCAATTTTCCGTTCTACTTGATTGCCTCCAATCTGGAAAGTAGGTCGCGGTCCACCCCCAGCTCCTCGTCAGCGCTAAACGAGCTTACGTCCGTTCTTCCCCATCGACGTCTCACCAGACAACTCAAAACCTTCGACGACATCTCCTCCGCGCTCACGCTCTCATCTCCGTCACGGCTCGACCTCCCGGAAATCTACGATGCCGCCAAGGAGAGTTTGAGCTCGTTCTTTCCACACAAACCGACACGGTACGAATTTGGGCAGACGGAGGAGGCATTACTCCTCGCTATCGAACGTGACGTGAAACCTGTGCGTGGCAAACCAATCACTACCGAAATAATTCTGTCGTTCGCTGTGGTCTGATCATTATGCTCCGGAACTTTCGTTGCTTCTACGGCTCCCGCACCACCTGCAACTCCCGCCTCGTTCTTCGTAACTCAGATCCAGAAGGTGTTATACTACGCATTAATCACCCACACCAACGTCGGCGTGGACGACTCATCCGAACTATCCAAGCTCCACCCAATCCTCCAGTCTCGTCCAGAAATAGTCAAGACCTCCCAGCACCTCCAGTCGCAACTAGTTTCCCACTTCACCCCCATCCTGTTCACGGTCTCAACTGCCGGTCACATGCCGTGCACGGACGCCATTGCCGAACATTGGATGACTTCAGTCATTGGCCCAGCGTTGTCAGATCCTACTGGAGGAGTTAGTGCACCGATCGAGGCGTTGCAGAAGATTTGTGAGATTGATTGGATAGAGTTGGGACTTTGCGAGGAATGTGTCCGGGATAAGAGGGAAGAATGGAAAGGGGAGACGAATACGATTTGGGAGAAGATGGATGAATGGTTGAACATATCGTAGAACTTAATCAATAGAAGAGTAACGCAATATGTATGATAGGTTGGAAACCGCCCACCAGGGAGGCATTCGCGCTCCCCTCTGCGCACATGGTTTGGTAAGGATGGCGCGGGGCGGTCTTTTGGCGTTTCGATGTTGACCATCTCGAAGGGCCGACTCAAAATGCACAAGCATCCGTGATTATTCGGGATCCGTCAGTCAGTAACTCGACAGCTGGCAATTTTCATGGTGGGGGAATCCTATGAGGGCTGATAGTAGTTTTCGGTTCATCAATGTCATACCACAGGGAGCGCGGTGTACTCGTGCTCCCGGTGACCAGAGTCCCGTCCACAGAGTCAAGGTAGGTTGCGAGGCCGCCAAGAAAAACCTTGGGCGGTTCAAGCCAAGCGACATAGTAAAATGGATTATATTGTATGGGTACACCACGGCTCTAAGCAATCTTGACCGTCTGCGAAACGCGAGCATCGTCAGCTGTCAACCAGAGACGGAGATCGACAAGGCCCGCACCTTAGCGTACAGAGAATCAACCACTTTCCCAACCTGTTCCAACGTCTCGATCGCAGCTCCGTAGGTATTCTGAGAGAAAAAGAAAATCACATCAGAGCTCGCCGGGAGGTGCCTGGCCCAGGATAACACCCACGTCGGATTCAGGGTTATCGTACACAATCAAACAACCTCGCCCCTGGTCGAGCACTCCATGGAATACCTTGTCCAGGATCATTTGTGATAACCTAAAACCTCACGCATCAGCTACGGAGAACGCCTGTACCGTGATTGACAACTCACTTCGCCTCGACGGACTGCCGGCCCTGCCCGACCTGCTGTGCCACATGGTCAATTTCCACGACCGAGTAGGGCTCGACTATCCTGAGCAGGTTTTGTTCGAGGAGCGTGTCATACAGCGCCGCGAGGTGGGATCGAATCGTTGGATCCGATGAGAGTTCTGCAGACACAAGATGAGTTCGTGAATGAAACAGTTCTTGCGACATACCATCTCTGTAATCCCGGAGAGCTTTCTCGAATTCTGCAAGGTTTCGATTCTGGTGAGCCTTCGCGACAGCCCGCATGCTCTCAACTTCTCGAAGTTGCGCGTACTTGAGCGCGAGCTTGATTGAAAGGAGGGCATTGACGTCCTCCGACTAACATCGCCAGTTGACAGGTGAACCAGGATGAAGAACGATGGGTACGACGTACCAAGTTCAACATGACTTTACACAACAGCATATATTTCAACGCTCCCAATGCGCCAGGATCATCTTGAGAACTCAAGTTCTCAAACGTTTCGTAGAAGTACGAATACGCCGTCTTGTAATCCTTATCCTCGGCATGGAGAACCCCGCTCTGCAGATCCAACGAAGCCTGCAGGTGCGGAGGGCAGTAGATAGAGTTAGCGGCCGTTCGAGCAGAGGTCAGAGCAGCTTTTGATTTCGAGAGGTTTCCGATCCCTCGGTAGACGCGGGATTCAAGAAGGTGCACCTCGGTGAGGATCATCTTGTCATCGAGCCGCCGGAGCTCGGTTAACAGAGTGTCGATCAGCGTGAGTGCGGGTTTGAACTGTGAGGATTCCAGTTGACTGAAAAGACGGATTCATCTTTCAGTCGTTCGTCGCTTGATATGGAGAGGGAGGGAGGGCGGAACGCACATTCCGATCAGTCGAGTCTCGAGACTGTGTTTCAGGAATATCCTCTTTTCTCGTTTAGCCCAGCCGATGTTATCTTGCAAAACTTTCATTTGGGTTTCTTTGCTATCGGGTATCGATCCAAAGAAATCGAGCAGAGTTCGAACTAGCACCCGTTCAGCATACACCCATCTCCGAAACCGAACGGAATAGTAGCTCACTCAGTTTGGCCGTCTTGGCTTTTGCAGTTGAAGACATAAAAGCCCTCGACATGGTAATGACCTCAGCCAAACCATTCGCGTCCCTATCAGATTGTGTCAGAATGCCACCAGCGAATCGGGGGCCAGTTGCAATCGACACAAACTTTTGGTCCCGATAGAGTTCCGCAAGTTTCACGAGAGCGTATTCTACCGAAGCCGGTCGTTCAGAACCGCAACAAGGGCGAAGGAGGGAACGACGGCACCTTGTAGGATGGTCTTGTAAATCGCCTCGGCTTTCTTGGGATCGGACCCTGCCAGTGAATCGGGGTTGACTTTCTCTGTTGTTGTCATGGCTGGCGGTATGGGGCGCAGGCTAAGGGTAGGATGGAGACGAGGACGGAGGGAAGTGCGTAAGTGAGATCGAGTTGAAGTCGCGTCGGGATCAAAGACGCGTAAGCCCTTCAGATCCTCGAACTTGGATCCTCCTCCCTCATCTCCGTTCACTCCGACATCCAACACTCGCGATGGCCGACGACGCCGTTCTTCCGATCCCTGACCTTAAACTTCCCCAGCTGTATTTTACGCTGACGAAGCCGTCGTTGTCTCATCTCCACGATGATGCCCAAAGAGACTTGCTCGAGGGAATCAAGAACGACCGTACGTCCCTCACCACCGCTCACCCGTTCACCAAAGCTCAACCAAGGGAGATGTTTCGCAGAAATGGCACCCTACTACAAAATAGTCACCAGTCACTCTGCACTCCCGCTAGATCAAGCCCTCCTCGATACCATGGAGCAGCAGAACAAGGACGAGCTGCAGAAGATCGAGGACAGGCTCGCGGAAGCCGAGAAACAAGAGGGTGAAACGGAAATCTCTGATGCCCTACGTGCAAAAGCCACATATCTGACGAGGATTGGGGACAAGGTTCGTCCCATACCCATCTGACCGATCTCTGGTCTCAGTGAAGAGATGGCTGATGTACGCGGTGTTGCCAACTTATAGGATCGGGCCGTTGAGGCTCAGAAACTCGCGTTGGAGAAAACCCCGGGTCTCGGAGCGAGGATTGATATCGGTTTGACCCTCGTCCGGATAGGATTCTTCTTTGCCGACCACGAAATGATTACCTCTAACCTGACGAGAGCCGAAGAGTACGTCATTTCGACATAAGATAAGAGAGGGCATGTCGTTTCGGGTTTACTCATGTTTCATCTCGGCTAGGCTCATTGAGAAGGGTGGTGATTGGGACCGCCGTAACCGACTCAAGGTTTACCGAGGCCTTCACTTACTCTCAATCCGCCAATTCAAGCGGGGCGGCGAACTGCTGCTCGACGCTCTCTCGACATTCACCGCAACGGAGTTGGTCTCATACAACGATTTCGTCGCTCTTACGGTCATTTCAAATACCCTCACACTCAGCCGACCCGACCTGAAGAAAAAGGCAAGGTTCCTTTTGGGAGATTACACATATACCCGCTCACGCTTCAGTTCGCTTCATAGCTTATCGCCGCACCAGAAGTAGTTCAAGTCCTCCCTGAAATCCCCATCCTCGCCGACCTCACGAAAAACCTGTACGAATCCCACTACGACAAACTCTTCATCGCGCTCGCCCAACTAGAACAAACCCTCCTCCTACCCTCCCGTCTCCTGTCACAACACACGCGATACTACGTGCGCGAGATGCGGATCCTCGCATACTCTCAGCTCCTGGAGAGTTATCGGAGTCTAACTCTCGAGAGCTTGAGCGGGGCGTTCGGGGTCAGCGTCGATTTCGTGGACAACGAGCTCTCGAGGTTTATCGTTTCAGGAAGGTTACACTGTTCCATCGATAAGGTAAACGGGATCGTGGAAACGAACAGGCCGGCCCTGAAGAACGCCCAGTATGAGACGGTAGTCAAGCAGGGTGATTTACTACTGAACTCGGTTCAGAGGTTGAGTAAAGTCCTTCATTAGTCCTGGTTTCAGTGCCTGCAGTCTGTACCTTTTGTCTTTCCGTTGCTGCCGACCGGCCATTCGAATACAGTATATCCGCAATTTCGACTCCGTCTCGGACAGGGACTCGAGCGCTCATACCAGGGCGGCGTGAACAAGGTTTTTTTTGTGATGGGCATGCGATCGCGATTGCTATTGCTCGTCGTGGTATAATCAGGATGCACAGTCAGTATTATGGTTAATGTGTAGATGGGAGGGGGGGGGGGTACGAAGTAAGTGACGTCTAAGGGCGGAAGTGGTGGGTAAGGTCGCGCAAGGGGTCGTAATGAGGAACGTGCCAAGAAGTAATTCAAAGTTGCGGGGGGTAACAAGGTGGAGATGTGTAAAGCATGTGGGAGAAAACTGGAACGGATCTCTAAGCGGAAACGGCTATTTGGGGGAAGGTTGTTGGTAAACCGGAAACGAGCTGGTGGCCGGTCAAGAAGAGCGCCCTCGAGATAGCTGGCAATTTGCCATCCTCGTCTTTGGTAGGGGCGGGTTTCGACACCAGTTGAGGGTCCTGCGAGGAAACAGGGGTCGCCGCGGTAGATGATTCCGGCAAGGACCCGGACGAAGTTGGGGTTTCCGGTGTGGGTGGCACTTCGTCTCCGTCGAGAGATCCGGAGGAGACTGATCGGCTCTCCTGTTCCTCCTCCTGCTCCTCCTCGTCGGCTTCGTCGGTGACGCGGCGAGTGCGGAACATCTGAACGCCGGCTTGCGGCCGGGGGGCGCGCTCGAGGGCGGAAGTGTGGAAGAATGGATGTAGCTGAGCGGGTGATTGGGATGATCGGGATGGGATGAGGGTTTCATGAAGGTCGAGGATGTCAGCCTCGGAGACGGTCAACTCGTAGTCCAAGACATCAAGGAACTCCCTCTCCATCCTCCCAATGTCCTTGACTCCAAAAACGCCAGTGGCGGTAGACCAGCTGATGTTCTTCAGCGTCGAATCGTTGGAATACTACAGACAATAACCAAGATCAGATTTTTTTTAGGTCTAGGGATTGATGACGATTGGAGTGTTTCAACTAACCTTGTGAGCCAAGATGAGTGCGCCGAGGAAAACACGATGGGGAGCCCATTCTTCCGTCTCGATGGACAGGTGGGCCCTCGCTCTCCTCATGTAGGCGAGGGCGACGAGGATGTCTGTGATTCTGGTTTCGGCGGTATCCAAAACCCTTTCGATGAATCTGGTGAACTCCTTGTTCCTGGTGGTACGGGTGGATGAGCGTCCCCTCGAAGTGGTAGGGAGACCGAGAGCGTAGTTGACGGTCTCAGAAGCCTCTTCGACGATCGTCGCTATAGGGAGAACACGAATTAGCGGGCTGAAACCGGAAAGAAGTGAAGAGGGCCACGTACCAATGAGGATTCGATCAACCTTGACTTGAAGCAACTCGTAGACGGACTCTGGGTGAGAGTCGTGGTCCATAAATGAAAATGGATGAATCATGGCGGTTTGGAAGGCAGGTGGCAGTCGGGGGGTTTCAGGTCTGCTGAAGGGAGGGGAAGACGGGGGAGGGGTTGTTATGATGCCAGATGCCGAGGAAGGTGCGAGCATATATAAACCGGAAACAGACCGGGGGCATCTCGAGTTGACGACGGCATCGATGAACGGAACTGAATGTGGGACGACGCACGCACCTCTCAGCTTTCAAAGCCCTGTCACGGCTTCGGCCGGATTTGTCATCGCTTCTGTGCTTCAGGCGCCAAGGTAAAATCGCATATCCACCTTCAGTTGATGGCCACCGCCAAACCCACTTGATGGCCACCCGCAGCCCACTCACAGCAACACTGCGGTATCCGACAACGCCTCCGTTGTAAAACAGAACCCGCGGGCCCGGCCTCGGGGCCCTAAGCGTCGGTGATGGGAAATCATCGTCGGATGTCTTATGAAGTGTACACGCTCTGATCAACAAGGGTTTGAAGTCTAAGGTTCAAACTGCTACACCAGAGTAAAAAAAAGCAGATCACCCTTCAAGTGATGAAACTCTGTTGCACGGAGGCGAAAAACTGCTCACCCAATCAATCCCGACGCGATCACGCATCGCAGCGAGGCGCCGCATACAAAGATCAGACTCATCAGTGGGTTGTCGGAACGCGGGCAGGGAGGATCGTGGGCCCGGGCGGACATCGCCTCCGAGTCAGCGTACGAACCCCACCAACTGCCTTCCGCGAGTTGGACCCTCAACGCGCCAGGGCAGGAACCACGTCAGCCCGCCCACGCGTGACGTGAGTCAGCTCACTGTCCCTCTGGGCGTTGTGAACACTGCGCCCCCCACGCAGGTCCCGTTTCTGGAAGTTTGAACCGCCGCAACGTGTCGGCATCCTCACACCGCGGCGCGGCCAACGTGCTCGCCGGCGCTATTGGGTAAGCTCGTCCACGAAGACCGTACTCCGGCATCAGGTGAGGACTTCTAGCCGCTCGGATAGGGTTTAGTTGTCTTCGATGTCGCGCGATCTCCAGGTATACGTCGCGAGTTTCGAGCTCTAAGCCTCACGAAGATGTCCAAGTCCCCTAGAATCCTAATCAATCGTTGATCATCCATGAGCGCTTGAGCCTCCGGCTTGGATGTTGATACTAGATAAACGGTCAGAGGTGTGAATGTGTGTAATCATGATCAATCACTAGAGAGTTGGACTAACGACCTTTGCATTCAGATAACGTTTATACAACGACCCACTTCAAGGGAGCGAGTCTGAGTTGATGACCAACGAGGCCGAACCACTCAACACTGATGACAAAGAAATTACGTGACCCAATCTTATCTCGGCCTTGGCATCATTGCAATTTTACACCCCTCCGTTTGCGTCAATCAAGCTATAGAACTGAACCCACAACATCACCCTCGTGGTCGTGTCGTGTACGTGTATCTAGCCTGAGATCGCAACGTGTGCCACTTTGCCGCTCTTATCTTTCGGCGATTTAACGCCGCCCCAAACCCACCACCAGGGCGAGCTCTGGCTGGGTCAATCACCGTACCGCACGGGCTAGGAGGTCGCTACAACCATGTACGATCCCGGATGAGCAGTTCCTCGAGGGCCATGCTAACGGTCCTCCTCGGATATCTCCGAATCCTTATCAGATTGGCGTCGGCCAGGGGCGCCCCGATCGGATAAAAATGTTGAGCTCTGCGGCACACCCTGCCTACCTCTAACGGCTTCGCCATCCATGTACCATGGACGGCACGGCGGTGCTGAGAACAGACATCCAGTGTAAAGTCGACCGCCTTGCATGAAACACGTGGGATAACATTACATGTTTCGACTATAAACCTTTGGACGCCTTCCACGTGGTGTGGTATGTTTCCATTTCATCAACCATCCCCGGTTTGCGGGGGCTCCAATCAAGGAGTGCGCGGGCGAGGTAAGGTCTGATCCTAATCGTACCCTACAGGTCGCTTCCTCGGGGGCTACGTAGAATTGATCGGCCATGGGTGCATCTAGCCACAATGGAGGTAGGAATTGTCTTACGGTCGTTAGGCTTCCCGGACCTGCACCCCTTTGCTCAGCTGACCTCACAAACTGCGGCGAGGATGTTATCGGTACTCCCGGTGTTTTCGTTGGCGGTATCAAAGATCGATTCGCGGACGGTGTTTCCCCACTCGACGACCTTCACTACGCATCGGCCAGATCGTCCCGGTGGATGACAGGACTCATTGCTCCGGGGGTTCCAACCCATATCACCCCCCCCCCCAGCAAATAAAGTATCCCCGAGACGAGAACCGGAACAGCCGATGACCCAGGCGGGTCGAATAATGATCCCGTTGAGAAGGGTGCCACCGATCACGTTGCGTTCGTGGATCACTCGGCAAGTTACAAATGGAGGAGGCGTTGCGATTGGAGTGGTATCGGTGAAGATTTCGTTACGGTTGTCACCACGAACCCATGGTCCAGAGGCTTCGACGTAAATGAACTTCTCCGCGTAAGCAGGGGGGATGACTTTCACGGCCTCGGGGGGCACCAGGCCGAAGACGCTGGCCCGACCCTCGGCGCCATGATAAACCGGAGTGACATTGATGAGTGGTTCGACAGTGTCCAATAGGTGCTTCCGCTTGCATCATCAAATCGACCACCCCGCTTAAAACTTACCGAGTGATTGAGGCGTCGGACCCTTTCTCGATAACAAAAGAAGCGGTTTCGAAAGATTAGATCGTGTATTCCGAGGTCCTTGAGGCCTTGAACAACATATTTAGGTCCTGAACGATCTATTTTGGTCACAGACAGCAACGCCTCGCACCTAACGAAGCGAGAAACTGGTGGGGAAAATCCACTATTCCGCCCAAGGTGATTGTTTTCCATTCAAAGACCCTCAAACGCGATGATGAGCTCGCTTAGTTCTGTTGAGTGATCGGGGGATCTGCTGATGTGCCTGTATCCGCGGGTTGGCACGCGATGCGCGTGACTGTAAGCTCGTCGTGAGCTCGACAATGCTCGGGAGGCGGAATAACAGATATCCATGGTTGCGCTGGAAGGTTTGATCAGGTAACCTGTGAATAAACGGAGACACCGTTGCTCTACCCAAGGATGGTAACCTTCACACCGAGTGTGCTTGCCAAAATCTGTCGTCAGGAACTGGTGTTCTGTCTCGTTTAGGGGTCAAATCCAATACACCCTTGTACGAGCCCGATCGAAGGATATAGAAGCCAGAGACCAGTCGTTAGCCCGCGGCCCAGGTTATCATGTCCCCGAGATGGATCGTTCCCGGAGTCACGATGGGTCTTCAGATATTACAGAGGGAGTTGTGGCGCTGTCCGCGCGGCCTTGATCAATTATCGAACACGACCCACGGGACCGTTACAATCGTGTCGGTCTGCGTGACCTTTGGCCCCTGCCCGAGTAAGATGATGAATCTATAGGCAAGGGTATCGTATATTGTATGGTTGGCAAGAATGATTTGTGGTTGGAGCAGCACCGCGTCCATGGGAACATCGAAGCGTGCCTCCGCATTGCTCGCCGGGTTGCGGCCGCGAGCTCCCGTTTCCCAGCTTCTCAAGAGCCGATTCGCAGTCCAGTGGTGAAACGGAGAGAAGTCCCTTAGCTGTGCTTCCACAAGCGGGCCGTCAGTGCGTCAGTGTCACTGTCAGTGACTAGCCGGAGGAGGCACGTGACTGGCAGAGACGGGTGATCGGTCGAGCACCAGTCTCCCACGAACGCATACACCTCCTCGGAGAAGCGTGGGTCTCTGAGGTTTGGTTCACGTCGTTGGGTTGGGAGGACGGGAGTCCAGCGTCTCCATCGCCGCTCTGCTTACGCGGTACGCGCCGGTGCATCAACCTTCGATGGCTCAAAATTAGGCCTGGGTTGGGGTACACCCTTCCAATTTCGAGGACTTTCTCGTACGACGAGGATACTCCTCTCGAATCTAGAGCCAACCATCCAACAGTCGCCGTACAGTCACAGAGACCATTTAAATATCCGCCGTCCGTGTCAAGATCGCGAGCCGGGCTCTTTCTACCTCAGGAGGACATACGATTGACCATGACGACGCCCTTCAGAAAGGACTGCACCCCCGTCCGTCACAGTGTTTTCGTGGGCGTCCGAGAATCTGGCACCTGTCGCCCCATACCGACAACCAAACGGCGTTGAACGTTCTTGCCACGGTTCTGGCACTCTTGATACTTTGTGTAGGATCTCTGTCCGATCGCGAGCTGTGCTGAGTCGGGGTGTGCCTCCTCAACCATGTCTTCCTAAGTCTACCAGTAGGGGGCCTTTATAGGATCTTGCCAAAACCTCTACCCACCGAGTCCGTTTCTTGGTAGCGAATGGTTCCCGGAGTGATGCCGGCTAAATGATATCATGAAAATCGTTACACGAAGGTAACGACCATTGACCCAACAGTTCAACTGGATGTGTTGCCCTTCACAAAGACACAAAAACGTATACCTGTGCCTTGAAGTCTGTTGGAAATACTGCCCTTGTTGAACTATGTGATGGTTTGGAGGATTCCAACTATGGCGATTAAAGGTGTATTCAGCCACTGATACGTGAATACTCGGAAACCAAAGAAACGTGTGGCCAAATGTATATGATACGGCGCTCATTCCCAGCTAGCAAAGACCTGCGGCGCCGAAGGGTCCACAACCCAGATCTCCGGTTGGAAGGACCCCTTGGAGACAGATACGAGGTGGACCAAAAACATGTTGTCAATATGCATGAAACCTTCACCAACCTTCCACCGATCCTTGACGAATCCGTCCAAAGTAAGTTTCTACCACACGATGGTGAGTGGTCGCGAAGTTGATCACATCAAAGCACGAACGTACAGCGATACAGTTGAGATACCGTTCGACCTGCTTGGCGACCTCGTGGGCAAGTTTGCTACGCGTTATCGGCAAGCGGTCCTTAGTCCAGTCCAATACGTGAATCTTCCACCTCATAATCAATACATGGTAGGATAATCAGTTCGGTGGACGCACCTGGCACGAACTGCTGTTGGCCGGGTATCCCGGGAACTTGGGGTGGGGACAGCTTCAGCGGTCTGACGGGCGGTGTGAGGGAGGACCACAGCAAACCTACCAGCAACCGACACGAAATGGCACCTGCGGCCTCTTGTAATACGGGATCATCCCGGCCGTCCAGTCCCGTGAATTCCTTGCGGAGGGCGTCTCCCATACTTACACCTAGATGACCATTCACACTGAAAGAGATAGGATCCGACCTTTCGAAGTCCCATTGTCTCCTTCCGTGATCATAATCCCTCTGCGGTACCTTGATCCAGTTAAGTGGGGGAGCTGTAACTGGGGGTGGGGACGGGACCGACTGTTGGTCCCCATAATGAGAAGACCTCGAAGGGAGACAGGTCGGGTGAAACGCACCAGTGAGAAAATAGGAAGTACGCCGCTGGGCGACGGCGTAAGGCGGTCGAGCAGTAATTCTGTCCCAGTTCCTTCGTTACGGGATGCCGTAGGGAGCTATGAAGCCAGATACTCTCAACACCGTGGATCAGGCGGAGGGAAGGGAGTACGGTCTCTCACAGTGGTATGAGACTGAAGAATTGAAATTTCGTGGGGGGCTTGGAGAGAGTGGAAGAAGTTATGCGTAACTCCCAGGGTGGGTGGTGCGTCCGGCGGTATTCCCAGGAAGAAAGCAGGCGGGTATTCGCCGGAGAAAAAAGGGGGAGAATGGGGGGACAGATGCGGTCCAGAGGTGTCGTGAGAGAGAGGCTCATCCTCAAGAACGAAAAAATTGAGGTTGCGCGGCGATCCCTGTATTTCTGAGGACCAATTCCGACAACAAACACTCAGGATGCTCACCATATACAAGTCAGCAGCGATAATGTTGGTAGAGGGGTCACCGAAGCCCGTAAAGTTCGACTCCGAGGCCATACCGATGTGTCTCAATGTCGTAGTTGGGAAGTGTGCTTAAATGGAGGGATGCAGAACACGTGAAGGCCAAAACCGTTGGAGAACTTGAGAAATTTACAGTTTTGGTAGTTTTCGCCGAAATCCACGCACAGGACCCCGACCGAATTTTAGGATAAGCACTCAAGCCTCACCGGCACCGGCAACATCGTGCACGGTTTGGAAAATCAGGGTTCTCGGGGTCGTTCACATGGAATTCCGAAGAAGGCTCACTATTACCGGTGTATCCCGGCTTTGGGAAACGTGCAAGTGTATTACGGTTCACCCAGGGTTGAGCGAGACGCTCATGGGCTCAATGGTCCCAGAAGACCGCTTCAGCCGGTCCACGGACACGAGGACGGGCCGGGCGGCACCGCCAGTTGGTGTGCACCCGGGATACCGCCTCCGCCCACCGGAGCTGTTGACAGTATATGCCCGAGAATGAAGTCCGTCGAATTGTATGCCTCCGACTGTCGGACTCCAATGCAGCTTTCTCATGCCTTGGATCCATTTTTCGGCTGCTTGAGTGGGCAAACGGCTGAAGGTGGATTTTTGGCAGGAGATTGCGGGGTGGCTGAGGATGCGGATCGGAGGAAATCGCAGAATGAGCAGAGGGAAGGAACAGAAGATGG
>Ga0307509_10008178_pt1 | contig 13397 bp, 13 predicted proteins | sample 10_EM_MG_FD_202245 | JGI IMG/M metagenome (GOLD analysis project Ga0307509, IMG submission 202245) | Populus trichocarpa ectomycorrhiza microbial communities from riparian zone in the Pacific Northwest, United States - 10_EM | ecosystem: Host-associated > Plants > Roots > Unclassified | place...
CTGATATCCATGATGGCCCGGAGCACATGCTCCAATCAGAGGCCGGATACATTGATGCAAGACCGCATCTGCCAGGTTGACGAAACCTCTTGCAACGCACGGCCGGACCATACATATGGGTCAATCGCTACAGGTCATTTGCCGCCGAGCTGGGCGCGAGGTCCGCATTGGCCCGATTGCACCATCGGCGGCAGTCGCTGGCCTGCGCCCCTCACACGCGGAGACAGAAGGAGATTTCAGTGTCTCGACGGCCAACAGGATTTCGAACCCTTCAGATTAGCTGAAGCGTCTGACTAGTGTGGCGACAGGCGCTTGGTGTTGGCGGCGACGTGTTCGCGGTAGCGATCGATGATGGCAGCGGGCGTGGCGCCGGCGAACAAGCTCGCCGTGGCCTCGAAGGCGGCGGCAATCTTCTCGCTGAACATCAGGCAGGCTTCGCGCCCCGCGCCATCCTCTTGTTTCGCAAACTTCTCGAGCCGAAGACGAAAGACCTCGCAGGATTCGATGGCGAGCATGGTGCTTGCAAACCACGGAAATCCGTCACCCGATCCGCTGCGGACGACGCGACGGCCATGCGCGGACAACTGAGGATCGTTCGTCATCGCGGTGCTCCAACTCGAGAGGGACGCGATGATTTGAATACGCCTCAAATTTTAACGTCCGTGCTGCACAACCCTCGATATCTCGGCCTATGCCGGTACCACGAGTTAACCACAGCACCGGAGGGCTCGCGATCGAACCGGCGTCACCACAGATTCTTGCCGTCGATCACGGTCACCGGCACGGCGTCGAGATCGAAATCGTCCAGCAGCCGGGCGTTGACACCGACGCGCGGATTCTCGAAATCAGGCTTGCCGGTCGACCAATCCGGCGACTCCGAGTAGGTGCCGCAACCGCAATCGGCACAGAAGTGGTGTTTGACGGTACGACTGTTCCATAGATAGGTCGCGACTTTCTCCACCGGCGTGGTCAGGCGAAACTGCGCCGGGGTGTAGTAGGCCCACAATGCGCCGCGCTTCGAGCAGAGCGAGCACGTACAACGCGTCACACCGGCAGGCGCCTCGCTCAATTCGAACTGCGTGCCGCCGCAATGGCAACTTCCCTTGATCGTCATGCGCTGATCCCCTCTCATGCTCGGCAACGTGCCGACGTTTCTGCCTCGGCAGACCTAAACGAGCCCTGTTGCCAGCATTGTGTCAGCAATGATTGCCGGCCAGTGGCTTTTTCGACCCGGATTGCCCCTCATCAGCGTTTCCTTGGTTCGAATCATATCGACGCTTGCGCTGCTGCGCTCCCTCTCCCGCTCTTGCGGGGGAGGGTTGGGGTGGGGGAAAGCCGCATACGCCGGCGCCAAGAGGCTTCCGCCTTCGCTGAAGCCTCTGTGAGGCGGCGGACAAGTCAGCAATCCCCGAGTGGCGCCCCCACCCCAGCCCTCCCCCGCAAGCGGGAGAGGGAGCGAGAGGCCAATGCGCGTGGCTGGAAACGACTGATTTCTTGGCTGCTGTTCATCTCGCCACTCTCGCCGCATATTGCCTTGATTGAGTCTGAACCCTAGCGCTGACCGCCGCATTCCAGCGACCGGGATCATGGAGTTGCCTTGGGCCTGCTGTTCATCCTTGCGGTCGGCCTCGCCGCCGGCATCATTTCCGGCATCGTCGGCACCGGCTCGTCGATCATGCTGATGCCGGTATTGATCTATCAATATGGACCGAAGCAGGCCGTGCCCATCATGGCGGTTGCGGCGGTGCTGGCCAACTTCTCGCGCATCCTGGCCTGGTGGCGCGAGGTCGACTGGCGCGCCTGCGCGGCCTATTCTGTCACGGCGATACCCGCGGCGACGCTGGGTGCTCGCACGCTGCTCGCCCTGCCCTCGCATGCGGTCGATCTGACGATCGGCCTGTTTCTGATCACGATGGTGCCGGTGCGGCATTGGCTCGCCCGCCACCAGTTCAAGCTGTCGCTCTGGCACCTTGCCCTCGGTGGCGCGGTGATCGGCTATCTCACGGGCATCGTGGTGTCGACCGGACCGTTGAGTGTGCCGCTATTTTTGTTCTACGGTCTGACACGAGGCGCATTCCTTGCGACCGAGGCCGCAAGCTCGCTCGGGATCTACCTGAGCAAGTCCGCCACCTTCGAGCGTTTCGGCGCCCTGACCGGCGACATCGCGCTGAAGGGCCTGATCGCAGGCTCATCACTCATGTTCGGCGCCTTCATCGCCAAGCGTTTCGTGTTGCGGCTCGAGCCGGAGGTGTTCCGGCTGGTGATGGACGCCATCATGATCGCGGCGGGGCTCTCGATGGTGTGGACGGCCATGCAGGCGAACTGAACGTCTCCGCGGATCCGATGCTTCCGGTAATCGCGCGGCCCCACTCGGACATGCTCTGCCATGAGTTGCCGATTTCCGGTCTGCGCTTGGGCGCACTGGCCGCCGAGGGATGGTATGATGCCCGCGGCGAGGATCGCGATGTCGGCCGACGTGTCGTGGGCCCGCGGATCGTGACCAGTTACGGGTACCGCCCGGTCCGATGATCTTAAAGGGAGTGGTTGTTGTGAGCTTACTTGCGAACTCCGTTGACATTCCCTTTTTCGGACCACCCGCGGCAGCTCGGCCCAACATTCCGCCGGACACCGCGAAATTTGCCGAGGCGGCGCTTGTCGAGAGCAAACGCGAAGGCCTTTTGCTGGCCGTTCGCGCGCGCTGGGTGGCGTTGGCTTTGATCGCAGTGACCCTGCCGCTCATCAATCCGAATCAGGATGTCATCTATTACATTCTGATGCTCGGCTTTTTTGCGGCGATCGGCTGGGCTCAGCTCAAGGTCGGCGCGGCCGGCCGGTCGTGGCGAGAGCTCTTTCTGATGTTTTGCGATCTGGCGCTTATGACCTTCATCTCCGTCGTGCCCAACCCGTGGAGCACCGCGCACTGGCCGATTGCCATGCAATTCCGCTTCGACACTTTCATTTACTTCTTCGTCCTGCTCGCGACCGCCACGCTGGCCTATTCGTGGCGAACCGTGATCGCGATGGGTATCTGGACGTCAGTCCTGTGGGTGATTGGCGTCGGCTGGGCCTACCTTCAGCCCGCGACCCATGTCGGTCTGTCGGAGCGCATCAGAGCCGCGGTCGGCTCCGATCTTCGCCTATTTTCGATCATCGATCCCACAACGATCAATATAGGCGGACGAGTCCAGGAAATCATCGTTTTCCTGATCGTATCCTTCACCCTCGCGGTAGCGGTTCGCCGCTCGAATCTGCTGTTGATCAGCCATGCCGGCATTGAACGCGAGCGAACCAATCTGGCGCGATATTTTTCGCCGAATGTCGTGGCGGAGCTGTCCGGAAACGACGAACCGCTCAAGCAGGTTCGAACCCAGGATGTTGCGGTCCTGTTCGCGGATATCGTCGGCTTCACGCGATATGCCGAGGGCCGCAGCCCGACCGAGGTGATCGGCACGCTCCGGGAGTTTCACGAGCGGATGGAACGCTGTGTCTTCCAGCACCAGGGGACGCTGGATAAATATCTCGGTGACGGATTGATGGCGACGTTCGGCACCCCGTTCGCGGGCGAGCGCGACGCCGGCAACGCATTGCTTTGCGCACAAGCCATGATCGGCTCGATCGACGAACTCAACCGGGAACGCAACGATCGTGGCGAGCCGTCGATCCAGTTGAGCGTCGGGTTGCATTATGGGCAGGTCGTACTCGGCGATATTGGCTTGAACCGGCTCGAATTCGCGGTCATCGGCAACACGGTCAATGTGGCAAGCCGGCTGGAGTCGCTGACCCGCGAATTCCGGTGCAGTCTGGTCGCCAGCAACGACCTCGTGCAACGGGCGCGAGCCGAGACAACCAGACCGAACATTGCCCCGATGCACCTTCTCGAGCGGCCGGCCTGGACCGTTCGGGGCCTCGAGCAGCCGGTGGACCTCTGGATAGGCGTCAAGGCGCCATGAGTCCTGGGCCGTCACCGGCTCATCGTGCTGATGCTGACATAAGACAGCATCACTGTCGCAAACCGATCTCTTGTCCGTGAAGAGTTCGGCAGGAATGTTTCGAACCAACCGGGGTTAACAGGGTGGATCGTGGCCTATAGCGCAAGAGGCAGGAGATTCGCATGAATTCGACGATGATCAGGTTTGTGACGCTGGCGACCTTTTCGATGGCCCTGATGGCGGTGCCTTCGTTCACACCGGTTTTTGCGGCCGGCGGCGGCGGAGGTGGCGGTGGCGGTGGCGGTGGCGGTGGTGCTGAAATGACGAATCCGTCTTCCAGCCCACCGGCCGGCGCCAAAGCCACCCCCGCCCACAAGAGCAAGAAGAGCAGCAAGCAATCCAGCTTCGACGACCCCACCTTCGCGAAAGGCTACCGCGCAGCCTACGACACGATCTACGAGCGAAACGACTATGCCGCCGCGATCGACCAACTCAAGGCGCTTGGCCAAGACGATCAACCGAATGTGGCCAACCTGATCGGCTATTCCTACCGTAAGCTCGGCGACTATCAGCTCTCGCAAGTCTGGTACCAGCGCGCGCTGAAGGCCGATCCGAACCATGTGCTGACCTGGCAGTATTATGGCCTCTGGCAGCTTGAGCAGGGTAATCGCGAACAGGCGCTCTATCATCTGAGCCGGATCGCGGAGATCTGCGGAACCGACTGCGAGCATTATAAATCCTTGGCGGCAGCTATTGAGAAGCCGCCTGGCACGGCTCTGGTTTATTGAGGCGGATTGCCGGCGGATGGTCGCGTCCTACGAGGCGATCGATTTCGAAGCCGTGCGGTCGGCGTTTCCATGCTAGGAACGCGGGACAGTCAATCCTGACCCGCGATTCCCTCCTCGATGGCCAAGTCCGCCCTCTCCTTCGTCTGCCAGAACTGCGGCGCGGCCTATAACCGCTGGCAGGGCAAATGCGAGTCCTGCGGTGAGTGGAACACACTCTCCGAGGAGGACGTCACCGGCGCGACGTCGATGCCGGTCTCGATCCGCTCCAGGCGCAAGGGCCGGACATTCGCGCTGGAAAGCCTGACCGGCAAGAGCGTGGACGCGCCGCGCCTGCCGTCCGGAATGGCGGAACTCGATCGCGTCACCGGCGGCGGCTTCGTCCGCGGCTCGGTGCTGCTCGTGGGCGGCGATCCCGGCATCGGTAAATCCACCCTGTTGACGCAGACAACCAGCATGCTGGCGCGTGCCGGCCACCGCGCGGTCTACATATCGGGCGAAGAGGCCGTGGCGCAGGTGCGGCTGCGCGCCGAGCGGCTCGGCCTTGCCGACGCGCCGGTGCAGCTTGCCGCGGAGACTTCCGTCGAGGATATCGTCACCACCCTGTCGGAAGGCACGGTGCCGCGGCTGATCGTGATCGATTCGATCCAGACCATGTGGACGGACACGGTGGAATCTGCGCCGGGCACGGTGACCCAGGTGCGCGCTTCGGCGCAGGCGCTCATTCGCTTCGCCAAGAAGTCCGGCGCGGCGATCATCCTGGTCGGCCATGTCACCAAGGACGGCCAGATCGCCGGCCCGCGCGTGGTCGAGCACATGGTCGATGCGGTGCTCTCGTTCGAGGGCGAAGGCTCGCAGCAATTCCGAATCCTCCGGGCAGTGAAGAACCGCTTCGGTCCCACCGACGAGATCGGCGTGTTCGAAATGACCGGCCTCGGCCTCCGCGAAGTCTCCAACCCCTCAGAATTGTTCCTGTCGGAACGCGATCTCGGCAGTCCGGGGACTGCCGTCTTCGCGGGCATCGAGGGCACCCGCCCGGTCCTGGTCGAGTTGCAAGCGCTGGTGGCGCCCACCTCGCTCGGAACACCGCGGCGCGCCGTGGTCGGCTGGGACCCCAGCCGGCTCTCGATGGTGCTGGCGGTGCTGGAAGCCCATTGCGGGGTCAAGCTGTCCGGCCACGACGTCTACCTGAACGTGGCCGGCGGCCTGCGCATCCAGGAGCCCGCAGCCGATCTGGCTGCCGCCGCGGCGCTGGTCTCCTCGCTCGTCAACGCGCCGCTGCCGACGGATGCGGTCCATTTCGGCGAGATTTCGCTCTCAGGCGCGATCCGCCCGGTGGCCCAGACCTCGGCCCGGCTCAAAGAAGCCGCAAAACTCGGCTTTACCCGTGCGGTCCTGCCCGAATCCGCCCGCGGCGAGACGAGCGGAGATGCCGGCCTCAACCTCAATGCCGTGGGCAACTTGACCAGTCTGGTGGCTGAAATAGCCGCCCGTGGCCGCAAGGGGAACCGGGAGGGCAATACAACTGGGGAGAAAAATGCCACACCAGCGAGAATCCGCCGTCAGGAGGGCTAGGCAGGCGTGACCTCATTAGTCTCCGCCGCTATACATCCGTCGCGCAAACGTCGCGGATGCGAAGAGGCAAGATATTGAGGCCTTGCGGAGAAAGACCGTCTGCCCCCCACCCAGGGACAGCCGTGAAGCGTCGATTTCGGGCTTTAAACTTGCGAGCGGACCTGACCAGCCGATGCCGATAACCATTCTCGATCTCGTCCTGCTCGGCGTCATGCTGATTTCCGGCCTGCTCGCGATGGTCCGCGGCTTCATGCGCGAGATCCTGTCGATCGCCGCCTGGGGCGCGGCGGCGCTGGCCACGCTTTACTCATTCTCCAGGCTGCTGCCGACCGCCAAGACCTATTTCAACAACGATACCGTCGCTTCGATCGTCGTCGTGGCCGGCGTGTTCGTCGGCACCCTGATCGTGGTCTCTATCATCACGGTCAGGATTTCCGACATGATCCTGGATTCCCGGATCGGTGCGCTCGATCGCACCCTTGGCTTCCTGTTCGGCCTTGCGCGCGGTCTTCTGATCGTGGTCGTGGCCTTCCTGTTCTTCAGCTGGCTGGTCCCGGAGAAGCAACGGCCCGATTGGGTTACCGGCGCGAAGTCGCGGGTGGTGCTGCAGGGAACGGGGGACTGGCTGATGTCGCTCTTGCCTGACGATCCCGAGAACACCATCTTAAAGAAGTTGAAGAAGAATAGGCCCGACGACGACCAGGCTGCTGACACCGAGTCGCCCCCGCCGGGCGGTGAAGGCTACAGCAAACCGGCCCGCGACGGCTTGAAGAAGCTGATCGAGAAGCCCGCGGCACGCTGACCGCGGACCTGGAGCGAGATGACTTCCGTCGAATCGGATCTCGCCCTATCGTTTGTTTGAGCATGATCTTTCGGAAAACCGGTTCCAACCTTTCCGGATCATGCTCTAAAAGAGAGGCGCGATGGACGAGATGCAGAGCCCTTCTGATGACCACGCCCAACTCAATCTGAAACTGGGCGGGCCGGAGCCACATCTTCCCGACATCGACTTACAGAACATGGATTTGGAAGACCTGGACTTGGAAGGGGACACGCTGCGCGAGGAGTGCGGCGTGTTTGGCATTTTCGGTCATACCGAGGCCGCCGCGATCACCGCGCTCGGGCTGCACGCCTTGCAGCATCGCGGCCAGGAAGCCGCCGGCATCGTCTCCTTCGAGGGCGGCCGGTTTCACAGCGAGCGCAGGCTCGGCCTCGTCGGCGACACCTTTTCCCGCCGCGAGGTGATCGAGCGGCTGCCGGGCACCTCCGCGGTCGGCCATGTCCGCTATTCGACGACGGGCGAGACGATCCTGCGCAACGTGCAGCCGCTGTTTGCCGAGTTGAATGCCGGCGGGCTTGCGGTTGCGCATAACGGCAATCTCACCAATGGGCTCTCGCTGCGCCGCGACCTCGTTCGCAACGGCGCCATGATGCAATCCACCACCGATACCGAGGTGATCCTGCATCTGGTCGCGCAATCCAAGCGCAGCCGGTTCATCGAACGTTATATCGAGGCGTTGCGCACCATCGAGGGTGCCTACGCCCTGGTGTCGCTGACCAACAAGAAACTCATCGGGGCTCGCGATCCCCGGGGTATCCGCCCGCTCGTGCTCGGCGAACTCGACGGCTGCCCGATCCTGACCTCGGAGACCTGTGCGCTCGACATCATCGGTGCGCGCTATGTCCGGGATATCGAGCCCGGCGAGGTCATCGTCTTCGACGATCAAGGCCAGGACATTCACAAGCCGTTCCCGCGCATGGCCCCCCGCCCCTGCATCTTCGAATACATCTATTTCGCGCGGCCCGACTCCATCGTCGGCGGCCGCTCGGTCTATGAGGTGCGCAAAGCCTTCGGCGCGCAACTGGCCCGCGAGAACCACGTCGACGTCGATGTCGTCGTCCCGGTGCCGGATTCCGGCGTGCCGGCCGCGATCGGCTACAGCCAGCATTCCGGCGTGCCGTTCGAACTCGGCATCATTCGCAATCACTATGTCGGACGCACCTTCATCCAGCCGACGCAGAGCATTCGCGAATCCGGCGTGCGCATGAAGCATTCGGCCAACCGCGCCGCGATCGCCGGAAAGCGCATCATCCTGATCGACGACTCACTGGTCCGCGGCACCACTTCGAAGAAGATCGTCCGCATGATGCGCGAGGCCGGCGCCAGCGAGGTCCATTTCCGCCTCGCCTCGCCGCCGATCCTCTACCCCGATTATTACGGCATCGACCTGCCCGACCGTGGCGGCCTGCTGGCGGCAACTCATTCGCTGGAAGAGATGCGGGAGGCGATCGGCGCCGACTCCCTGGCCTTCCTGTCGATCGACGGCATGTACCGCGCCATGGGCGAACCCGGTCGCGACCCCGCCAATCCGAAATTCGCCGATCACTGCTTCACCGGCGTCTATCCCACGAACCTCACCGACCAGACCCAGATCGAACCGCAGCCGCGGCAGCTGTCGCTGCTGGCGGAGGCGAGCTGACAGGCCACTCGCCATGGGCCAACCGGTCATCGCGATCATCTGCGGGCTGGTGTTGGTCGGGTTTATCTTTTTTGCTTTTCGGCAGGGCATGAAGGTCACCCCGGACGATCGCCAGGATCGCAGCGGCGATAGCGGAGCCATCTGACTTCTTGCCCAATCCGCGTTCAAGAAACTTGTCATGGCCGGGCTTGTCCCGGCCATCCACGTCTATAAAAACCTCGATGCAGGCAAGACGTGGATGCCCGGCACAAGGCCGGGCATGACGGAGAAGTTTACGCTATGACAACGCCCCTCGCCTCCCGTATCGCTCTCATCACCGGCGCCTCCCGCGGCATCGGTTATGCTACCGCGCGCGCACTCGCCAAGGCCGGCGCGCATGTCGTCGCCGTGGCGCGGACGCAAGGCGGCCTCGAGGAGCTCGATGACGAGATCCGCAAGGCCGGCGGCAGCGCCACCCTGGTGCCGCTCAGCCTTACCGATTTCGATGGCATCGCCCGGCTCGGCGCGGCGCTGCACGAGCGTCATGGCAAGCTCGATATCCTCGTCGGCAATGCCGGCGTGCCCGGCCCGTCCTCGCCGCTCGGCCATATCGAGCTCAAATCCTTCAGCGACGTGATGGCGGTCAACGTCACGGCCAATTTCCAGTTGATCCGCTGCATGGAGCCGCTCCTGAAGATGTCGGATGCGGGGCGCGCCGTGTTCGTCACGTCGGGTGCCGCGAACAAGGCCAGCGCCTATCTTGGTCCCTACGCGGCATCCAAGGCTGCGATGGAAACGCTGGCGCGGGTCTGGGCCCAGGAGGCCGCAAGCACACCGATCCGGGTCAACCTGTTCAATCCGGGACCGATCCGCACGCGGATGCGCGCCACCGTGTTTCCCGGCGAAGACCCTGACACGCTCGACACGCCCGAGCAGGCCGCAGAATTGATCGTGCCGATGTGTTCGCCGTCGTGGACCGAGACCGGCAAGTTCTACGACTACAAGACCCGGACGCTGATGAGCTTCCGTTCGCCGGCGTGAATCCTTTCAAATTGACATGACGAGCGATCGCAGCGCGGATGAGCCGAAGGCGTCATCGCGCTTGTGATGCGACGGACCGCTCGATGACGGCGGAGCCGGCTACAGGGCCGTGCTCATGCTCGGACCCTGTTGCCTTGCGCTGTCTGCATTGCCGTCCGTCGTCATGCCCCAGGTTGCACGATGACCATCCAGGAGACGCCGAACTTGTCGGCGACCGCGCCGAAACATGGCGCGAAGAATGTCTTGCCGAGCGGCATCTGCACGGTCCCGTCGGCAGCGAGCGCATTGAAGATACGTTCGCATTCCGCCGCGCTCGATACCGACAGTGACAACGACATGCACTGGAAATCGAGATCGCCCCTGCGCATGCCGTCCGACATCATGATCTCGGCGCCGTGGATGCGTAAGGACGCATGCATGATCTTCTCGTCGAGCGCCGCCGGCACCTTGTCCGGCCCCGGTTTGTCGGGATTGTCCTTGAAGCGGAGCATCATCAAGACCTCGGCGCCAAGCTTGGCCTTGTAGTAGGCGATCGCTTCCTCGCAGCGGCCACGGAAGAACAAATAGGGTTGGATCGCGGTCGGCCCCGCATCACCAATGAACGATTTGAAGCCTCCGAAGAACATGCGCTTCGCATCGAACGGCAGGGTCTTGGGGTCCAAGCCGGCCATCCGGGAATCCTTCATCGCGCGACCGCCGACCTCGTCGCGATGGGCCCGCGAGCGGTAGGTGATCATGGCGACGATCACCGTCTCACCGGGTTCCAGCGCGACACTCTGCGGGAATGATGTCGTCTTGCCGGGCTTGGCGTCATCGGCCTCGAGCTCGACATAGGACAGCGCGCCATGCTCGCGCCAGACCTGCGCGGAGATCTCCGCCAATCGACGATAGTCCCCAAGTCTCGCCGTCGGCACGGGGGTGATAACGAGGTCAACATAGCTGCTCATGACGTTCTCCTGATCTTGGCCTGCAACTCCAAGACGATCGGGACGGCCCCGACCCGACACCGGCCAGACGGTTTTTTTGACGGGTCTTGCACCCGAACCAAGCGCTCCAGGCAGCGTCAAATTCGCTGAACCGATTCAACGTGATTTGCCTTCAGCGCCCACGACGCATAAAAATAACGCTACCAGACGTTGTGTTTGCAATAAATGTCAACCCCATTGAAGGACAGACAGTTCTGCGCTGCCCCTCGATTGACTCCCTTCTTTCCCCGCGATTGACTGCCCGCCAAGCGGACAAACCGCGGCAAAAAAGTTCATGGGAGGACGCAGTGATGCAGGCTTGCGCGCGCTCAAACCTTGTCGTTAGGGCCATCTCATTCTCCGTCGCCGCCGTCGTTTCGATCGGCGCGCTCACGCTGTCGCGAAGTGCGACGGCCGGCGACGTCCCGGCCTTCGCGGTCGAGGCCGCCTGGCCGAAGCCGCTACCCAACAACTGGATCCTCGGTCAGGTCGGCGGCATCACCGTGGACTGGCAGGGCCATATCTGGGTGATCCATCGCCCGCGCTCGCTGACCGATGACGAAAAAGGCGCAACCCTCAATCCGCCGCGCTCGAAGTGCTGCGTGCCCGCGCCTCCCGTCCTGGAGTTCGACTCCGACGGCAATCTGCTGCGTTCCTGGGGCGGCCCCGGCGAGGGCTATGAGTGGGTCGGACGCGAACACGGTATCGAGGTCGACGAACGCGGTTTCGTCTGGATCGGCGGCAATGCCGACAATGACAATGCGATCCTGAAATTCACGCTCGACGGCAAGTACGTCGCGCAGATCGGCCAGATCGCGCCGAGCAAGGGCAGCAATGACACCACCCAGCTCGGCAAGCCGGCGGAGACCGCGATCGACAAGGAGGCCAACGAGATCTACGTCGCCGACGGTTACGGCAACCGCCGCGTCATCGTGTTCGATGCCACCACCGGCGCCTACAAGCGGCACTGGGGGGCCTATGGCCATCAGCCCAGCGACGACAAGCAGCCGCCCTACGATCCCAAGGCGGAGGTCTCGCAGCAATTCGCCAATCCCGTGCATTGCGTGAAGATCGCCAATGACGGTCTGGTCTATGTCTGCGACCGCATCAACGACCGTATCCAGGTATTCAGGAAGGACGGAAGCTTCGTTAAGGAATGGTTCTTCGAGAAGAACACGCTCGGCAACGGTGCGGTCTGGGATATCGCGATCTGGCCGGATCCGAAGCAGAGCTATCTGCTCAGCGCCGACGGTGAAAACAACGAGATCCGCATCATCCGGCGCGACGACGGCACTGTCGTCGGCAGCTTCGGGCACAACGGCCGCAATGCCGGGCAATTCCACTGGGTCCATGCCATGGCGGTCGACAGCAAGGGTAACGTGTATACCGCCGAGGTTGACACCGGAAAGCGCATTCAGAAGTTCAGGCTGACCTCCGACGCCCTCCATTGAGCCAATTGCGGCAGTGCGCAAGACAGGCTAACGGTTGGCCAAGCTTCGGCCGAAGCCTCCGCAAGAGAGCCGGTCCGGGCATTGCGCACTGGAGGAAATACCATGAGAACGACGACCGCGTGGCGTTACGCCGCGCTTGTTGCCATTGCCGGATCCGGCATTGCAACCTCGGCCCTGGCCGACGACAAGACCGTCAAGATCGGCGTGCTGAACGACATGTCGAGCCTCTATGCCGACATCGGCGGACCCAATTCGGTGGTCGCCATCAAGATGGCGGTCGAGGATTCCGGCCTCACCAAGAAGGGCTGGACGATCGATGTCGTCAGCGGCGATCATCAGAACAAGCCCGATGTCGGCGTCAACATCGCGCGGCAATGGATCGACAACGACAAGGTCGATGCGATCGCCGATACGCCGAACTCCGGCGTCGCGCTGGCCGTGAGCAATCTCGTCAAGGAAAAGAACGCCGTGCTGCTCAACTCGGGTGCCGCCACTGCCGACCTTACCGGCAAGGCCTGCACGCCGAACACGGTCTCCTTTACCTATGACACCTACATGCTCGCCAACGGCACCGGCAAGGCGCTGACGAAAGCCGGCGGCGACAGCTGGTTCTTCCTGACCGCGGACTATGCATTCGGCGCAGCGCTCGAGCGCGACACCACCGCGGTGGTGACGGCCAACGGCGGCAAGGTCCTGGGCGGCGTCAAGCACCCGATCAACTCGTCGGACTTCTCGTCGTTCCTGCTGCAGGCACAGGCCTCCAAGGCGAAGGTGGTCGGCCTTGCCAATGCCGGCGGCGACACCACCAACTCGATCAAGCAGGCGGCTGAATTCGGCATCGTCGCCGGCGGTCAGAAACTCGCAGCGCTCCTGCTCTTCATCAACGACGTGCATTCGCTCGGCTTGAAGACCGCGCAGGGCCTGACCTTCACGGAATCCTTCTATTGGGACATGAACGACCAGACCCGCGCCTGGTCGAAGCGGTTCGCAGCATTGGCCAACAAGAACGCGATGCCGTCGATGACCCAGGCCGGCAACTACGCCATGGTGCTGCACTACCTCAAAGCGATGGAAGCGCTCGGCGGCAATCCGCATGACGGCGCCAAGGTCGTCGCCAAGATGAAGGAGCTGCCGACCGACGATCCGCTGTTCGGCAAGGGCCCGCTGCGGATCGATGGCCGCCGCATCATCC
>Ga0307509_10008181_pt1 | contig 13391 bp, 15 predicted proteins | sample 10_EM_MG_FD_202245 | JGI IMG/M metagenome (GOLD analysis project Ga0307509, IMG submission 202245) | Populus trichocarpa ectomycorrhiza microbial communities from riparian zone in the Pacific Northwest, United States - 10_EM | ecosystem: Host-associated > Plants > Roots > Unclassified | place...
AAGGCGCCCGGCCAGGAGGGCAGGTGACCTCGATGCAACGAGCGCCTGGAGACCAAGTCCGTGACCGGCACGCCCATGACGTTCAGCACCGCACGCATCGAGATCACCGCGTGAGCCCTGAGTCGGTAAGGGCAACCGAACGGGGAACTCGGCGCCGGCCGGAGGATCGGCGATCCCCATACGGCTGCCGCAGGCGGCGACCGTGCCCTACGAAGGTCGCGGGGCGTGGCGCCGACGCTCCTGGACGTGGGCGTACGTCATCAGGAGGATCAGGACCGTCAGCAGTACGGCCGACGAGCCCGCCGTACCGAGGTCGAGGCCACCCTTGGCAGTCGGCTTGGTGAGGAAGTCGCCTGCGGTGGCGCCGAGCGGACGGGTCAGGACGAAAGCGATCCAGAACAGCACCACGTTCGGCACCGAGGGCACCTTCATCAGAGCGACGAGCACCAGCAGCACGCCGGTCACGAGCGCGGCCCCGCCTGCGTAGCCGAGGCCCGAACTGTCGGACAGGAAGTCGCCCATGGAGGTGCCGAGGGTGTTGGAGACCAGGATCGCCGACCAGAACAGCGCCTCCCCGCGGAAACTGACGATGTCCCTGATGACGAACGTCATCCCGGTCAGTTTCCACACGGCGAAGATGACGACCAGGATCGAGATCAGGATCGCCGCGCCGGTCGGGTAGCCGAGGCCTAGGCCCTGCGGGCCCCAGCCCAGTGAAGTCGCGCCCTTCGCAAGGTACTTGGCGCTGCCGTCGCGGTTCATGAAGTCGGACATCGTGGTGCCGGCCGTGCTGGTCGACAGGATGACCGTCCAGTAGAAGAACGGGTTGTAGCGCCGGGAGCGCAACTGCACGACCAGGGTGACCACGAAGATCGCGAACAGTGCGATCGTGGTCAGGAAGTAGCCGAGCTTCAGGGTCTGGGCGAAGAGGTCACCGGCCGTCTCGCCCAGGGTCGTCGCCGCGATCTTCATGATCCAGAAGGCGAGGGTGACCTCGGGCAGCTTCTTCGTCACCGACTTGACGGCAGCGACCGTCCGCGAGTGCGTACGGGCTACATCGGTGCCGGTGTCGGTGTCGGTGAGGGCTTCCGGAATCTCCAAGGTGCCGGACACTCCTGTTCTCTGTGGGGGGTGTGGAAGGGCGCCCGTTCCCGCGAAGGAAACAGGCGTCCTGTAACGCGTGGTCGAGCCGTGGGGGACGGCCGCCGGGTCCGACTCTGTCGATCAATTCCTGAACGCTTCCTGAACGCCTCCCCCACTGCTCAGGCCGCCTGTCCCGCGACGGCCTCGCGGTCGATGACGTCCTTGCGGGTCACCGACAGGAACACCACCAGGCCGAGGATGACCGCCAGGAAGAGGACGACCGCCAGGAAGAGGACGCTCGTGACCACGGTGCCGAGGCCGAGGCCGCCGTCGCCGGTCGGCTGGGAGAGGTAGTCGCCGATCGAGGCGCCCAGCGGACGGGTGAGGATGTAGGCGATCCAGAAGCTCCAGACGGCGTCGGGGCCGAGGGCGAAGTGGGCGATGCCCACGGCCGCGATGGCCAGGGCGAACAGGACGGCCGAGAGCCAGTAGCCGAGGTTCATGCGCTCGGAGACCAGGTCGCCGGCCGCCGTGCCGAGGGCGAAGGTGAACAGCACCGCCAGCCAGTAGAAGGACTCGCGGCCGGTGGTGTCGATGCTGCGGATCGACAGCGTCCGCTCGCGCCGGTACCAGACGACGAACACTACGGCGAGGACGATCCCGAACACCGTGGTGGTCGTCTCCAGCGGAACGCCCATGTTGTCGGTCAGGTTGTCGCTGATCAGGGTGCCGGCCGGGACCGTTGGTGTCCCGTGCGGCTTCCGGGTTTTCGGACAGTTCGTAGGCCATGAGGCGTGACCCTGCCAGCGGTCACGGAACGCATCCTGACTCCGGGGGCACGGCTACCGCCTGGAACTCTGACGCGTCCCCGCGGGGTGGGAGCGCGCGGGTTCGCCTTCCGGAGCGGTTCGGCGGTGTCGTGACCCGATCAGCGCGACGACTCCGGCGAGGAGAATTCCGAGGACGAGGCTGATGGGCCCGGTCCCCCATTGAAGTCCGTCCCCATAAGGAGCGGGTACGGAAAGCCAGTCCGCGACTGAGGCACCCAAGGGGCGGGTGATGGTGTAGGCGAACCAGAAAGCCAGGACTTCGTTGAGACCGAACCAGCGATATCCGGCCGCCGGAATCAGAATAATTCCCAGGAAGACGAAGGACGAGGCCAGGGTGCCGAGTCCCAGGGTCACGGCCGCGAAATCGCCCGCAGCTGTTCCCAGCGCGAAGGTGCACAGGACGGTCAGCCAGTAGAACAGCTCCCGCAGACGGTTGTCGATGCTGTGCACGTCCAGGGTTCGCTGTGTCGCGTACCAGGCGGCGAAGACGGCTATCTGGACGGCCACCAGCATCAGCGTGGAGGCGTAGAGCGGCATCCCCAGATCCTTGTTCAGGAAGTCCGCCGACATTGTGCCGAAAATGCTGACGGCCGTCACCGCGAGCCAGTAGACCCACGGAATGTATTTCGTCGTGGTGATCTGCACGGCCAGGCACGCGAGGAGCAGACCGAGGCCCATGAGCATGGCCAGATGCTGTCCGATGTAGTCGTTGAAGAAGACGTAGTCCGAGAAGGACTCACCGAATCCGGTGGTGCACAGTTTCGCGATCCAGAAGACGAGGGTGATCTCCGGAACTTTCATGGCTGTGGTGGCTGCTCGTGTTCTCATTTCGCGAGGCTGAAAGCGCCACGGGGACCGGCACATCCGACAATGGTGGCCACTTTCCGGCGGATGTAAGACCTTCGATTGACGCCCCCGAGGCCGCCCTTCCGTAATGTCGGCAGAGTGAAGCACCTTCAGCCGACGCGCCGACTGCCGCGGGACCGCCCGTCGCTGTCCCTCGTCCTGCTCCTCGGGCCGCCCATACTGTGCGCCGTCGCCGCGTCGCACGAGTTGCTCTACAACCGGTCCGGGGTGCTGGACTGGGTGCTGGCGGTCACCGTGATCTGCCCACTCCTGCTGCGCCGCCGGGCTCCGGTCGCCGTGTTCTGGTTCTGCTGGGCCGTGGCGATGGTGACCTGGGCGCTCGGTACGGTCTCGTTCTCCGAGTTCGCGGTGCTGGTCGCGCTCTACACGGTCGCCGCCCACCGCGGTCTGCGGCACTCGCTCGGCGCCGCCGCGGCCGTCGAACTCGGCGTCGTCCTGGTCGCGGTGCGGTTCGCCCCGGCCGCGAGCGTCAACGACGCCTTCGTCATCCTCAGCGGGCTGGCCGCCGCGGCGTTCTTCCTCGGCACCACGGTACGGGCGCAGCGCCGCTATCTCGCCTCCATCGAGGACCGCGCGGAGCGTCTGGAACAGGAGCGCGCCCAGCAGGCGCAGCTCGCCGCGGCGGCCGAACGTACCCGGATCGCGCGGGAGATGCACGACATCGTCGCCCACGGCCTGGTCGTCGTCGTAGCGCTCTCCGAAGCCGCCGCCGCGACCACGGCGACCGATCCGGAGGGCGCCCGCGGGAAGATGCTCCAGGCCGCGTCGACCGGTCGGCAGTCGCTCGCCGGAATGCGCCGGCTCCTCGGCGTCCTGCGGGCCGACGACGGCGGCGAACGGGCCCCGCAGCCGGACCTCGGCTCGCTCAAGTCGCTGGTGGACGAGGCCCGCGGCACCGGTCTGGACGTCCGGCTGACCCGGACCGGCAGCCCGGAGGCCCTGAGCGCGGAGGCGCAGACGACGGTCTACCGCATCCTCCAGGAGTCACTCACGAACGTCGTCAAACACGCCCGGAACGCCTCGGCGGTGGACGTCGTCCTGCACTGCGGCGGTGACCTGGTCGGCTTCAGCGTCACCGACGACGGCAGTCCGGCCCCCGGAGGCGGAGCCGCAGCGCGTACCGGCAACGGACTGACCGGGATGCGGGAACGGGTCGCGATGTTCGACGGTGACCTCCGGGCGGGACCCACCGGCTCCGGATGGGCCGTCTCCGGTGAACTGAAACTCGGGGAACCGCGATGACCATCTCGATCCTGCTCGCCGACGACCAGGCGCTTGTCCGCATGGCCTTCCGCAGCCTCCTCGACACGATGCCGGGCATCACCGTCGTCGGCGAGAGCGCCGACGGCGCGGAGGCGGTCGAGCTCGCGCGGCGCACCCTGCCGGACGTGGTGCTCATGGACGTACGGATGCCGGTCATGGACGGCATCGAGGCGACCCGCCGCATCACCTCCAGCACAGCCTCGCGCGTTCTCATCCTCACCACCTTCGACCTCGACGAATACGCCTTCGAAGGCCTCCGCGCCGGAGCCTGCGGATTCCTCCTCAAGGACGTCGTCCCGGCCGTACTGCAGGCGGCGATCCGGGCCGTGGCCTCCGGCGACGCCGTCCTCACCCCGCGCATCACCCGCGGTCTCGTCGACCGCTTCGCCCAGATCGCGCCCTGGCCCCGCGCCGATGACGCGGGCGCGCGCTTCGCCCACCTGACGGCCCGCGAACGGGAGGTGTTCCACCTCATCGCCGCCGGCCTCTCGAACGCCGAGATCGCGGAACGTCTCTTCCTCACCGAGGCCACCGTCAAGACCCACATCACGCGCATCCTCACCAAACTGCAGCTCCGCGACCGGGTGCAGGTCGTGATCTTCGCCTACGAGCATCAGCTGCGCACGCAGGGCGGATAGCTGATGTGCAGTACGACGGAGGGTTCGGCGTGTCGGCAGGATTCAGGGCGGGGTGGCGGCAGGTCGTCCCGATCGGTTCCGAGTGCTGCGGCACGGCGCAGCGTGAGATCTTCGTCGACGTACTGCATGCGGATGGCCGCGACGGACGAGCAGTAGGCTCGGACCAATAAGGGCTGTCCGTAAACGATTTCAGTGTCCTTCGTGACCATTCGCCCTGTCCGCTGGTGAGAGTGTGCGGCAGACTGGGGCAACAGACAGGGTCGAGTGGGAGAGCGCATAGAACACATTGGCGAGTCGGTGACGGCTTGCAGTCCATCGGTGCTCGACGCGCTCGGTACTGCTGGGTGGAGAGCGGGTCGCAAGATCGCCATCGCGGAGTGGACGCGGCAACTGACGGGTGCCGGGTTCGAACTCAACAGCGTCGCGGTGGCTGTCTGGGCCGAGTTCGGCGGGCTGACGATTGAGAGTTCCTTGACCCGTGTTCCTGGTTCGTCACTGCGTATGGACCCCGTTGACGCCTGCGTCGACGCCGCCGAGGAAGCGTCCAAGTTGAGGCTTCACCACGGGGAGAATTTCAGTCCCCTGGGGATGTGGTCGATCCAGTTCCGTACGTATATTGCGGCCGGCGGTCGCGTCGTCGCCGTGGGGCCGAACTGGCTCTGGCCGCTGGGTTCCACTTTTGTGGATGCGTTGGCCTACGTGGTGGACGGCGACGGCGGCGTCGATCGTGCGGAACAGGCAGACTGGCTTGCCAACTGCCTGCCCGGCAAATGAGACGATGCGGCAGCCGGCACTACTGGTCGGCGCAGTCCAGGAACTACCGGTACGACGCAGACTGAGAGCGTTGTGGCCAACCGAACCGCAGCTCGAAGAGCTGCGGTTCTTCCATGATCGACGTGTTCTCGTCGGTGGGCCCGGGCAGCACCGGGACGGGTGGTTTTCTCGTCCTGGAGGTGGTCGGTGCCGTCGGTGATCGCGTTGATGGAACGGCGTGAAGTGCGGGCTCGGGACGAGGGAACAAAGAAGACCGCTGCCGCTACACGTACTCCGATGGTGAACTCGCTGGGTGGCTGCCTCGGTTTCGTGCGCTCGCCGAGCGGGCTGAGCGGGTCCACGTGCTGTTCAACAACTGCTGCGGTGACGCCTCGGTGCGGGCCGCGGAGCAGCTGACGCACCTGGATCCGGCAGGAAGTCAGCACGTGTCCGTCGCCCCACCGGTCACCGCGGCCACCACTCTCACAGTGAAACCGAAGTCCACGTCGCCGGCCAGGTCCCCATCCCCGGGGGCGCCCGGCCGGGGTGCGCCGGGCGGAACAGGGGGTCGTCCACAGCCTGCGCTGATCAACTCCGATCAGCACCCTCCGCATCGCTTCGTAGGCAACCGCATACCCACCAGGACACCATGCTGGGGTGGATGCCGGGCGACGGGCTGATCGCCGCCAACGGCTACATTGCCGGCTCCATCAACACATCCGGCGGTGACGACGAGAGCGGGGAAGGCGTCACGTGGCACAGCTGCCGAGCGCGCCCACCGGACTGGTGTTCCCCGGCGCAACTACTGTCGTCGTCACACGAGGTGGGCGAAGACCACCAGGTTCTCGGTGTAGTCCTTGGCGGAGCGGTCGTAGTTGCCCGCGCAGGTGATCAGGCGGACCTGGGCGTCGGGGGTATCCGCGTACACGCGCTCGTCGGGGAAGTCGTCCTTCTCGAAGGTGTCCGAGCTGTCCACAGCGAACGTCGCCGTACGGCCGTCAGACCGCTTGACGCTGAACCTGTCGCCCTTCTTCAAGTCGCTCAGACCAGCGAACACGGCGGCGGAGGTCTTGGTGTCGACGTGCCCGGCAATGATCGCCGCACCACGCTCACCGGGCGAAGCACCTTTGGCGTACCAGCCGACCATGTTCACGTCGTCCGCCGGCGGAGGTTCGAGCCGGCCCGAGTCGTCGGTGGCGAGTTCGGTGAACGGCGCGTCGACCTCGATCTTCGGAATGAGCAGCCGCGTGGGCTCGGCCCGAGGCAGGTACTTGCCGGACAGGTGGGGCACCGAGGACGCGGCGGGGGCCGCCGCCGCGTGGGACGTACCGGTGGGGCCGGACGGATCGTCGTGACCGCGGAACACGCTCATGGCCATGACGATCGCGATGCCCGCGCACCACACGGTCCAGGCCAGGCGCCGCCGGGGATCGCGGGTCTCAGCGGGAAAGGACGAACGGACTGCCATCGGGCACCACCTCATCGGGTCGGGCAGCGAAGCGAACCAGCGGCGGTCAGGCTCCCCCGGACGTACGGCGAGCGTGGTGACCGCGGGAGAAGCCGCGGAGCGGAGTCGGGGAAGCGCTGCGTCTCGGAGTCGAGGACGCGCTGCGTCGGGCGCGCCCATACGGCTTTGGGCCATGCGTCGACAGCAAGGGGGCTAGCGGAAAGTCGGCCGAGCCGCCACGGAGTACGGGGTGGCGGCCCAGGCCACTATGTCGTCAGGCATGGTCAGGCCACACCGCCCTCGTTGTTCCTGCGACGCATCACGTAGGCACCCGCGGCCACGAGACCGAGGACCGCGACACCGCCGGCCGTGACACCCGGCGTGGCGAGCGCGCCGCCACCGGTGTGCATGCCGCCATGCGGCTTCTCCTCCTCGTCCCTACCGTGCTCCTCCCCCGATCCCCCGTCCTGCTCGGAGTTCCAGGAGCCCTTTTCCTGGTCCGAGCCCGAGGACTCCTTGTCCTTGTAGGTCTCCGGGTCGAACTTCTTGTCGCCCTTGATCGAGTCGTCCGTCTTGACGGCTGTCAGCGCGCCGCCGCCGGTGTGCATACCGCCATTCGGCTTCTCGTGCCACGAGCCCTTGTCGTGGTCGCTGTCTTTGTCGTGCTCCCTGCTGTAGGAAGAGGAGGAGTCGTCGTGCCCCTTCGTCGAGGAGGACGAGGAGTCGTGGTCCCCGTCGCCGAGCGTGGCGGCGTAGGCGCCAGGGGCGGCGATCGCGAGAGCGGCGGTGGCCGTCGCGGCAGCAAGGAGCATGCGGGCAGATCGCATCGTCGGAGTCCTTCCGTCAGGACCGGCAGCTGACCTCTTGTCAGCACAGGTGAATCCGGTACGACGTGATCTACCGTCACTTCGATCCGCCTGGCCCACCACTCGGAACGCACGCTCGGCCTACTCCCCCGGCCGCCTCCATCGGTCGAGCCGTTCGCCCACCCGAGAACGGCCACACCTCTTTGACCTGCGCGTTCGATGGGAATCCCGGGCGTGTCGCCGAGCCCGCAGGACGCGCTGTGGTTGACCCGATCGGAGGCCACACGTCTGCTCAGCGCGCCCCCGCCAGGTGCGTGGAAGGTCGCGGACCCAACCCGACTCGCCTCGACCCGCAGGCCTCCCGGTGTGACCGTCTTCCGTTAAGTGGCGCAGCCGAGCAGGTCACGGAATGCGCGGATGTCTGCCCGGGACGTGCGTCCAACCGACGGTACGTCCTCCCCGGACAAGGGCAAACGGTCGCGTAAATCGCCCTGAGCGACGGGCAGTTCGACCGAAGAACCGCTGCGAAGGTGTCAACTTCTGCCGTATACCGGCGCCTCGCCCCTACATCCTGGGGCAGCTGCGCCCGGCGCTGCGTACCGCGGCGCATCTTCCGTGTCACGCCACCAGCGTGCTACCCATGCAGCTCCGGGGAAGGAACCGCCGCATTCCCGCACTTCGGAGTCGAGCACCGCCGGAGCCGGGAAGCGTCAGTGGCCCGACTGGGTGATGCCGTCGGCGAGTTGGCCCACCACGTTCAGGATTCCCTGCCCGAGGGCGGTGGGGGCGACCAGCACTCCGAACACCAACACGATCAGCACGGTCAGCTGCTCGTCGGTCCGCTTACGCGCCTCAGTGCGGCGCCGAAGTCTCAGCACGATGATGACCGCCAGGAGCACGGCCACATTGATCGACAGCACCATGAGAGCCCCCTTCTCTGAATGCACCTCGTCCAGATGTAGCGAGCGCGTGCAGGACAGGCAGCTGAGGCGTCGACATATGGCGACAAAGCACACACAGTTCGGCCGGAACGGCGGTGTTGTGCGCCTCGGCCTCGGCGTTCAGTCTCTGCTCCCCTCTCCGCCCGGCAAGGCCCGAGCCCTTCAGCACGTTCCGGGGGTCCCTGGTGATCCGGTCGTACCGTCCTCGGGGCGAGGCATCCGCCACAGCTGCCCGGCTGACGCGTCGCACTGTCCGGCTGACCACAGCGCTCCCCACAGTCATCGGCCCGCACCCGCTCCCCAACCCAAAGGGGGCGCTGACGGGGGCCGGTGAACCGATACACCGGTGTTGACGAGGCCGTGGGGAGAGGTCGTTGTCAGCGCGATCCGGCACGCTCTCGTCACCATAGTCCGGCTGAGGTGTCCGGCGAGATAACGGCCCTGCGCCTGGCCCCCCTGTGCGCCGATGGCGGCTCGGGTCGCCCCCGTTCCGGGGGGGGCCGCTCTGCTGGTACCAGCGATACCATCGGTACCATGTCTCAGTGCGTTGCGGCAAAGGGAGTCCCTGTTCGATGAGCAGGGACTTCTTCGTGTGCGGGGCATGATCGCGACGGGGTAGGGGCAGGCAGCGGGCGGCTTGTTGTTGATCGAGGAGGTCGCGATGCCGTCGATCCTGGGGTTGATGGAACAGCGTGAGGCGCGGGCGAGGCAGGATCTGGAGTCCTGGACGGAGGTCCTGGAGCAGGCTCAGGCGGAGGTGGATGCCGCGCGGGAGCGAGTTGAGCGGGCCCGGGGGGGCGTGAGGAGCTCGTGTCGGTGCTGGCCGGGGAGAGCCCGGTGAATACACCGGTTTCCGTGCCTCTGGTGGTGAGATGGCTGCCGCCGTGGGATCAGGCGGCCCCGGCGCGGGGCATGGTGAGCGGCCGCCGGTGTGGCGGTCGGGTATGGGCGAGGAGGTGCTCAGCGGCCTGTATCAGGAGGTGTTTCGCCGCGGTGGTGGCCGCTTCGGGACCGGTGAACGGGGTGGAGCTGACGCGGGCGGTGGGCCGGGAGGCGGAGATCAAGAACGAGGTGGAGAAGATCCGTCACCGTGCCTACGTGCTGGAGAGGCGGGGCCGGCTGGTGCGGGCGCAGGAAGGACGGTTCATGCCCGCGCCCGGAGCAGTCGGGCGGGGCGTTTCTCCGGCCAGCGCGGAGCGTCTGCGGCCAGGCGCCGGGACAGCCTGATCACGGCGGCCCACCACACCATCTGGGCGTGGTGGTCGGGGCGGCGTTCGTGGTCGCGGTTGAGGCGGCGTGAGCGGGCCAGCCAGCTCAGCGTGCGCTCCACGACCCGCCTGCGGGCCAGTACGACAAATCCGCGTTGTCCGTCGGAGCGGCGCACGACCTTTCGATCCGGACTCCGTGGCGGGCGAACGCCTTCGCCAGCGCAGGACCCTGGTAGGCACTGTCGACCCACACCAGCTTCAGCAGCCGGACCGGCTGGTCCATGAACATCTCCAGCAGTGCGGAAGCGGCCTTGGAGTCGTGCACATCGGCCGTGGTCACAGTGACCTCAAGGAGCAGGCCCTCGGTATCGGTCAGGATGTGACGCTTACGCCCGTCACGCGACGTGCCGCCGTCGCATCCGCGACTGTCCTCGCCAACGGTCTCGGAGGCGTCCACCGACTGACTGTCAATGATTCCCGCACTGGGCTCGGCGTTGCGGCCTGAGCATTCCCTCGCCGTGCGGCGCAGGCGTTCGTGCAGTTCACGCACATAGTCGTAGGTCCGCCAGCGGCGGAAAAAGTCGTAGACCGCCCGCCAGCACGGGAAGTCGACCGGCATGGCCATCCACTTCACGCCGTTGTCGACCAGGTAGCGCACCGCGTCGAGCATCTCGCGGTGGCAGTACGCCTCCGGACGCCCGCCCCGCTTCAGCAGCCAGGCCGGCACCGCGGAGCGGACCTCGGCCCACTCCGCATCCGTCATGTCACTCGGACAGCACCTCGCCCGCTGTCCCGAAGCGATCGAACCGAACCTGTGCACGTAGCAGTCACACTCCGGGGTGACCGTGGTGGACGCGGGTACAGCAGAGATGGTCAACTCGTCGGACAACGGGTCTCCTTGCTCGTGACCGGCCTCAACAACCACGTCACTACCAAGGGGCCCGTTTCTTCATGCCCACGACCACACTGGCATCTCTGTCCGAATGATCACCCGCACCGCAGGCTTCGAACGAGATCCGGTTTGCCACAACGCACCGAGTTTCCAGACATGATGCCGTACGCAGAACAGCCTTCAGTGAATGAGCTGTTGTCACCTGGAGCGCGCTGGGATCGGGTGGCACCGGTTGGTTGAGAAGGACGGAAGAACCGGACCCCGAGCCATGGGCCTGTAGCGGATGGCCTACTCTCCCCTTCGATGACCACAGGGGGGCATAGTGCGGTTGAATCATGGAACTAGACGGCTGACGGCAGCCGTGTTGACAGGCGTGCTCGGTGCGGCACTGGTGAGCTGCGGGTCCCGGCACCCGATCGCTGCAGACGGCGACGGGCAACAAGCCAAGGGCAAGACCGACTACCCACGGCTGGCCGACGCACCCGAGCAGGTGGAATCGGACGGCACGACCATTCTGGTGGGCGACCCCAAGGCGCCGGTGACCGTGCGTCTCTACGAAGACCCGCGCTGCCCGTACTGCAGGGAATTCGAGACCACGGGCGGCGGCCCGGTCCTGACCAAGTGGGTTCTGCGGCACAAGGTCAAGGTCGAGTACACGATGGCGTCGTTCCTGGACCCGCGGCTGGGAGGGAACGGGTCGAAGAAGGCGGTCAACGCGCTGCGCGCGGCGGTGGCGAGCGGGAAGTTCGCCGAGTATCACGCCGTCCTCTACCAGAACCAGCCCTCCGAGGAGGTGGACGGATTCACCAACGCACGCCTGCTGGAACTGGCGGGCAAGGTGGCGGGGCTGCGGAGCCCGTCCTTCGACACCGCGGTGACGTCCATGAAGTACCAGGACTTCGTGGACTCCGCCGAGAAGGTGTTCGCCGCCGCCGGGCACTACAACGGGCACGAAGGGCCCGGCACACCTACCGCCGAAATAGACGGGTACCGGATCCCTGTCGAGTACAGCGGGCTTCTCTACAAGCCGGACCTCTTCGACCAGTACCTGACGAAAGTGATCAGTGCGGTCGCGTGAGAGTTGTTCTGCCGGAGCCTTCGGGGCCCGACCACCCGCACCTCAGGCGCCGACAACCTGCGTGACCGGCACGGACAATGTCAGCGCGGCCCGGCTATGGTGCGGCGCTCGACGAGATGCGGGGCCAGAACGACCTCGCGGGATTCGGTACGACCCTGGTCGAGGCGTTCCACCGCCGCGGCCACCGCATAGCGGGCCTGTTCCTCCGCTCCCTGGCTGACCGTGGTCAGGTCGAAGCAGCTCAGGCGGGAGAGTCTGTCGTCGTCATATCCCGCGACGGACACCTCTCCGGGTACGGAGACACCGGCGCGGGCGAGGGCGGCCAGGACGCCGATCGCGCTCTGGTCGTTGAACGCGACCACGGCGGTGGGCAGTTGGTCCGCTTCGAGGAGGTGGCGGGCGGCGCGCTCGCCGGCCGCCTCGGTGTTGTCGCCGCGCAACACCTTGATGTGCGCGTCCAGGCCGTGGCGCCGCATGGCGGTGCGGTATCCGCGGCGCCGGTCGGTGGCGATCACCCCCTTGCCGCCGTCGACGTACGTGATCTCGCGGTGCCCGAGCGCCACGAGGCGGTCGACGATCTGGCCCACGCCGTCGTCGTCCGCGGTGCGGACCACGTCCAACTCCCCTTCCTCGATGCGCCGACCCACGACGATGACGGGGGCCTTGCCGTCGAGTGCCGCGAGCGTGTCGACGGGAGCGGTCGGGCCGAGCAGGATCAACGCCTCGCTGCGGAAGGCCAGCAGCGTCTCGATGGCGGTGCGCTCGTCGCGGGTGCGGGTCTGGGTGCTCAGGACGAGGTCGTAGCCCACCTCCTCGGCGGCCGAGTGCAGGTGCTCGACCAGGTCGGCGTGGAAGGGGCTGTGCACGTCGACCATCACGCCGAGCATCCGGGTGCGCCTGCTGGCCAGCAGGCTGGCGGTGCGGTCCACCTGGTAGCCGAGGTCGGCGGCGGCTTTCAGGACGCGCTGCCGAGTGCGTTCACTGGGGCCCGCCACACCGCGCAAAACGAGGGAGACGGACGCGGTGGAGACGCCTACGCGTGCCGCTACGTCCTCCAGCCGCGGGCGCTTCTTCTCAGCCCGGCGACGTTCCGCCCCAGCGTCCTCCACTTGTGCCTCCCGGCCGCATTCTTCTCGCGCAACGCCCTTGACACGCTCTCGAAACGAGTCGATAGTACCAGGAATTAAAGCGCTTTAAATTGTCCTGACGTTCCAACGAAGGTCGTTGGCCCGTCGCCCGCGACCGGCGGGGACACGCGCTCACCGTCGACATCGCCCACAAGGCGACAGGCGGTCGCGGACGGTACATCGAGCCGCCACAGCACCCGGCGAGCCCACTCCCGGTCCTCCATTCCGGCCCCGGCCCATCCAGCAGCTGCGAACCACCGCCCTGCTACCTCTTTCAGTCGCACAGCGAGGTGCACGAACCATGAGCCGTACAGCCCTTCCCCGCTCCCGCAGAATCGCCCCCGTCATGGCCGTCGCCGCCGCGGCCGCCCTCACCCTCGCGGGCTGCTCCAGCAGCTCCGGCGGCAAGAAGTCCGACGAGTCGGCGGGCAGCGTCTCCGCGGGCAAGGCGACCACAC